>OLGB01004471.1_pt1 | contig 11895 bp, 8 predicted proteins | sample 1605691 | NCBI WGS metagenome assembly OLGB01 (sample SAMEA3888925, study PRJEB22519) | human gut metagenome | biome: human gut; feature: human-associated habitat; material: faeces | place: Denmark | collected 2010
TGCCGATGGCGCCCTCGTGACAGGCCGCGGCGCAGGCGCCGCAGCCGTTGCATTTTTCCTGATTGATCTCAATGATTCTGCGTACCATAGTGTTTCTCCTTTTTTTCATTTCAAACGGGTTTCCCCTTGCCTTTCTGGACACAGTATCCTACAATAGAAGGGAATAGTCTGTTGGATTTCCAACGAAAGAAAGGGAAACGCATATGGAGATCACCCCGGCCATGGCCGTCTCGCCCCTGTTCCGGGGCATTCCCTCGGAGGAGCTGAACGCGCTCCTGGATTGCATGGGCGCCGCCCGGCGCCGCTACCGGCGGGGGGAGCTGATCCTGCGCCGGGGGGACCTGGCGCAGCGGCTGGGCCTGGTGCTCTCCGGCGCCGTCCACATCGTCCGGGAGGACTTCTGGGGCAACCGGACCATCGTGGGTCTGGCGGAGAGCGGGGAGGTGTTCGCCGAGTCCTACGCCTGCCTGGGCTCGGAGCCGCTGGAGGTCTCCGCCCTGGCGGCGGTAGAGACGGAGGTGCTGTTTCTGGATGCCGGCCGGGCGGTGGCCGGCTGCGGCCGGGGCTGCGCCGCCCACGCGCAGCTGTCCCGGAACCTGCTGGCATTGCTGGCCGGGCGGAACCTGGCCCTGACGCGGAAGATGGGCCACATGGCCCGCCGCACCACCCGGGACAAGGTGCTCAGCTTCCTCTCCGCCCAGGCCCTCCGGGCCGGGGGACCGGCCTTCGACATCCCCCTGGACCGCCAACAGCTGGCGGACTATCTGGCGGTGGACCGCAGCGCCCTGTCGGCGGTGCTGAGCCGTCTCCGGGACGAGGGGGTCCTGGAATTCCACAAAAACCACTTCCGCCTGCTCCGCCCGGAGCAGCTGCCGGAGTGAGAGGAGGACACCATGCGCATCCGCGTACCGGACTACTATGAGCAGTTTCACTGTCTGGCGGGGGAGTGCCCCCACACCTGCTGCGAGAAGTGGGAGGTGGTCATCGACGAGGAGACGGCCCGCCTCTATGATGCCGTCCCGGGGGATCTGGGGGAGAAGCTCCGCGCCGCCATGGAGACGGACGCGGAGGGGGATGTCTGTTTTCCCCTCTCCGGCGGGCGGTGTCCCTTTCTGGACAGAGAAAACCTCTGCGAGATCCACCGGCAGCTGGGTCCGGAGGCCACCTCCGTCACCTGCCGCAGCCATCCCCGCTTTACGGAGGACTACGGCCCCTTCCGGGAGGTGACGCTGTGCGCCTCCTGCCCGGCGGCGCTGACACTGCTGCTGGGGTCTGACGCGCCCCTGACCTTCCCGGAGACGGAGACGGCGGAGCCGGAGGAGCCGGGGGACCCGTGGCTCACGGGTCTGGTGCCCCTGCGGGACCGGATGCTCCGGGAGCTGACGGACCGTGCCCGCCCGCTTCAGGGGCGGCTGGAAAGACTTTTGCTGCTGGCGCTGGAGGCCCAGGGCCTGCTGGAGGTGGATCGGGCGGCGGAACTGGCGGCTCTGGCGGAGGTGTGGGAGGCGCCCCCGGTGGAACTCCCGGAGGGCCCTGGGATCTTTCCACGGGTCCTGGAAGTCCTCTCCGGACTGGAGGCGCTGGACGGTGACTGGCGGGAGCTGCTGCGCCGGGCGGAGACGGCAGAGGCGGTGCCCGTGCCGGAGCGGCTGTTGGAGCGGGTGGGAACATACTTCCTGTTCCGGTATCCCCTCAAGGCGGTCAACGACGGCGACCTGCTGGGCCGGGTGCAGCTGTGCGTTCTGATGGTGCTCCTGGCCCGGCGTCTGGCGGCCGTGTGCGGCCTCTCCGAGGCGGTGCGGCGGCTGTGCAGCGAGATCGAGCACAGCGAGGAGAACCTGGAGGCTTTGCAGCAGGCCTTTCTGGAGGACGGGGGGCTGTCCCCGGCGGCCTTTCTCCGGACCCTGCGGGAGGCGTGAGACCCCCGGCCGCAGATTTGTGCGTTTTGCTTTTCCAAAGGTGATTCCTTTGTGAAAATTGTAAAATCTCACAATAGGGATTGACAAAAGAGAGAAAGTATTGTACATTATAGACACAGGAAAGGAGTGAGTCCAATGGGTTAGCTAGCTCAGAGGTCCCAAAATGATCCTGAATCCCAGCGCCGTTCGGAACAGAGGAATTCCTCAAAACCCAGCAAATTCTCAGCAGACTCCGGAAGACCCAAAGACGAAACACACCTCACTCTGATGAGCAACACGAGAACAAGCGTTTTGGTAAGAACCAGAGCAGACGTCTGCGTGTACCTGATGTTTTATGGATTGGCAAACCTGAGTTTCCCATTACCCCAGCATTGTTCCCAAGCATCCGAACGGTAACCGAAGAAAGCAAGAGGTAAACAGTATTGGAAAATCCGATCCAGGAGTAGACCCCCCGTTCGTCGTTGGAGCGAGCGGGGGGTTGTGTTATGAATGGGGGACCGATCAGCGCCTGCGGTGGCCGTCTGTTTGACACGGCTTGCCGGAGGTTTGTTTTTTATAAGGGGAAAAGGCGGAAGGTGAGATGAATGGGGGCGAAGCTGCTGAGCAGAGGAGGGCGTTCCCGCCTGCGGCGATAAGCAGGCGCCTGCCTTGGCTAGGTTCCGCTTTTCCTGCATATGCCGCGGTTTTTCGCTGACAGAGAGCAGCCCGAGGATATGAAAGAACAAAACAGCACCCGACCGGATCACCGGTTGGGCGCTGCGGCTTTGCATGGGGTGGGCGATTACGGGAAGGACTACCCTATAGGCTTGTTGGCCGCGGAAGTACTCTGCCCTCTCTCCGTCGGGCTCCAGAGATCTTCGTCAGCAAGTATTTTACAAAAAACACAGCGGCCCGGACCATTCGGTCCGGGCCGCCGCGGCACTATACAAAACGCGAAGGCGTTTCTTACTTGTGATCCACAGAGGACATGTAGCGGATCAGGTCCACCATCTTGTTGGAGTAGCCGCACTCGTTGTCGTACCAGGAGACGACCTTCACGAAGGTGTCGGTCAGAGCGATGCCGGCCTTCTTGTCGAAGATGGAGGTGCGGGGATCGCCCAGGAAGTCGGAGGAGACAACGTCCTCGTCGGTGTAACCCAGAACGCCCTTCAGCTCGCCCTCGGAGGCGGCCTTCATGGCCTCGCAGATCTGCTCATAGGTGGCGGGCTTAGCCAGCTTGGCGGTCAGGTCCACGACGGACACGTCCAGGGTGGGAACGCGCATGGACATACCGGTCAGCTTGCCGTTGAGCTCGGGGATAACCTTGCCCACGGCCTTGGCGGCGCCGGTGGAGGAGGGGATGATGTTGCCGGTAGCGGCACGGCCGCCGCGCCAGTCCTTCAGGGAAGCGCCGTCCAGCAGCTTCTGGGTGGGAGTGACGGAGTGCACGGTGGTCATCAGGCCTTCCACGATGCCGAAGTTCTCATGCAGGACCTTGGCGATGGGAGCCAGGCAGTTGGTGGTGCAGGAGGCGTTGGACACGAAGGTCATGTCGGAGGTGTACTTGGTGTGGTTGACGCCCATGACGAACATCGGGGTGTCGTCCTTGGAGGGGGCGCCCATGACGACGTGCTTGGCGCCGGCGTCGATGTGGCCCTGGCACAGGTCCTTGCTCAGGTGCTTGCCGGTGCACTCGCAGATATACTCAGCGCCCACAGAGGCCCAGGGAATGTCCTTGACGTCCATGGCGGTGAACACGGGATATTTCTTGCCGTTGACGATCAGAGCGCCGTCCTCGGAAGAGACCTCGCCGGGGAACTTGCCGTGCACGCTGTCGTACTTGAGCATATAGGCCATATACTCGGGGTTCATGAAGGGATCGTTCAGACCGACGACCTCCACGTCGTCCCGGTTCAGGGCAGCGCGGAAGACCAGACGGCCGATGCGGCCAAAGCCATTGATGCCGATTTTGGTGTTCATAATGGAAAGACTCCTTTCACAAATACGGGTACGCCTCCTCGGCGTCCATTTGAAACGATTGCGCAAACGTTTCATGTAATCGTTTATATTGGTATACTAGCATACTGTTTGATATTTGACAATCGTCATTTCTGATAACATTTTTGGGGGTTGCTTGTGAATATTTAATAATAAAACCACGAAAAACCAAAAAAATTCCCGGACTGAAGGGGAAAAAGGCCTTGACGTCGGAGAAAAGCTGTCCTATACTGGAGTAGCTAATTGTTTACGCAAGGTAACACATCTTTGCGCAAAGAAGGAAGAGGTCCATGAAAGTTACGATTTCGGATGTGGCCAAGCTGGCGGGGGTCTCCACCGCCACGGTCTCCCACACCATCAACAACACCCGTTACGTCTCCAATGAGACCAAGGAGAAGGTCTACAAGGCCATTGCAGAGCTGGGCTACACGCCGGACGCCTCCGCCCGCAGCTTCCGCACCGGAAAGAAGCGGACCATCGGCTTTATTGTGCCCGATATCGCCAATAAATTCTTCGCCACCATGATCGAGGCGGTGGAAAATTATCTCTCCGCCCACGGCTATCAGCTGATCATCGCCAACACCAAGGAGAATATGGAGCGGGAGGAGACCAACATCCGCCTGCTGACCGCCGGGTTGGTGGACGGACTGCTGATCGCCAGCACCATGGATGATTTCCAGCGCTTTGACGCGCTGATCCCAGCCGGCTTCCCGGTGGTGCTGGTGGACCGGACCTTCCCGGTGAAGAAGTACTCCTCCATCTGCGTGTCCAACTTCCAGCCCATTTACCGCAGTGTCTGCCGCCTGGCGGGAAAGGGCGACCGCCGCATCGGCATCATCGGCGGCCTGCCCCGCCTGTCCACCACCACGGAGCGCATCTCCGCCTATCAGCAGGCCATGGCCGACTGCGGACTGCCGGAGGATCCGGATCTGATCCGCTACGGCGACTCCATGGAAAAGAGCGCCGCCGGCTGCCTGGAGGAGCTGCTGGACCGCCAGTGCGACGCCATCATCGTCTGCCAGGGCCTCATGGCCTCGGAGACCATCATCTACCTCCACCAGAAGGGCATCCAGCTGGCCCAGGACATCGACCTGGTCAGCTTCGTGGACTACGACTCCGACGTCTACGCGCTCTATGCCGACCAGATGGACACCATCATCCAGCCGGTGGAGGAACTGGGTGAGGCCGCTGGGGAGCAGATCCTCCGCCGGGTGGAGGAGCCCGACGCCCCCATCTTTGAAAAGGTGCTGACCTCCGCCTACAAGCCCTATAACCAGACCCGCTCCTGGACCCACTCGGAGCGCTGAGAGAGGAAAGACGCCCCCGCTGCTTTCGCAGCGGGGGCGTTTTATGCATTTGGACCGCTCAGGCGGCAAAGCGCAGGTGGAACCGGGCGCCGGCCTCGCCGGCAAAGACCACCATGCCGCCCTCCGGCAGCGTCACGGCGCCGGTGTCACCCAGCACGGAGGAGGCGGCCACCTTGCCGGAGGCGTCGTAGACCCAGAAGCCGGCGTCCTCCGGCACCTGGACCGTCATGGTCTTTCCGGCGGCGGAGCCCACCTGATACCAGCGGGCGTAGCCGTCGGGCTGGATGGTGGAGTAGGCCCAGCCGGAGCCGATGAAGAGCTGCGGCGCGCCAGAGGCCTCCATGTAGACGCTGCCCCGGACGGTGAGCCAGGTGACGCCGTCCCGGACCTGACGGGTGTAGTCCATGCCGTCCCGGCCGCCCACGCCGGGCAGGGCCACGGCAAAGAGGGCGCTGGTCTCATCCGCGATCCGGTCCGGCCCCAGATAGCCCGGAATGGGCGCAGAGGCCTCGGCGGCGGTCTCGCTGAGGGACAGGTAGACCTGGGAGCTGTATTTCTCAGTCATGGGCAGGATGCTCATGGTGAGGACCTGGTCCCACAGGGCCTGGACCTCCTCCGTCACTGCGTTGTCCGGCAGCTTCACCGCCGCGTAGTTGGACACCGGCAGCGCCCCCAGGCCCGGCAGAGCGGAGACGGCCTTCTGATAGAGGTAGATCTCCCCGTTGTCCTCCTTCACGAAGGACAGCGCGGCGGTGCCGGTGGCATCCCGGAAGGTGCCGTCGGCGCAGTAGGTGAAGGTCTGGGCCGGGACCATGGTGGGATAGGTGGGGCAGGTCATGGTGAGCGTGCCGTCGTCGGCCAGCTCGATGTGGTACTGGAGGGAGGTGGAGCCGTAGTACCCGGCGTACTGCTTCAGCTCCGCCGGCAGGGGAGCGGGCTCCGCCTCCGGCAAGGCGGGGATGGTCTGGTCCACGCTCACGCCCTCCTCCGCCAGGGCGGCGGCCAGGATCTGCGTGGCGGCCAGCTGGTTATAGGTGGAGGTGCCGCCGGAGGTGACCACCGCCGCCGCCATGTCGTACTCCGGCAGTACCACCAGGGCGGCGTGATAGCGCAGGGTGTCGCCGCCCTTGGTCAGGGCGGTGATATCGCTCTGACAGAAGGGGAACCACTCCACGTTGTCCCAGCCCAGGCCGTAGGCCAGGGTGTCCAGGGTGTCGTCGGGCCAGATGCCGCGGCTGTACTCGGGGTAGGCCATGGCCTCCAGGGAGGACTCCTTGAGCAGCTTGGTGCCGGTCAGGGCGCCGCCGAAGGATGCCAGATCCGAGGCGGTGGCGTACAGGCCGCCGGCGCCTATGGCGTTCAGGGAGTCTACCGGCAGGGCCTCGGTGCTGTTGCCGGAGTAGGTCTTGGCCAGGCGGGCGGTGTCGAAGTCGCCGCCGGGGGCGTAGGTGTCGTCCAGGCCGATGGGGTCCAGGATGTACCGGTCCACATAGTCCATGAAGTCCATGCCGCTGACGGCCTCCACCACCAGCTCCGCCAGGGTGAAGCCGTCGTTGCAGTAGACACTGTACGCGCCGGGATCGGCGATGAGCCGCTGGGTGGACAGGGCCTCCAGCAGACCGTCGGTGGCGGAGGGGTCTGCGTCGTCAAAGAGGATGGCGCCGGCCAGACCCGTGCCCATGATGCCGGAGGAGTGGTTCAGCAGCATCCGGACGGTGATGTCCTTGTAGCGGCTGTCGGCCATCCGGAAGTCCTTGAGGTAGCGGGTCACCGGGGCGTCCAGGGACACTTTGCCCTGTTCCGCCAGCTGCATCACCGCCACGGTGGTGTAGATCTTGCTGACGGAGCCGATGCCGTAGAGGTTGTCCTCGGTCAGAGCCCGGTTTTCCGTCTTGGAGTAGACGCCGCTGGCGCCGGTGTCGGTGACGGCGCCGTCCTGCCACAGGGCATACTGGATGCTGACGGCACCGCCGAAGGTGGACGCGGCGGCGATGGCCTCCTCCACCGGATCCGCGGTTTCCTCCGCGGCGGCGGAGACCGTCAGGCTCAGGGCCAGGGTCAGCGCCAACAGCAGGGCGCTCCAACGGGTTCGCTGCTTCATATGTGTTCTTCCTTTCCTGCCCCGCAGGGCGTATGGCCGGCAGCCGGCCTGTTTCTGCTTTCTAGGATATACCCTCCCCCAGGGGGAAGGTCAAGTAAAAGTTTTCACCGGGACGGTCCGGATCGCCCCCGGTCCTCACGGAGACCGGAACTGCCGACAGTTTAAAACAACTTATTCAAAAGGTCAATAGAACAATCTGTACTTGACTATACTGACAGCGGTGATGGAGATGGAGACACGGCGATTTGAGCGGATTCGGGCCCTCCGGGAGGACGCGGACCTGACCCAGGCGGCGGTGGGGCGGGCCATCAATGTGCCCCAGCGGACCTATGCCTATTATGAGAGCGGACAGCGGATGCTCCCGCCCCAGGTGCTCTGTGCCCTGGCAGACTTATACGGCGTCAGCGTGGATGATCTGCTGGGCCGGACGGACGTCCGGGAGACGAACCGATAGAAAGACGCACTCCGGCGCGATTCTTCGCGCCGGAGGGCGTTCTGCTTATCTTCTCCGTCCGGTCCGCAATGACACGGCGCAGCAGACCATACCCACGACGCCCAGGCCAAGGCACAGCCCCAGCATGGCGCCGCAGCCGCCCCAGTCCACGGCATAGCCCGCCAGGAGGTTGCCGAACATGGCCCCCAGGCCGTTGGAGGCCATCATCATCACCGACTGGCCCTGGATCCGGTCCGCCTGGGACACGTTCTCGTTGGCGTAATACACCGAGGCGGGCGTGAACAGGCCGTAGCCCAGCATCTGGACCGGCTGGACCGCCAGCAGCCACCACAGGTCCGGCGCCAGCAGGAAGAAGAGCGGCTTGAGCCCCATGAACACCACGGACAGCGCCAGAGTTCCGCCGCTGCCCAGCCTCCGGTGCAGGGCCGGGAACAGCAGGGCTGCCGGCAGCTCCGAGGCGGCCATCAAAAACAGGGCCAGGCCCAGATGGCTCTCGTCGCCGCCCTGCTCGCCTACCAGGGAGACCATGAAGCTGACGATGGGCATGACCGCCGCCAGGGCGAAAAACACCGCCGCCAGCATCCAGGCAAAGGAGCGGCTGGAGCGGATCAGATACCACACGGAGTGGGGCCGCTCCCCCTCGGCCAGCGGCGGCAGCGCCTCCTGGGGGAAGGCCGGAAAGGCGGCGGAGACCAGGATCATCAGTATCAGCAGGCCCAGGTGGGTCCACAGCAGCGTCTCCACCCCCAGGGCCGCCGCCTGCCGTCCCAACAGCACGCAGGACACGGCATAGGACAAAGACCCGAGACCCCGGCACAGACTGTACCGTATCTCCAGCCCCACGCTGATAAACTGCACCGCCATGGAGTCCAGCAGGGGATAGGCGTTGAGTTCCAGCACGCCCAGGGCCAGGAAGATGGCCGCCATGCCCCAGAAGCCGGGACGGGCGGCGATCAGCACGCCGTTGACGGCCAGGGCTGCCAGCAGGCACACCACCAGAATCCGTTTCAGAGGCACCGTCCGGTGCCGGTCGGCCCAGCTGCCGATCAGGGGCTGGGCAAAGATCCCCGCCAGACACCGGATGGCCACAAAGACCCCGGCGTCCGCGCTGGAAAAGCCGCGGTTCAGCACCAGGGCGGTCTGGTATCCGGCAAAGGCTGCGAACATGGCCCAGTAGACCAGGTGCAGCAGGATGTACAGCCCGTTGAGCCGCCGCAGGGAGGGAAACGCGCTCACGTCCGTGCCCCCCAGGCGGTCAGCGCCCCCAGCAGGGGCTCGAAGTCCACGCCCTCCCGCATGGGCAGGCCCTCCGCTGCCGTCCGCTCCGCGCAGAGCTTCACGAAATCCACGGCGGCCCGGGCGGCCTCGGTCAGGCTGGCGCCCTGGACCAGGGCGCCGGTGAGGACACTGGCGAACACATCTCCAGTGCCGTGGAATTCCCGGGGCACCCGCTCCGTCTGAACGGCGTGGACGCGGCCGTCGGCGGCGTCAAAGCACACGGCGCCGGTGGCGTCCTCTCCGGCAGCGGCCCCGGTCAGCACCACGGAGCGTTTCCCCTCCAGGCTCAGCTGCTCCACGATCTCCCGGCAGCCGGCCTCTCCGGCGGGCAGGTCCTCGTAGGGGATGCCCAGCAGCAGGGCCGCCTCGGTCAGGTTGGGGGTGATGACGTCGGCCTGGGCGGCCAGGTGGGCGGTGCCGGCGCACATGGCGGGGGTGTAGGTCTGGTAGACCTTCCCATGGTCGCCCATGACCGGGTCCACCACCACGATGGTGCCGTCGGCGCGGAAGTTTTGGATAAAGTCCTCCACAATGCCGATCTGCCGCTCGCTGCCCAGAAAGCCGCTGTACAGGGCCCGGAAGCCCAGATCCAGCTGCTTCCAGTGGGCGGCCACCTTGGGCATCTCGTCGGTCATGTCCAGAAAGGTGAAGCCCTCGAACCCGCCGGTATGGGTGGAGAGAAAAGCAGTGGGCAGGGGGCAGCACTGGACGCCCATGGCGGAGAGGATGGGGATGGCCACGGTCAATGAGCAGCGGCCGAAGCCGGACATATCGTGGATGGCGGCGACGCGGGGTGTCATCATGGCGGATTTCCTCTTTTCAGCAGAAAACTTCGTAACGGGTCCTATTTTAACGCAGTTTTGCCTATTGTTCAAGAGTAGGGAATGTGTTATACTGCACATATCCCGGCGCCCGGCCCATCCGCGGACGAGCCGTTCTGCCGGAGAGCGCCGCCGTGATCCGCGCCTGTGATGGAATTGGTAGACATGCGAGATTTAGGTGCTGTCACCTCAGTGAAGAAATTTGCGTAAAAATAGCGGCAGGGAGTTCCCGTTGCTCATATATGCGGGTATGATGAAATTGGTAAACATGCTGGATTTAGGTGCTGTCACCTCAGTGAAGAAGTTCCAATCAACCAAGTAAAAGCGGGCGTGGCCTGTTTTTATAGATGCGGATCACGCGCAACGCTCCGCCTCGGGCATCCCCTCCCCGAGTAAAAATAGAGGGAAACTGAATATGCGGGCATGATGGAATTGGTAGACATGCGAGATTTAGGTGCTGTCACCACAGTGAAGAAATTTGCGTAAAAATAGCGGCAGGATGTTCCTGCTGCTCATATATGCGGGTATGATGAAATTGGTAAACATGCTGGATTTAGGTTCCAGTGCCGCAAGGCTTGTGGGTTCGAGTCCCACTACCCGTACCATGTTTTTTGTCTGGCCGCTTTCCCCCTCTCTTTCAGCAAGGTTTCCGGAAGCAGCGGCTAATACGGCTGCCCTTGACGGACTCAGGGATTTCGGGTAAAATAGGCGGAATTAGAAATCCTATTGATACAATATAAGCGGAGTTGAGATGCCAATATGGCGACATCCTTTATTGACAAGGCCCGGATCACCGTCCGGGCAGGCAACGGCGGCAACGGCGCGGTGGCCTTCCACCGGGAGAAATACGTGGCCGCCGGCGGCCCCGACGGCGGCGACGGCGGCAAGGGCGGCTCCATCATTTTGCAGGTGGACGACAACATGTCCACCCTGATGGACTTCCGCTACAAGCGCAAATATGTGGCCCCCAACGGTGCCGACGGCATGGGCGGCCGCAAGTCCGGCAAGGACGGCGCCAGCCTTACCATCAGGGTTCCCCGGGGCACCCTGGTCCGGGACGCCGAGTCCGGCGAGATCATCAAGGATATGTCCGACAGCGAGCCCTACGTCCTGTGCAGGGGCGGCCGGGGCGGCTGGGGCAATATGCACTTCGCCACCCCCACCCGGCAGGTGCCCCGCTTCGCCAAGGCGGGACTGCCCGGCGAGAGCCACGACGTGCTGCTGGAGCTGAAGCTTCTGGCGGACGTGGGCCTGATCGGTTTCCCCAACGTGGGTAAATCCACCCTGCTGTCCGTGGTGTCCAAGGCGCAGCCCAAGATCGCCAACTACCACTTCACCACCCTGTACCCCAACCTGGGCGTGGTGTGGGTGGAGGAAGGCGTCTCCTTCGTCATGGCCGACATCCCCGGCATCATCGAGGGCGCCAGCGAGGGCGCGGGCCTGGGCCACGACTTCCTGCGACACATCGACCGCTGCCGCCTGCTGGTCCATCTGGTGGACGTGTCCGGCAGCGAGGGCCGGGACCCGGTGGCGGACTTCGACGCCATCAACGCAGAGCTGGCCCAGTACAGCCCGGACCTTGCAAAGCGGCCCCAGATCGTCTGCGCCAACAAGTCCGACATCCTGGATCCCGACAGCGACAACCTGACCCGCCTGCGCTCCCATGTGGAGGCCCAGGGCTACACCCTGCTGGAGATCTCCGCGGCGGCCCATCAGGGCACGGCGGAGCTGGTGAAGAAGGTAGCGGAGATGCTCTCCGTCCTGCCGCCCGTCACGGTATACGAGCCGGAGTACGTGCCCAAGCCCCCGGTCATCGACGCCTCCGCCCCGCTGGACATCCAGCGGGCGGACGACGGCACCTGGCTGGTGGAGGGTCCCTGGCTCCAGCGGCTCATGGCCAACGTCAACTTCGCCGACTACGAGAGCCGCATGTGGTTCGACAAGACCCTGCGCCAGTCGGGCCTGTTCCAGCAGCTGGAGGACATGGGCATCCAGGACGGGGACACCGTGTCCATGTACGACTTCGAATTCGAATATC
>OLGB01004476.1_pt1 | contig 11891 bp, 11 predicted proteins | sample 1605691 | NCBI WGS metagenome assembly OLGB01 (sample SAMEA3888925, study PRJEB22519) | human gut metagenome | biome: human gut; feature: human-associated habitat; material: faeces | place: Denmark | collected 2010
TCGGAAAGCGTGATTTCACACGGTTCACTCCATTCTGTTATGAAAGGGGCGTCCGCAACGGCTTCCACGGTTTCCCCCTTTTCATTCGTCCATCTCCACCGATAACCGCCCCTGGTAAGAAATGCACAGCAGACCGTTTCCCCCTCCGTATAGCTCATCCGCATAACCGGGGGCTCCGATGGGTCTGGTTCTTCCGCCTCTCCCAGAGCCTCTGCCAGCAGTTCTTCATATCTGCGGGTGCATTCCTCTTTTTCCGTTTCATCCGCCTTCTTCGTCACTTCTATACGCAGAACCTTTCCGAATACAGGTGGATAACACTCCATCACTTCCCCATTTGTCGTGACATTCACCCTGTCGCCTGTATCCAGTTCGTCCTCCGTAATCTTCTCCCCATTCTCGCCGTAAATCTCATCCGCATCGAATTGTCCGGGATCATACGGCGTCCCCTCTTCGCTAAATACCAGATAAAAAGTGGGAGATTCACGGTATATCACGTATGGCTTCGTCACGATGTCTTCTTCCATCTCGCTATCCTCTTCATATGTTCCCTCCCCGGCAGGTTTTTTCTGTTCTCCTGGCTGCCAGCCGACTCTCCATGCCGCGGCAGCACAGACCGCCAGCAGAAGAATCGTACAGGTTGTCATCACTTTTCTTTTTTTCTTCATCCGTCTCCTCCTTAATACGTCAGTTCTTCAATCTTCTCATATCCCTGCTCCATGTCAAAGGATTTCAGTCCGCCGCTATTGGACAGATACAGGGTGCTTCCGATATAAAGTCCCCGGACGTTCCCATTTGCATCCCATTCTTCTTTCTTCCGCAGCTCATACAAAAACTCGTTCACAAAGCCCTTTTCCCCGTCATAGGAAAAGACCAGGTAATTATTTTCACATTCCAATCCAAAAAGATTCTTCGCCGGATTGATCATGATCGCCTTGTAATTATAAAGCCCCGGACAGCTATGCGAGTCCCTGATCACGTACTTATCGATTTCTTTCACATCCGATGGGTCGGAGACGTCAAACATCGAAAGCTTAATCCCCTGATATTCTCCGGTTTCCGGGTCTACTTCGTTGCCGATTCCCAGAAGTTTATTCTCCCCGTAAAAATGCAGATAAGAAGAAAATCCGGTAATTTTCAGTTCTCCCAGAATCTTTGGCTCTTTCGGGTCTGTCAAATCTACAGAAAACAGCGGGTCCGTATCCCGGAAAGTCACAAAATATCCGGTGTTTCCCATGAACCTTGCGGAACGGACGCTCTCGCCCGGCGCCAGATTTTCGATTTTCCCGCAGATTTCCAGATTTTCATCCAGTACGTAGAGATACGTCATCTCCTCGTCATTGTTCCAGTCTGTCGCTACCGCCCGAAGATATCCGTTATATTCATTTACGGAAAAACTATCGTTTACATACCCTCTGATTTCTCCAGCCGCTGCGGCTTTTATTTTCCCGTCCTGGTAATGGAATTTCAGAATCTGCGTATAGTCTCTTCCATTTTCATAATGATAGCCGATGCACAGGCACTTACGGATAATGCTGACAATCCGGAGAAGGTAAGACAGAATATAATAGAGGTTGCACTTGACTATCTCTCAGTCGGACTTGACCCGGCTAAATCCACTTTATTTATACAGTCGCAGATTTCGGAGCTTACAGAGCTTACATTCTATTATAGTAATCTTGTAACGGTATCAAGGCTTCAGCGCAATCCTACAGTGAAGTCCGAGATACAGATGCGTGGTTTTGAGACGAGCATTCCGGTCGGATTTTTCTGCTATCCGATCAGCCAGGCGGCAGACATTACCGCCTTCCGTGCCACTGCGGTTCCGGTTGGTGAGGATCAGCTTCCGATGCTTGAGCAGACAAAGGAAATCGTCCGCAAATTCAATGCCGTTTATGGAGAAACCTTAGTTGAGCCGGAAATCCTTTTACCGGATAACAAGGCCTGCCTGCGTCTCCCCGGTACAGACGGCAAGGCCAAGATGAGCAAGTCCCTTGGCAACTGCATCTACCTTTCCGATACGGAAGAAGAAGTCCGCAAGAAAATCATGTCCATGTATACCGACCCTACCCATTTACAGGTTTCCGACCCGGGACATATTGAGGGCAATACGGTATTTACTTATCTGGATGCCTTCTGTAAGGATGAGCAGTTCGCAGAATACCTTCCGGAATATGCGAATTTAGATGAATTAAAGGAACATTATCAGAGAGGCGGCTTAGGCGATGTCAAGGTAAAGAAATTCCTGAACAACGTTCTTCAGGAGGAACTGGCACCGATCCGTGCACGCCGTAAGGAATGGGAAAAGGACATTCCCGCTGTCTATGAAATTCTTCACAAAGGCTCCATAGAGGCAGAAAAGGTAGCCGCACAGACACTCGCTGATGTAAAGAATTCCATGAAGATCAACTACTTTGAAGATCATGCCCTGATCACCGAACAGGCAGAACGCTTCAAAGCCGAATAGTTCCAATACGATAGTAAGAGGTATTTGTGAAAGCACTGAAAATTACCGAAACCAAAAACTTTATGGGAATTTTATTAAAATCCGACTGCTTTGAGGATTTTTTACTGGCGGAAGCTTCCATTACGACGTACAACACCTTCACCATTGACGGACATATTGTTCCCGCCTTTTACAAGGGAGATGTGAATGTGCCGGATGAGGAAGCTTCCTATCAGTTTTCCTGCTGGAAAGACTTACAGGAGCTTTGCTTCCAGTTCATCCGTGGAAAGAGGACTCCTGTGCGCTTCCATTTTACACTCTATCTGAAGCCGGATAAGATCAAGGGCCTCTTTGCTTCCGAACGCTTTAACAAAGAGCATGACGCACTCCCGGAAGAGCTTGACCAGCTGGTCTTGAACATCAAATATCAGGAGGGTTCGCTTACGCTCATTACTGCGGTATCTTATCACAGCTTTGTCATGGATAAATCGGCAGAAAGACTTTGGGATCAATATATGATTCAGTTCCTCGAATCAAAAAAGATCTTTTTTGACTCTGAATAACTACTTATTTAAGAAAGGAGATTTCCAATGAAAACAGCTACCCTGAAACGAATCATTGCCTCTATCACGGCCGTCACAATCTGTTCACTCGGTATTTTCATCACACCCTGGCTCGGAATAGGCGGCACAGATGCCCATGCTGACGGAGAAGTTCACAGCGTCTACACCAATGAGCTTATTCCTGCATCCCAGGCATCCCAGCGGCCAATTGCCGTCATGATGCCAACCGATAAAGCCTGCCAGCCTTCCTATGGCATCAGCCGTGCCAAGGTTCTTTATGAAATCATGGAGGAAGGCAATATTTCCAGACAGCTTGCCATTATTGACAACTGGCAGGATCTTCAGCGGATCGGCAACATCCGCAGTTGTCGTGATTACTACATCAGTATTGCTACCGAATGGGATCCGATTCTGATACACTTTGGTGGTGTCTACTATATGAAGGACCGCATCACAGCCCCGGATATCAACAATTTATCCGGCACAAGTGAATATGGCACCGGTGGTGACCGCCCCGGTTCTGGTCAGTTCTATCGTACCTCAGACCGGAAAGCACCACACAATGCCTACATCAGTGCTTCTGGCATTCAGACAGCCTGTGCAAGTCTTGGATATTCCCTGACTACCCGTCAGGAATACTACAATGCCAGCCATTTCAATTTTGTCTCCGGAGTAAACACTCTGGAACAGTATGCATCTGCTATCCCCGGAAATGTGATTGATCTGTCCAAGATCTTTCCCTATACCAAGAGCTATTTCACCTATGATGCAGCTTCCGGCCAGTATTTGAAAAACATTCACGGTGCTGCACAGGTAGATGGCATGAATGGTGAGCAGCTGACTTTTTCCAATGTGATTATTCAGAATACCAACTGGTCCAAGCGGGATGCAAAAGGTTATCTGGCTTTCCAGACAATTGATTCTACAAGTGACGGCTATTATTTTACCAAGGGTCGTGGTATCCACATTACCTGGAAGAAGACATCAGACTATTCTCCGACGAAATATTACGATGATAACGGAAATGAAATCCAGCTCAATGAAGGAAAAACCTATATTGCCATCGCCCAAAAGGATCGGACTTTATTATATTCCTGACCACTGTTTAATGATTAAATTCCCCCATGACGGACAGATCAATTGCGCTTCCATCAATTAACGTATCCTGCGCATTCTGCTGTCCGTCATCGGTGGATGGTATTGTTCCGTTCAACTGTCCCAGCACACTTTCTGCCCGTAATTGCAAAACCGTCCATAACGTCTCCTTTGCTTCCTCATATTCGGCTGCGGTATAAAATGCGGTCGGATCGGTCTCAATCAGTTCATCCGTCTGTGCATCCAGACGCTCCCATACTTCCTGTAACCTGCCGCCCTGCACATATTCTTCTGCCAACTGCCGCAGATATCCGTGATACTGTGCAAGATATTCTTCGTTTTCCAACAGTGCATCAAAGAAGTCCGTTCCGTCAAATGGTGTATCAATCGGATCGTTAATCATGCTGGTTGCCCCACTGCTTTCCGTGGACTCTCTTCCCGGACCGCCACCCATTCCACCGTTCATCATCCCTCCAAAGGAAAGGTTATAATCCCATGGGATGATATTCAACTGCCCGTCATTTTCATACAGATAGTAGTTGTGCGCCATATTGCCGCTTAAGCTGTCCAGATTTACAACAAATTCATGTACTGCCATATATTTCAGAATATTGTCTACATCAAGGTATGTTGTAAGGTCCGTTCCTTCATTGATATTCTTAATCGCGGTAACTACCCGTTCCTTATCACTGTCCGTAACCTTGCCGTCTGCACCGTCCCAGATGGTACTGTAGCTGTCTGTGTCATCATCCGTATAATTGAGGTCTGCGCCGCCGTTGCGGTTGTCGAAGCCGCCGAAGTCACCAGGATCGCCTTGTGGATCCTTAAATTTTTCATCCATATCGGCTTGATCGAAGTCTCCTTGTGGTCTCTCCGGTCTGTCCATAGGATTGTTGTCTCTTGCTAAATCTACTTCTTCACTGCCAAATATATTGGTATTGCTATCTACATTAGTATCTGCGTTGGTATCCGCATCAGTGTCTACATTTCTATCCGACATATCTGAATTGATGCCATCTTCTTTCTGATCATTTCCCATTCCCATCGTTTCCGGCTTATACAGTTTTCCATCGGATACTCCGTAATTCCTGAGCTTGAAGCTGTCCTCAACTGCTTCGAGTGCCAGATAGGTTCCCCAGTACTCTCCGTTCACGCTGATTTTGGCATAATGATATAAGGAAGCATCTGCCCCAAGGTACTGAAACATATCATAAACCAACGCTTCCTTCCGGTTGGTGGCATCTGCGAAATTATTATTGAGGACGAGCTTATCCAATCCCATACAGGTCTGTCCGTCCACGTATTTATCAAATTTTATCTTAAAGCTGTAACGGTCGGTATCCGGATCGTTCGCGATTGAGCTTAAACTGGTATTTCCCTTTGTCCGGATTCCGACATTGGAAATCGTTTCCCCATTGATTTCCACGTCACATGCATAATATTTTTCTGAAATGGCATTGTCCAAAAGCTCCTGCCATTGGTCCTCGTCCATAATAATGTTCACCGTCATAATCTCAGACGTATCAAATAAGGTACTTTTATATTCCATCGTTGCTGCGCTGCTTCCCGAAACCGCCACAAAACGATCTGCAAACAGTGTGACTATCAGGCAGAAAGCAACCGCCGCTGCCATCAGCGCACCAACGATTTTACCGATATGCTTATGCTCTGTCATGCTTCCTCCTAAGACATATATACTCCATTGTAGCTGACCAGTGTGGCATTCTTCACGCCTGTAATTTTATTCATCTGATTCACGAACGCCATTTTATCATCCTTTATTTTTAACTCGGTCGTCAGCTCGATTCCATCTACATTTACCGTTTTGGACTTGATCCGATACTTTTTTACAGTGTTTTTTAACAGCTCTGCTGCAGTATTTTCCGCTTCTTCATTCTCGCAGTTCAGAACAAGAATGTATGCGTTCTCCACATTTTTCCGGTTGGCAAAAATAAGAAGAATGATACCGATAATCACCGATCCCAAAACTGCAAGCGGAATCATTCCTGCTCCAATAACGATGCCCACTGCTATGGACCAGAACAGGAACACGATCTCCATCGGCTCTTTGATGGCCGTCCTGAAACGGACGATGGACAGCGCACCAACCATACCAAGGGAAAGCACTACATTCGAGGTTACCGCAATAATGACCAGTGTCGTAACAAGTGTCAGTCCGATCAGTGTCAGTGCAAAGCCGGAGGAATACAGAATTCCGGTAAATGTCTTCTTGTACACCCAGAAAATAAGCAGTCCCACAATCACGGCGAACAGCATTGCCAGAAGCACCTCCGACAGGGAAAATCCCGTCACACTCTCTAAAAAACTTGATTTAAAAATATCGTTAAAAGTCATCTCTTACCTCCAAAACTTATGTATCATTCTTTTTTAAGCTTCATCACGATCTGCTTTATCCTGATCTGCTTCATCCAAAGCGTCTGCAGGCTGCATACTTGGAAAAGGCCCGCTGTCTCACGTCATCGGTCTGTAACAGGAGCCGGATAATCTCCGGCAGGAAGTTATCGTACTTTACCTCCATCAGTATGGAATCCGGCGGATCCTCTGCTCCATTACCTGCGTGGTAGCTGATGTCATAGACCTCATCCAGCAGAAAATCCTGTTCCCACATGCTGGTCCGTATCGCCCGGTCAAAGGTCACCCGCACGTTTCCTGCTTCGTAAATATAAGGCTCGCGCAGATAAGATACTAGCACCCGTGGTTTCAAAAGCTGCTGCCGCATTTTCAGATACAGCTCCCTCACAAGCGGCTGTGGGTGCTCTCTCATAAATGCCATGTCACCTGCAAGAAGCTTCTCACATTCTTCTATGGAAAGCGGGGCACTCTCCTTTCTGGTCAACGAGCGGTTCTTGATTTTCTTTTCCAGCGTGAGGTGGGAAAAGTCATCGTTGTAATACCGGATCCGGAACTTTTCACGATAAGGAACTCCTTCCTGTTTTTCCAGCAGCGCCTTATCTGCGAGGTTATCAAAATAAATGCTGCGGATGCGGTAGGATCCATCTTGTCTGGTGTGCGGATCCGGCTTCATCACCGCGCGGAGCCGCTGCCGTAATGATAAGTACTGCGCATAAGTTATGTTGTATTTGTTCTCATGCCGGTACTGCTTGATCTCCTCCATGTAAATTCTCCCTTCCTTGTCCCTCTCACTAAAATAAAAACTACTACGATATTGATCGTAGTAGCAGAATATCAGTTAAATGTGTGCAATTTGTGACAAAATGCCCGGATTTCGAGAGTTCACAGTTTTTTCACTTTTCCCCCTTAGTCTGCATCCTTCAGCTTGGAATACAGTACTACCGCATCTCCTTCTTTAATATAGGTAAGTCCATTGGGAATAATCGTCCTGTTCTTACGCCGGATCATGACGATCAGCTCCTGACGGGAAATATCCAGATCCTTGATCTGCTTACCAACCCATTCATTTTCCTGTTTCACAATGATTTCTTTCAGATTGATATATTCCTCACCGTTATAATGCTTTGCTCCGATGACAAGTGTGTCATTTTCCAGTAGAACCGTATCCCCGTTCGGAACCAGTGCCTCTCCGTTCCGGATAATCATAACCAGAATAATCTGCGGTGGAAAAGCAACCTCTTTTACCTTTTTCCGGCACCATGAATGTCCCTGCGGGATCACGGAGGTGACAAATTTTAATTCATGTTCTTCGGAATGAAATGCCAGCATACGCAGCTTCGTGTACTGCTCCACGAAACCTGCGGAAATAATACCGGTTGGAATCGCAACCATTCCGACACCCAGAAAGGAAATGACAATCGCCATGACTTTTCCCATCGTCGTCACCGGGTAGATGTCACCATACCCCACCGTGAGAAGCGTTGAAACCGACCACCAGATTCCTGAAAACGCATTGGCGAACTGCTCCGGCTGCGCCTCATGCTCCAGACTGTACATGCACAGGGAAGCTGCCACCATGAAGATCAGGATCATGCAGATCGAAGAAATCAACTGATTTTTCTTATCACTTAAGACATTAATAATCACGTTAAAAGCATCATACTGCGCGTTGACCCGGAACAGCCGAAAGATCCGGATCACACGGAACATCCGGAAGGCCACCGCTCCCATCGGAAACAAAATCGGCAGATAATAAGGAAAGAACGTAAAGAAATCAATCAGTCCATACAGCGAAAACACAAAGGCCAGTACCGCTTTCCAGTATGGCTTGTTCGGATACAGGAAATCTGCCGTCCAGATGCGCAATACATATTCCACCGTAAAAATAAGAATCGTAATGAGCTCCAGTACATTCAATACATTGGTATAAGGCGCCGACTCATCAAATGTCTGAAATAAGGTCACAAACAGATTCAGCACAATCGTTACCACAATAAAAATATCAAATGCACTGCTTATGAAATCCTTGCGGTTTCCAATCTGAATAATATCAAAAACACGTTTCTTCGTCTTATACATGTAAGATGATCCGTCCTTTCCGTTCTGCCCTTTCTTCTCAGGCTTGCCATCTCTTTCCTGCCTGTTTCCGAATTTATCTTGATACATGTATTAAGTATAGCATTCCTATTTCCACGCATCAACACACAGTCATCAATCTGTATAATCCGCGCAATTGTGTATAATCCGGTAGCTTATGAATGAACAACTGTTACATATATAGGGTGAATTATAGAATTTCTACTGCACCCTCCACAGCCAGCTATCCACATTGTGATCTGCCTCCACGCTTATTTTACCTGCCAGATCCTGTAGATCGGTCTCAAAGAAATATAGAAGGGTATCATCATTTGCTGCCACTTCCAGAATTTCCCGGTCTGCAAGAATAGAAAGATTGCGGAGATCCTCCTTTACTTTGCAGGTAACACCATTTACACAAAGTATCCCCTCTTCACGCTGATAGGAGATCTTCTGTCCATAGATCATTACGGAAAGGACCAAGGCTCCCTGTATGTTCAACTGCAGCTCCAGTGCAGCATCCCTTACCGTCTCTTCCTCCCACTGTTTCTGTTCCTTCTCTTCCCGGACAGGAACGCGCTGCTCCTTCCATTCCCGGATCACCGACTGACGAAGAATGTATCCTTCTTCTCCCTTTACAAGTGTAAGCTCCCGCGGAATGCCCATCATCCCGGTATAATATTTCCCGGGGTTTTCTGTGCGCATCCAGTGCACCAGGACGACACGCCCCTGCAGATTGGAATAGGTCTGTCCGGCATATGGCAGCTCATTCTGGTAAGCCATGCGTCCTTCCGAAAGATTCGTGAAATGAAAGCCATCGAAATCTCCTGTGAAATATTCTCCCGATGCCGTAAACAGGATCCACTTTTCCCCTCCCTCTTCTGTAGGAACCGGGCGCAGATCCGGACATTCTCTGGCTGTAATAAAGGGAAGCTTCTGTGTCAGCTCCCAATGCTCAAGATCCTCAGAACGCAGAATGGCATAGACATGATTCTTTAAGTAAAGAGACATGATATACCCTTTACTCTCTTCATGCCAGTATACCTTGGGATCCCGATTGCCTTCGGTCATATTCGGTACAATCACGTCTCCTTTCTTATGAAGTGTTGCACCATGATCGGTACTGTAGGCAATTCTCTGGGTAAACTGTCCTCCTTCACTCCAAGGACTATCCGAGCTTCCGCCTGCCGAAGTGTAGAAAAAGACAAGTGCATCCTTCGGTAAGCCCAGTAACCCTTTTTCATTACAAATTCCACTTCCGGAAAAGATCGTACCATCCTCATCCGGCAGAATCGCCATAGGACGGTGTTCCCAATGTAATAAATCCTTACTGACCGCGTGTCCCCAGCTCATATTATCCCACTTTGTGCCGAAAGCATTGTGCTGATAAAACAGATGATAAATTCCATCCTCAAAAACAAGTCCATTGGGATCATTCATCCAGCCGTTGACCGGTGTAAAATGCATCAGCGGATGCACCTGATCCGATTTCGCAGGATCGTCAGCCTGCTTTATTTGGGTATAAAATGCCTCCGGATAGTTTCCCTCCAGACGAATGGTTTTCCCTATCCACGGTGTAACCGGAAGCGGAGCATAATAATCCACTGTTTCCCCCTCTTCCAACGGGAAAACACGATACTCTAAAACCTTCTGTTCTTCCATATAGAAAGACAGGCGCTCAGCGTTTTCCTTAATTTTTACCGGAATCAGTAAAAAGGGGTGCTCGATTTTTGTTTTATAACTGGTATTCTTCTGCACGGTTTTCTCCTCATATCTTCTATTACTCTGTTGATTCTGCCTGGCTTACTTCATAATGATCTCTTCATCGGACGGCAGCCCTGCAGACAGTCTGGATGGCTTTTCCATATACCAGTATGCAACGGATGTATAATCATCGTATCTCGCTCCTGTCCAGCCGAGATTATCCATGGTCATACGAAACGACGTATGAAAATAAACCGGATCCTTAACATGAAAGCGATAAAGCAAAAAGCGCTGCTGTCCATTATACATTTCCTGACTGTCATTACCCAGAATTGCATACATGCCGGCATATAGTCCGCTGAAGGTCTGATACTTATGTAATAAAATGTCATTTCCGAACGCATAAGAACCACAGAAATAATCTTCCGTTCCCGTGTAGTTAATTGTCGGATACTGATCTCCATCCAGATACATCTTAGGTTCACCCTCTACCCAGCAGGTATTATGTCCATTCATACCTGCAGCAAAGCTGATCCCTGCAAATATACCCTTTCCTTCAATTCCATCAATGACCGTATAAGCATGTCCCTTCTGCACCGGATGCTCCTGCCGGTATGCTGCATGGAAGTATAGATCCGTATCTGCAAGCTCACCATGCCATCCTTCAATCATATAATAAAGTGTTTCTTCCTTACTGCCACGATTTTCCATCGTCACCTTACAATGCTTCCTCCATTTCGTTCCCCCAGCGGATTCTCTGCTGAAAAGCCAAAGCTTGTTCTGTTTAATAAAGCTGATGATAACATTGGTTTCTCCTCCTTCTTTTCAAACATGTATAATCTCTGTCCATTTATTTCAATGTACTTATCCAATACAGGAAAGTATATAAAAAAAACACTTTATAATTGTACGATTCTATTTTGAATCCAATTAAAAAAGGACCCACAGACTACTGTTTCCTGTGAATCCTTCCGTTCCGGCCTTATTTCCCTGCATCCGGATTGTCAATGGTCTCTGTCCTTTACTTCATTCCGTTTGCCATCTTGTACTTATAAAGCATCTCGGCATGATTCTGTTCTTCAATCTGAATATCGGCCAGAAGCTTACGGACACCGCTTTCTCCAAATACAAAGACATCCGTATTGTATTCTCCGGAAACCAGCTTTTCCGTACCGATACAGTCGGTTGCAAGGAATGCATCATTCTGCTTATCCTCCGGATTCGTCATGTCATTATAGGTGGCCTTAGGTTTGTAATCACGTCCTGCGCTGTCGTTGCAGTTACATTCCGGAACCGTTCCTGCAAGTACCTGTCCGAGAGAATCGTAATGCTTCTGCTCCTCCTTCTGAAGAGTCTGGAACAGAGACTTCAACTCCGGATCCCTCGCCTGATTTGCATACTTTTCATACTTCTCCACACAGCTTTTTTCCTGTGTCTGTAAATCCTCAAGTGCTGCCCGTTCTTTTTCCTTTAAAATCATGATTCTACTTCCTTTCCTACTAATATGTTCCTAGACACCTTTTAGTATGGGAAGGAATTCATGATTTTATACACTCCTCTTCCATTAAGTAGATCCTTGCATCAAAGTCCTGAAAAAGTGCGGTGCCGGTTTCGAAGCCGGTGCCGCCAAAGCTCGG
>OLGB01004478.1_pt1 | contig 11884 bp, 9 predicted proteins | sample 1605691 | NCBI WGS metagenome assembly OLGB01 (sample SAMEA3888925, study PRJEB22519) | human gut metagenome | biome: human gut; feature: human-associated habitat; material: faeces | place: Denmark | collected 2010
GTGCCTATGCACCTTGAAAATTCAATAATAACTGGCATAAAAATAGCATGAAACCGTCTAGTTTTGGTATAATTGAGTTGTCTAGAAACAATCATACTTCCGAAGGCTCATGCTATGAATAAAAGTATAACACAAGCAACTCAAAATGATAAGCAGATTTCATGTTTCTTCAGCTTTGAAAGCGTCCAATGCCTACAAAAAGAAAGGCGTTCCAGTAATGGAGATCTTCCAGTATCTGTTTCTGTTGATTTTTTCTAACAGAAGTATGTATATGAATCTGATCACAGGACGGAACACTCCTGATTTTGCGAAGGATACTGTATATCGTTTTATGAAAATGATTCAGATCAACTGGATCCGCTTCACAACAATACTTTCAACCCGAATCATCAGGGATGCCATTCTGCCTTTAGATTCTGAGGATCGTGCAAATGTTCTTATCATTGATGATTCCATGTTTGAGCGTAACCGCTCAAAAAAGGTTGAACTCCTTGCCAAAGTCTATGACCATGCAAAACATAAATATCGCTTTGGTTTTCGAATGCTTACTTTAGGCTGGTCAGATGGAAGCACTTTCCTGCCGGTCAACAGCGTTCTTCTTTCCACAGAAAACAGGAAAAACCGCATCAATGAAGCAACAGAAGTGGATAAAAGAACTGTTGGTTACAAACGCCGGAAGCTTTCCATGGAAAAAGGAACACAAGCTATGCTTACGCTTTTGGACGCAGCCAGGAAAGCTACAATTCCGGCGAAATATGTTCTTTTTGATAGCTGGTTTTCATCACCAAGCACTCTTCACGCAGTAAAAAGTATGGGTTACGATGTAATCGGCATGGTCAAGAAAACACCAAAGATGTTCTTTCGCTACAATGGCGAAGATATGTCTCTAACTTCCATCTACAACAAGAACAAAAAGAGACGCGGAAGATCAAGATATCTGCTCTCCGTTATGGTTGATGTTGTAAAGGATGGTGAAATCATTCCTGCCAAAGTAGTTTATGTTCGCAATCGTAATAAACGCAAGGAATATCTCTGCCTTATTTCCACGGACGTAAATCTGGATGAGAATGAAATTATCCGGATCTATGGAAAACATTGGGATATTATGCCGATATTGGCATATGGGACATAGAGGTGTTCTTCAAGGTGTGCAAAAGCTACCTTACGGCCAAAAGTATGAAGTACACAAATAAAGCCAGGAACAAAGTTTTCAGATTTGTTCATCTTAGCGAACATGCGAAGCATGACACTTCGGACAGCAGAAAAGAGACAGTTCAGTAGAGAACGGTCTTCAAAAAGTAGTGCCTGAGTTCTTTGGGAATGGTAAATACACAATGGCGATGTTGGCAGGCGATAAGTTTAAAAGCCATGGAGTTGGTGCGGTCCATGGAATACTTATTGCCACAAGAAGAGCAAAAACGAGTATGGCAACGAAAAGGAACGAATTTCAGTTCACCACATTTTGTGCAACCATACATGGCACCACCGAATGCGGGATCACCGCAATTAATCATACGATCAACAGTATCAATTACATGTTGATTTGGAAGTAATATGTAAAGCATTTCTTCATAGTGTTGTTTGAAAATCTCTTGTAATATGTTCATACACTCATTATGAAGGAAAAAGTTGAAAAAAGAAAGCCCAACCCTCAAGATTGAGGGCAGGGGAGTTGAAGTGTCGGAGACACTTTTTTTCAAAAAATGCAGCTTCCGGGGAGAAATTACTGTGTGCCGGCGGATTATTTACGTAAATAAAAAAGAAATTATACATAAATTATGAAAATAGTTTGAACTAATTGACGGTTAAAAAGGCGTAAAGTAAAATAAAATTGTTGATATCAATGAACAATATATATTGTAAATGTTTTATCTTCTATTTACGTAAATCAAGGAGAAACTATGGTTACAATTCAAGATGTTGCAAAACATGCTGGTGTTTCTGTGGCAACTGTATCGCATGTTTTGAATAAAACGCGGTACGTTAGTCCTAAGCTTGAAGAGAAGGTAGAACTTTCGATCCGAGAGCTTGGATATGAGCCGATTCGAAAAAATGCTGGTAGGATTTTAAAAAATCAAATTGTCGGTGTGATTATTCCAGATTTATCTGTTGATTTTTATGCTGTGTTTGCAAATGAAATCACTTATTTACTGGAAAAACATGAGTTTAAAGTGGTTTTACTTGATAGTTGTGGGGACAGTGGTCGGGAGACAGAAAATCTGATGTCACTGAACTGGCAAAGCAATGTGATTGCAGTAATTGTAATTCCACTTTCGAAGATTTTGCCATGGAATGGAACTAAGTTAAAGAAAAAGTGTCTGATTGTGGGCGAGATTCCGGAAAAACAGAAGTTTCACATTGTGTTACCAGAGTATGAAAATGCTTCATTTAAGGCTGTGCAGCAGCTGATTCTCTCAGGTCATGAGTCCATAGCTTTGTTGTTGCAAGATAAAACTGACAGAACATCATCAGCAGAATACTACAGTGGATATAAAAGCGCACACAGACATTATCGGATTAATCCGAAGGAAAATAGTATTTATTATGAGACGGATTTAAAAACAGAGAAGGTCAAAGATTTATTTTATAGGTATACTGCAGTAATTTGCGCAACAGATCGTATTACAATGCGGTTGTTTCAAGAATTGGAACGAGCAGAAATGACCTGTCCTGAAGATATGTCAGTTATATCGTTGGAGTGGAACCAGAGAAGTAGCGTTTATCAGCCTGCGTTGACTGTAATTGGAGTGGATCCCAAAAAAATGGCTGAAGCTACTAGTGAACTATTTTTGAAATGTGATGCATTGCAAATGACCAATCAACGTCTTGTCCGTGTTTCCAATAAAGCGGTTAGTTCAGCGTCGGTGCGGATTATTGGGCGGGGACCCTACGGAGAAAAGATCGTTTCTTGCGAAAATCTCTACTTAACAGAAGAAGAGATTAAGAAAGTGCGAAGTGGAAATTATAAAGGCGTTCTGCTTTTTCAATTCAGCGGAAAACGTTGGATGCGACTCATTGACCAGGCGGTTCGAACTGTATTTGAAAAGCTCAATATTCAACTATTAGAAATGTTTGATGCCGATTCAAATAATCAGGTTTTTATTGAAAAGGTTTGGGAATGGATGGAGAAAAAACCGGATTTTATACTATGTGCTCCGGCAAATGATAAGTCAACAGAAGGGCTGTACAATGAAATTGCCAGAAGTGGAATCAGGTTATTTTTTATCGGAAGGGTTCCTCAGGGAATGAGACGAGATGGTTATGAATGTTGCGTTGTAAGTAATGAACAGAAAAGTGGATATAACTGTGCAAAACTCTTAGATGATTATTTTAATAAAAAGCCTGCGAAGATCGCATTGTTGACCTGCTCTTCCAGCTATATTTCAGGAAGAGATAGAGATATAGCAACGAAGAAGGTGTTACAAGAGCAATTCCCACATTTGCATATTGTTGCACACGAACGATTTACACTTCGTAATTATGCTTATGGGGCATGTATGAAAATGATAAAGGAGTACCCAGATATACAGGGAATATATGTGACATGGGAAGATCCTGCAATTCAAACAATTTCTGCGTTAATGGATGCCGGAAGAGAAGATATCAAGATAGTCACCGGTGATTTGGACACAGAAGTTGCACAAGATGTTGCAAACGGGCACTTGATTATAGGAATGAGTGCGCAAATGCCATACGATCAGGGAGAAGAACTTGCATATGCAGTGGCAAATGTATTGCTAGGAAAGCGGGTTTCGAAGGTGATTGGAGTGGAACCATTACTGGTAACAGCAGCTAATCTCGAAGAGGCATGGTATGTTATGACAAAAGAAAAAGCTCCTCAAAGTATTGTGAATTCGTTAACTGAAACAAGAAAAAAGGAGAAAATGAGGATTGAAAAAAATAGCAAGTGGAAAACGAAATAATGTGAAGGAGAAGAAGAATGAAGAGGAAAGTAGCATTAATTATGGCGGCAGTATTAATGGTTGTGAGTCTTGGGGCGTGTTCATCGACAACAAGTAGTTCTTATGGGACTGAGAGTGCAGAAAGTGAAAATAACGTAAGAAATAGTGGCGAAAAAGTGACACTGACAGTTTGGCAATTGAAGCCGGAGATAGCAGATACGTTGCCGGAGGTATTTGAAGTATATATGAAGGAGAATCCGAATGTTGAAATCGTGGTAGATCGTCCGGGTGGAAATGATTATGATACAACGATCAAAGCTCAGATGGCATCCGGTGTTTATCCTGATTTATGTATGGTAAATTCCTATAGTGTTATGGAATCCTTTGCAAAGGGTGGAAATGCGACGGCAATTACAGATTATAGTTTTGTTGATAATTTTGTAGACGGAATTCTTCCATCTATCACCTATGATGGAGAAATCTATGGTGTTCCATGCGAACTGGATGGCGTTGGCGTTATTTATAACCGGACTATTTTTGAGGAAGTCGGTCTAGAAATTCCAACTACACTTAGCGAGATGGAGGAGGTGTGCCAGAAACTAAAAGATGCAGGAATTACACCTTTCGCTGTGGGGTTAAAAGATAGTTGGACCATGAATCAGACTTTCAGTTTAATTCATGGAGAAATTATGGATGCGTATGAATTTACAGATGCAATGAATCGAGGAGAAGCTTCCTTTACAGATGCAGAATTGGATGGAGCATTTGATTTTCTGGATTTAATGGTGGCGAACTGCAATGATAAGCCGTCAGACAGTGATTACAGCAATATGTGTACATTATTTGCACAGGGTGAATGTGCAATGATGGTATGTGGTATGTGGGGCATGACTAGCGTTCTGATGATTGACCCTGACATTGAGACTGGTGTGTTTGCAGTTCCAGTAAGTGAAAATCCTGAAGACGCAAAGCTTTGTACAGGTAATTCAGCAGTCTTCATCATGCCTCCGCAGTCAGTGAATCAGGAAGAAACATTGAAATTAATGGAATGGATGTCTGGAGAGGAATTTGCACAGTTATACGCAGAAAAATGCGGTATATATATGCCGACAAAGAATGCAGCCCTTCCACTAGAAGCGTCAAGCGCATGGGAAAATATTAAGTCTTATATCGATGAAGGAAACATTACATCACTACCATTTCTGTATTATCCGTCGGGATTTGATGCAGGAATTGCATTACAGACATATTTTAATGGGGAATCCTCTCAGGAAGATGTCAGAAATGCATGGGATGAGTTGTGGAAAAGTCTGACACTGTAAATTATTTTCGGTATATCTGCGTGGATATGTAGGCGCAGGAAACATATCCACGCATAATACAAGAGGCGTTCTAATCAAAAAAAAGAGGTGTTTTAGTTGAAAGAAAAAAAGAAACGTCAGGTGCATACAGCATCTTTCTGGATGTTTATTCTTCCAGCGTTATTTCTATATGCATTATTTATGCTAGTGCCATTGCTTGGAACAGTACTATATTCGTTAACGAACTGGGATGGAATCAGTGTTATATACGAATTTGTCGGAATTAAAAACTACATACGGCTATTTACCAATGATTCGGCATTTCGAAGCAGTATGGCAGTCAGTTTTCGTTTTGTTGCACTTTATACAATTTTAGTTAATAGTATCGCATTAGCATTAGCTGTTCTTTTGGATAGGGTAAACAAAAAACTGAAGAGTTTCATTCGTAGCGTGATTTTCATGCCAAATGTAATTAGCCTGATTATGGTTTCGTTTATTTGGCAATTTATGTTTACAAAAGTATACAGCGAGCTTGCAGGAGATGGCTTTTTTCCGGATATTACTTGGTTTAGCAATAGTGCAACAGCTATGGTAACTATTCTTATCACATTAATTTGGCAAAGTGTTGGATATTTTATGGTAATTTATGTTGCAGGGATTGAATCTATTGATCGAACATATTATGAGGCGGCTTTGATTGATGGGGCAGGGTACTGGCAGCGTACTTTTAAGATTACATTTCCATTGATGCTTCCGTCTATTATAGTGAATATATTTCTTTCCATTTCGGGGGCTTTTAAGACGTTTGAAATTCCATATCTGATGACACGTGGCGGCCCGGGAGATTCGACCAATCTGATTGCATATAATATTTATAAAGAAGCTTATTTGTCAAATCACGCAGGTTATGCGTCTGCAAAGGCAGTTGTTCTATGCGTGATTGTAATGTGCATTGCAATTTTTCAGATTCGAGCTATGAAGAGGAAGGAGGTAGAAGCATGATAGATTCAGAATGCTCAAAATTCAGTGTTGGTAAATTTGCTGCAACAATAGTTTTGGTTATTGTATGTCTGGTCATGCTTACGCCGATTATATTTGCAGTAATCAATTCCTTCAAACCATATGCAGAAATGATGACATCATTTGTATCATTTCCGAATAGTTTGGACTTGAATAATTATGTAAAAGCATGGAAGGTTGCAAATTACCAAAAGTCTTTTTTTGTGTCGCTAGTGATTACAGTTTTTGGAACTATTGGAGCAGTTCTTTTAGCATCTATGGCATCCTATAAATTGGCCAGAACCAAAACAAGATTGAGCAACTTTATTTTTATGGTGTTTGTTTTAGCTATGACTATTCCATTTCATGCAATAATGATTCCTCTAGTCCAATTGGCAAACAAACTACATATAACTAGGAGCTTGATTGGCATCATTCCGATTTACTGGGGAATGTATATTCCTTTTGCAGTATTTATGCTTCATGGATTTGTAAAAACAATTCCAATTGAGTTGGAGGAAGCTGCTATGCTGGAAGGAAGCAGACCTATGCATACATTTTTCAAAATAGTGTTTCCTTTGTTGAGGACGCCGGTTGCAACGGTATGTATTTTGGATGCCTTATCAATATGGAATGATTTTTTGATGCCAATGCTTATTTTATCAGGAAACCCAAACTTAAAAACAATTCCAATGACACAGGTGAATCTGTTTGGACAATATACTTCTGAATGGAACATTGCAATTGCAGGAATGGTGCTGGGACTGATTCCATGCCTGCTTTTTTTCCTCATTATGCAGAAGAACATAGTCGGAGGTTTGACAGATGGAGCTGTAAAATAAATGAAATCAGAGAAACTGAAGGAGAATATGATAGATGGGAATATTTTATAATAAAACAACATTTAAAGTGCACCGTGATGCACAGGAAATTCCAGTCAAGGCAAAAGTAGATGTTCTTGTATGTGGAGGTGGACCGGCTGGAATTGGAGCAGCGCTTGGGGCAGCAAAGGGCGAAGTTAGTGTAATGATAATAGAAAAAAATAATTGCCTTGGGGGACTCGCAACCACTGGACTTGTGACAACATTTGCTGGGAGTTCTATTTTTTCGGATAGTGAAGATGATGATCCGGCTGTGAATCGTCGCCAGGTAATCAAAGGTGTTGTGTGGGAGTTTATTGAACGGCTGATTCAGGAAGATGGTGCAATCAGTCCAGAAGAGTTAAATAAGACAGGTCAAAATGATGCTGCTACCTTTGATATAGAAGTGTACAAACGTGTTGCAGATGAAATTATGGAAGAGTGGGGAATTAATCTTTTATACCATACCATGATTACAGGGGCAATTATGGATGGAGAAACAATCAAGGGTGTTGTAATAGAAAATAAGGCAGGGTGTCAGGCAATTCTTGCTGATGTGATTATTGATGCAACTGGGGATGGTGACGTAGCCTACCTGGCAGGAGCGTCGTATAAGATGGGACGTGATGAGGATGGAAAAACTCAGCCACTTACAACGATGTTTCGGATTGGTGGAATGCCAGAAGTTGGAAAAGAGCAGATTGAAAAATTCTCCAAATACCCCAAAGGAAAGGTACAACCATATTTCCTGTTCTGGGAAGCACCAGAATTTATATATGGACATGTTTGCATATTCGGAACACCGCGTAAAGGCGAATACCGATGTGAAATGACACGTTCAGTGGATAAAAACGGACTCAATCCAGATGATTTGACAAAGGCGGAGATTGAATGTAGACGCCAGATTCCTAAAATTGTGGAATATTTTAGAAAAGAATATCCTGGAGCAGAAAATGTATACTTGATTGACAGCGCGGGAACAGTGGGAGTACAAGACAGCCGGAGAATTGTCGGCGAATATGAAATGACAATGGACGATTTACTGGAGTGCAGAGAATTTGAAGATGTTATTGCACTGGGATGTTATCCCATAGATCTTCACAATCCTATGGGGCGGGGATATGATATGCGTTTTATTAAGTATCCTGGTCAGGCATATGGAATACCATATAGGTGTATTGTTCCGGCAAAGATTGAAAATCTCCTTGTTGCAGGTCGATGCATTTCTGCAGATTTTTATGCAGAATCTGCAATTCGAATCTCTAGTACCTGTATGGCAATCGGTGAAGCAGCAGGAACAGCGGCAGCGTTGTGTGTGGTAAAGCATAAATCGCCACGCGATCTGGATGCTAATTTGCTTCGGCAAAAACTTGCTTCGCAGGGAGTCTGCCTTGAACAATTTGTATATAATACTCCACTGGTGGATGAAAAGTAAGGCTTGGAGATGTGAGGAGGCTGATATTGTTTATCTTTTTTCGAGGTTGGTCGGTTCATTGAGCGGTGGCATTAACAAAGCCGAATGAAAAAGGGTAGCTGCCATACGGAATGTAGAGGAAAGGCGGGAAAGAGGACAAGGCTTCTTCTCTGTTTTTTCTCTTCCCTGTGGGGCGTTAGGACAGTTTTTGCCGCTTTTCGTGGCTGAAAGCCCTTTTGAAATCATATTGCGTAAAACTATCATAGAGAATGTCGCAAGTCTGCCTTTTTAATTTTATTGGTGTTAATACCGTTATAACGGATTTTTTCGTTTATAATATCATAAAAATGGTTGATGAGGTTGAAATCGAATCCGGCAGTGTAGATGCGTTTCTGGAAAAAGAAATGGGGCTGACAGAGGAAAAAAGGTGTCTGTTGAAAAATAAATATCTGGAATAAAGTTTTCCGGAAAAGCACGGAAACATGGAACAATAGTTTCAACGTAGGGTAAAGTTTTTGTAGGAAAAGTTAATAGAAAAAAGAAAGAAAGCACCGGGATCCTGTGTTAGGATTGAAGTTGACGAGACAAAAATCCAAGGAGGGTGCTTTCATGATTACCAGTATACAACACTTTTGCGAGAATGGGGTAAAAAGATTAACAAATGTTTTCAAAACTTATACAGATGACCTGACAAAGATTGCAGAAATGGTCTATGGTGTGACGGATGAGGTGACCAGACTTGGATGCAGCATGATAGCGGAAGAATGGGAATCCTATGATGAATTGCTGCGGGAAAGAAAGGATCTGCGCCAGGGCTGGTACATTGTCAGAAGAGATGAAACTTCCCTGCTGACCAGTCTTGGAGAAGTGGTATATCACAAAACTCTGTTCAAAAATGTTGCTACCGGTGAATCCTGTTACCTTCTGGATCAGCTGATGGGGCTGGGGCATCATGCCAGGATAACCGAAGATGCAGAAGCGAGAATTCTACTGGAAGCATCCGAGAGCAGCTATCGAAAAGGCGGTGCCAGTGCCAGCATAAACGGTGAATCCATAAGCAAAGAAGCTGTAATGAACAAGTTGCACAGGCTGGAGTTCCCTGCCCTGAAGACTGTGGAAAAGAAAGAACTGAGAACACTTTACATAGATGCGGATGAAGACCATGTGGCCCTTCAGTATCTGGAGAAGAAAGGGGATATCAGGAATCCCCGCATAAATACCGTAATGCCCTGGATTATATACGTTTATGAAGGTGTAGAAGGTGATGAGGAAGGACGTCCCCACTTGATAAATCCGAAGTATTTCGGAGGTGTTTATGATGGGCAGGAAGCAGGCGGTAGACTATGGACAGAAGTATTGGAGTATCTGGATGAAGCTTATGATCTGGATGCTGTTGAGAGGATTTATATCAACGGGGACGGAGCAGCATGGATACGCACAGGAGAAAAGATCATTCCGAAGTCCAAGTTTGCCCTTGATAAATATCATATGCATAAATACATCATAGCGGCAACATCCCACCTGGAAGACTCAGCGGAGGATGCCAGGGGTGAAATATACAGAGCCATTCACAGAAAGAAAAAGTGGATGGCAGAGGGAGCCTTTGACCGGATCATAGGAATCACAGACAAAGAAACAAAGCGAAAGGCAGTGGAACAGGCGAAGGCATACATACTGGGGAACTGGTCTGGAATCATGATTGCCATGAAATCCGGGGACAGCAATGTAAGATGTTCCGCAGAAGGGCATGTGAGCCATGTGTACGCAGACAGGATGAGTTCAAGACCATTGGGATGGTGCAGAACCGGGGCAGATAAGATGTCCCGGTTAAGAATCTACCGTCAAAATCAGGGAAATATGCTGGAACTGGTAAGATATCAGAAAAAAGAAATGAAACAGGTATCGGGTGCAGAGGAGATCATCTATTCCGCCACAGAAATGATAAGAATGGAAAAAGCCAACAAACGAAAACTGGGAGTACTGGCAGATCTGCCAGTGTATGACATTCCCTATCCGCAGATCAAAAAGATAGCGGCGCTGAAAAATCACATTTGGGGTTTGTAAAAAGGGACAAAAAGGTTATAATGATGGAGAAAACTTTGATTCTGAAACATATCTCAAGGATGCTCTGTCTATTAATTTCCTACAGTAAATTTACCCGAACTAGTTTCAAAATTTGCTTGAAAAAATGGCATATTTGTGATAACATCTTCATAGAATATGGGTGTGACATGTCACATCTTTGGGCTGGTCGAAAGACCCGGGTCCACCATCGGCGGGTAAGACACCCGCCTTTTTTTGACCATAATGTTCGTATGAAGTAATATATTGCATGGAGGTATATGAAAGAATTAAGTATTTTTGTCGATGAATCCGGCGATTTGGGTGAATATGATTATAGAGCCCCATATTACATAATTTCCATGGTATTTCATGATCAAAATTATGATATGAATAAAGAATTAGCAATCTTGGAAGAGAGCTTGACTCATATAGGATTGTCTAAGCACTGTGTACATGCAGGTCCGGTTATTAGGTCAGAAGAAGAGTATAAGGGATATTCCATAAAGGATAGACAAGGAATATTAAAGAGAATGATGTCTTTTGTGAGACATCTGGACATTCGGTTCAAATCAATAATGATTGAAAAGAAACATATAAATGATTCTGTTGAAGCTACCGGAAAACTTAGTAAACAATTGGCGGTATTTATTCGTGAAAATATGGAATTTTTTTATTCCTATGATGTTGTAAAAGTATATTATGATAACGGACAGGTGGAGGTTACAAGAATTTTATCTTCTGTATTTAATGCTCTTTTGGAGAACGTTGAATTTCGCAAGGTAACACCTGCCGATTATAGATTATTTCAAGTTGCAGACCTGATTTGTACTTTAAAATTAGTGGAATTGAAAGCAGAAGATCATGAGTTATCAAAATCCGAGAAATATTTCTTTGGAGACGAAAGAACTTTAAAGAAGAACTATTTGAAACCTCTTCGTGACAAAGAAATGTAAGCTTTTGTAAATATTGAGTAACTTGTGTCAATGATGGTCAAAAAACCATCGACATCCGGCTCCGGACACGTTATAATATAGGTGATCTAATAAGAAAATAGTGTTATCATTACTGCAAGCTTTGCGAGAATGGTAGCCATGGTTATGAACTCGATGGAACGCAATGGTTGAACCCTCAGGGTGGCAATGCCACCCATTTGCCACCGAAAAGCGTTTTACACAGGTGAATTTCTATTTTCTTATTTTGACAGTAAATGACAGGAAAGTTAGAAAAATCAAGACTTTCCTTTACTTAGACGGACTTTCCTTGACTGGGATTTACACCACCAACCAGTGCTCCTAAGACTCTATTGTAGGTTCGATTCCTATAGGAGACGCTCATTTTTAGCGG
>OLGB01004480.1_pt1 | contig 11880 bp, 13 predicted proteins | sample 1605691 | NCBI WGS metagenome assembly OLGB01 (sample SAMEA3888925, study PRJEB22519) | human gut metagenome | biome: human gut; feature: human-associated habitat; material: faeces | place: Denmark | collected 2010
TTGCTGTTCAGGCTGCGTGTTCCCCGCGTCTGCGGGGATAAACCGTACGCTTTCTTGTTCGTCAGTAGGTCAACGTAGTGTTCCCCGCGCTAGCGGGGATAAACCGGACTCACGAAACGCTTGGTTGATGTCTGAATGGTGTTCCCCGCGCCAGCGGGGATAAACCGCCCGGAGGAAACGTGGCAACAGTTCAATACACGTGTTCCCCGCGCCGCCATCCTTATTATCCTGTACTTTATTTTTTCCAGCATTCTTTAGTGTGGCAAAGTCCGCTTCCAGGTAATACTTGCCAAATTTTGGGCTCATGGGAACAGTGCGCCGTTTTTAACATAGCGCTTATACCGATGTTTTACCGATGCTGGGTTCCGAGCCCAAATCCAACCCGTCCTGCCAGACGCGCTGCCCAGATATAAACCTGGCTGTCGGCGATGGATCGCGTGCTGGCAGCCAGTAGCAACAATGGTATTAAAAAATGAAAACGCATCATGGCGACAGTCCTTGTTGCCTGATTTTATCGTTAGTCTATTTTGAGGCGGGTCTCTTCTCCGCCTTCGCCAGCTCTTTCACCAGCGGCAGCATCACTTTCATTACATCGCGTCCGCGATGCTCAATACGCCCCGGCAGCGCTTTATCAATATACTGCAGGTTATCCAGCTGTACGTCATGCCAGCTCGTGCCCTGTGGGAAGCTGCGTGATTTGCTCCGCTGCTGATAACCGTCTTTCTTACCCAATGACCAGTTGGTCGCTTCCACCGACAGTACCGGGATCCCGGCGCTATCAAAAACGCTGGCGTCGTTGCAGCAGCCGGTGCCTTTCGGGAAGTCCCGGTTCATCCCAGGATTGGTGAAGGCCGCGATGCCGTGGCTACGGGCGATAGCCAGCGCCCGGTCGCGGGTGAGCTTGCGCACCGATGCTGGCGTGCTGCGGCCGCTATTAAAGTACAGCTTATCGCCCACGACCAGGTTATCGAGATTAATCACCAGCAGGGTGTTTTTCTTTTCCGCGTCGCTCATGCGCTTAAGCAGATTCTGCGCACCCAGCCGGCCTTCTTCTTCGCCGCTGGTGGCAACGAAGCGAATACCGTAACGGGTAGGAACGTTCTTTAACTGTTCAGCAAGTTCCAGCATGACGCCGAGACCCATCGCGTTGTCGTCTATCCCTTGCAGGGTCAGGCCGCCGAGGTTGTTTTCAACATCTTTATCGCTCTGCGGCGCGTAGGTATCCAGGTGCGCCATGATAATAATCTGCTGGCGAGATTGGCCTTCATGAGCGGCGATCACCGTACTGCCGGTGGCGTTATGCCAGTTTTTACGCTGATTGCTATCGGTATAGACGTAGCGGGTATTGAAGCTGCGCACATCGCTCTGGTAACCCATCTGGGCGAACTGCTGGCGGAGATAATCGGCCGACAGCATCTCGGCCGGCGTGCCGGTCATTCTTCCGGGATAAAAGGTGGCGATATGACGAGCCTGGGCATTGGCAGTTTCGCCCGGGGCGCTGAATGCCGGGGCGGCGGAGAAGACAAAACCTGCGCCCAACGCCAGGGGGAGCAGGCGACGGCACAATGCGGAAAACATAGGGGGGTCCTTTAGCACTTAAAACAATTTCACCCGCGTAGTATGAAACTGTGACCGGGGTTAAACAATTTCAATCGCTCTTAAATGGTGGAAAAACCGCGTGTTAAGCACTTTTTGATATTTGCTTTTCCAGGTCGTTATTCTTTTGAGTAACAACTCATTCCATTTCGTAATTTCATTTGCTCTAAACCGCACCCTATAGTCGCTCTATTGCTGATTGTAAGAGAGTTGTTGCGCAGTGGAATACTTGCCGATATTTGCCGAAGTGAAAGACAGACCCGTGCTGGTGATCGGCGGCGGCGAGATAGCCGCGCGTAAGATTACGTTTTTGCTGCGCGCTGAAGCGAAGGTGCAAATTGTCGCCGAAATGCTGATGCCGGAACTTGCCGAAAAGGTCGAGCGCGAGGAAATTCAGTGGCGGGCAACCGTATTCGAAGAGCAGCAGCTTGACGACGTATTCCTGGTGATTGCCGCCACAGAAGATGACGAGCTGAACCAACGCGTTTATGTCGCGGCTAACGCGCGCTATCGGCTGGTCAACGTCGTGGATAATCAGGCGCTGTGCTCGTTTGTCTTTCCATCCATTGTCGATCGCTCTCCGCTGCTGGTGGCTATCTCTTCCAGCGGAAAAGCGCCGGTGCTGTCGCGGATTTTGCGCGAAAAAATCGAAGCGCTGCTGCCCACCAACCTTGGGCGGCTGGCTGAAACGGCGAGCTACTGGCGTCACCATATTAAAACCCATCTGAAAACCACCGCCGAACGCCGCCGCTTTTGGGAGCGCGTGTTTACAGGTCGCTTTGCCAGCCTGATGCTGGCGGGCAATAAAGATGAAGCGGAAAAAGCGCTGGAAGATGAACTTCGGCAGCCGGAAAAACGCCCTGGTGAAATTATTCTCGTCGGGGCAGGGCCAGGCGATGCCGGATTGCTGACCCTGCGCGGCCTGCAGGCCCTTCAGCAGGCGGACGTGGTGTTTTACGACAACCTGGTCACCCCGGAAGTACGTGAACTGGTGCGCCGGGACGCGGAGACAATCTGCGTCGGCAAAAGCGCCGCCGGCGTATCTGTACCGCAGCAGGAGATCAACCGCCTGCTGCTGGAAGCGGCGAAAGCGGGCAAGACGGTGATTCGCCTGAAGGGCGGCGACCCGTTTATTTTTGGCCGCGGCGGTGAAGAGCTGCAGGCCGCAGCCGAAGCGGGCATTCCGTTTCAGGTCGTTCCGGGCGTCACGGCGGCGGCGGGCGCAACGGCCTATGCCGGTATTCCGCTGACGCATCGTGATTATGCCCAGAGCGTAACCTTCATTACCGGGCACTTTGGCGCTGAAAATTCGCCGCTCGACTGGGCGCGGCTGGCACAAAGCGGCCAGACCCTGGCGATTTATATGGGCAGCCTGAAAGCGGCGGAAATCAGCGCTCAGCTAATCGCCAACGGCCGCGGAGGCGATACCCCGGTGGCGGTGATCTCGCGCGGCACCCGCGCCGATCAGCAAACGAAGACCGGCACATTACAACAGCTTGAAAACCTGGCGAAAGACGCCCCGATGCCCGCGCTGCTGGTGGTGGGTGAAGTGGTGCAATTACATCAACAGCTCGCCTGGTTTCAACACACCTCATCCTCAGACGCCTTCAAGGCTTCTGTAGTAAATCTGGCTTAAGGAACGGTTATGGACCAAAAACGACTTACTCACCTGCGGCAACTGGAGGCGGAAAGCATCCATATCATTCGTGAGGTGGCCGCCGAATTCTCTAACCCGGTGATGATGTACTCCATCGGCAAAGACTCCAGCGTGATGCTGCATCTGGCGCGTAAAGCGTTTTATCCAGGCACCCTGCCGTTCCCGCTGCTGCACGTCGATACCGGCTGGAAATTCCGCGAAATGTACGAGTTCCGTGACCGTACCGCTAAAGCCTACGGCTGTGAGCTGCTGGTGCACAAAAACCCGGAAGGGGTGGCGATGGGGATTAACCCGTTCGTGCACGGCAGCGCCAAGCATACTGATATCATGAAAACCGAAGGCCTCAAGCAGGCGCTGAACAAATACGGCTTCGATGCCGCGTTCGGCGGCGCCCGTCGCGATGAAGAGAAATCCCGCGCTAAAGAGCGTATTTACTCCTTCCGCGACCGCTTCCACCGCTGGGATCCGAAAAACCAGCGCCCGGAGCTGTGGCACAACTATAACGGCCAGATTAACAAGGGCGAAAGTATCCGCGTATTCCCGCTCTCCAACTGGACCGAGCTGGACATCTGGCAGTACATCTATCTGGAAAATATTGAAATTGTTCCGCTGTACCTGGCGGCGGAGCGTCCGGTGCTGGAGCGCGACGGGATGCTGATGATGATCGATGACGATCGCATCAATTTACAGCCCGGCGAGATGATCAAAAAACAGATGGTACGCTTCCGCACCCTCGGCTGCTGGCCGCTGACCGGCGCGGTGGAGTCCAATGCGCAAACGCTGCCGGAGATCATCGAAGAGATGCTGGTCTCGACCACCAGCGAACGACAGGGGCGCGTGATTGACCGCGACCAGGCAGGCTCCATGGAGCTGAAGAAACGTCAGGGTTATTTCTAAGGAGCCGCCATGAATACGACTATTGCACAACAAATTGCCAATGAAGGCGGCGTTGAAGCCTACCTGCATGCCCAGCAGCACAAAAGCCTGCTGCGCTTTTTGACCTGCGGCAGCGTCGACGATGGCAAAAGTACGCTGATTGGCCGCCTGCTGCACGATACCCGTCAGATTTACGAAGATCAGCTCTCTTCGCTGCATAACGACAGCAAACGTCACGGTACCCAGGGCGAAAAACTCGATCTGGCGCTGCTGGTGGACGGTCTGCAGGCCGAGCGTGAGCAGGGCATCACCATCGACGTCGCCTACCGTTACTTCTCTACCGAGAAGCGCAAATTTATTATCGCCGACACCCCGGGACACGAACAGTATACCCGCAACATGGCGACCGGCGCGTCAACCTGCGACCTGGCGATCCTGCTGATCGACGCCCGCAAAGGCGTACTCGATCAGACCCGCCGCCACAGCTTTATCTCCACGCTGCTGGGGATCAAACACCTGGTGGTGGCGGTGAACAAAATGGACCTCGTCGATTTTAGCGAAGAGACCTTTAACACCATCCGTGAAGCGTATCTGACCTTTGCTGAACAGCTGCCAGGCGATCTCGACATTCGCTTTGTCCCGCTTTCCGCGCTTGAAGGGGACAACGTCGCCAGCCAGAGCGATAAAATGCCGTGGTACAGCGGCCCGACGCTGCTGGAAGTGCTGGAAACCGTTGAGATTCAGCGCGTGGTGGAAAGCCAGCCGCTGCGCTTCCCGGTGCAGTACGTCAACCGCCCGAACCTCGACTTCCGCGGGTTCTCCGGTACGGTTGCCGCCGGCAGCGTGAGCGTAGGGCAGCGCCTGAAAGTGCTGCCGTCGGGGGTGGAATCCACCGTGGCGCGCATTGTCACCTTTGACGGCGATCTGCCGGAAGCGGCGGCCGGGGAAGCGATCACTCTCGTGCTGAAGGATGAAATTGATATCAGCCGCGGTGACCTGCTGGTGGACGCGACGGTCTCTCTGCCTGCGGTACAAAGCGCCAGCGTTGATGTGGTATGGATGGCGGAGCAGGCCCTAACGCCTGGCCAGAGCTATGACATTAAAATCGCCGGTAAGAAAACCCGCGCCCGCGTGGATGGCGTACGCTACCAGGTTGATATTAACAACCTGACCCAGCGCGAAGTGGAATCTCTGCCGCTCAACGGCATTGGGCTGGTGGATCTGACTTTCGACGAGCCGCTGGTACTCGATAAATACCAGGATAACCCGGTCACCGGAGGCCTGATTTTTATCGACCGTTTGACCAACGTGACCGTTGGCGCAGGGATGGTACGCGAACCGAACGAGCAGGCTCAGGCAGGCGCTTCGCAATACAGCGCGTTTGAGCTTGAGCTGAACCAGCTTATTCGCAAGCACTTCCCGCACTGGGACGCCCGCGACCTGCTGGGAGGCAAGTAATGGCCCGGCATGACGAAAACGTCGTCTGGCACGCGCATCCTGTCACGCAGGCGCAGCGAGAGCAGCATCATGGCCATCGCGGCGTGGTGCTGTGGTTCACCGGGCTTTCGGGCTCGGGGAAATCCACCGTTGCCGGCGCGCTGGAAGAGGCGCTGCATCGGCTCGGCGTGAGCACCTATTTACTGGATGGCGATAACGTGCGTCACGGCCTGTGCAGCGATCTTGGCTTCAGCGACGACGACCGCAAAGAAAACATTCGCCGGGTGGGTGAAGTGGCGAAGCTGATGGTGGATGCCGGGCTGGTAGTATTGACTGCGTTTATATCACCGCATCGCGCAGAGCGGCAGATGGTGCGCGAACGTTTGGGCGAAGGGCGCTTTATTGAAGTCTTTGTCGATACGCCGCTGGCGATCTGCGAAGCGCGGGATCCGAAAGGGCTGTACAAGAAGGCACGGGCCGGGGAGCTGCGCAACTTTACCGGAATTGATTCAGTGTATGAATCCCCGGTGCGCGCCGAAATTCACCTCGACGGTGAACAATTGGTAACAAATTTGGTGCACCAATTATTAGACCTGCTACGACAGAGCGATATTATCAGATCCTGAAACGGCTGCGGCATCATCACAGGATGCCGATCGCCAGGTCAACAGGATTCGATATGCGCAATACCCAGAACATCAGTATTATTCGTTCAGAACCGCCGCCGGCAGTCAGCGACGAGACCACCTGGTCTCTGTCGGGCGCTGCCGTTGGCTTTATTTCATGGCTGCTGGCGCTGGGTATTCCCTTCCTGATCTATGGCAGTAACACGCTATTTGTCTTCCTCTACACCTGGCCGTTCTTCCTGGCATTAATGCCGGTTGCCGTCGTGGTTGGCATCGCGCTGCATTCGCTAATGGACGGCAAACTTCAGTACAGCGTCTGCGCGACGATTTTAACCGTCGGACTGATGTTCGGTCTGCTGTTCCTCTGGCTACTGGGGTAGTCCTTTCTACGAATGAATCTAGCCTGGGTATCAACGGTAAAAATGTGGTACAGTCCCCGCGTTACGCGGCGTCGTCCGCGCGCCAGAGTAGAGAACTCGGGCGAGTTATGGGATGATGATGCCGTTTTTCAGGGGGCAGGATGGGTAAACTAACGCTGCTGTTATTGGCTTTGCTGGTCTGGCTGCAGTACTCGCTATGGTTCGGCAAAAATGGTCTGCACGACTATAGCCGGGTTAACGACGATGTCTCCGCGCAGCAGGCAACGAACGCTAAATTAAAAGCACGCAACGATCAGCTGTTCGCCGAAATTGACGACCTCAACGGCGGTCAGGAAGCTATCGAAGAGCGCGCGCGCAATGAACTCAGTATGACCCGCCCGGGCGAAACGTTTTATCGTCTGGTGCCGGATGCGTCAAAACGCAACCAGGCCGCGGGGCAACAGCAGAATAATCGATAAACAGGCCCAGGATTACAACATGGCAGCCACTTTTCCGGGCGTTTGCGCCGTGGTGCCGGCAGCCGGTTTTGGCCGCCGCATGCAAACGGAATGCCCTAAACAATATCTCTCAATCGGTAACAAAACGATTCTCGAGCACGCGGTCGCCGCGCTGCTGGCAAACCCCCTTATACAGCGGGTAGTGATTGCCGTCAGCCCGGGCGACGTTCGCTTCAGCCAACTGCCGTTGGCGAACCACTCCCAAATCACCGTCGTTGATGGCGGCACGGAACGCGCGGACTCCGTTCTCGCTGGCCTGAAGGTTCTTGGCGAAGCCGACTGGGTGCTGGTGCACGATGCCGCGCGCCCCTGCCTGCACCAGGACGATCTCAGCCGCCTGCTTCAGCTATGCCAAACCAGCCGTACGGGCGGCATTCTGGCCGCTCCGGTTCGCGACACGATGAAGCGCGCGGAGCCGGGCAGGGCAGCCATCGCCCATACCGTTGAACGTAACGATTTATGGCACGCGCTGACGCCGCAATTTTTCCCTCGCGAACTGCTTGTTGATTGCCTGACGCGGGCGCTTAATGAAGGGGCGACCATCACCGACGAAGCCTCGGCGCTGGAGTACTGCGGCTTTCATCCTGAACTGGTCGCCGGACGAGCTGATAATATTAAAGTGACGCGCCCGGAAGACCTGGCGCTGGCCGAATTTTACCTTACCCGTTCCCGACACCAGGAGAAGGCTTAATGCGAATTGGACACGGTTTTGACGTACACGCTTTTGGCGGTGAAGGCCCAATCATCATCGGCGGCGTGCGCGTACCCTACGAGAAAGGGCTGCTGGCCCACTCCGACGGCGACGTCGCGCTGCACGCGCTGACCGATGCGCTGCTCGGCGCGGCGGCGCTGGGCGACATCGGCAAGCTGTTCCCGGATACCGACCCGGCCTTTAAGGGCGCCGACAGCCGCGAACTGCTGCGCGAAGCGTGGCGGCGGATTCAGGCGAAAGGCTATACCCTTGGCAACGTTGACGTCACCATTATCGCCCAGGCGCCAAAAATGCTGCCGCATATTCCCCAGATGCGCATCTTTATTGCCGAAGATCTCGGTTGCCATATGGACGATGTTAACGTCAAAGCCACCACCACGGAAAAGCTGGGCTTTACCGGTCGCGGCGAAGGCATTGCCTGTGAAGCGGTGGCGCTGCTGCGTAAGGCGGAGAAATGATCGCTTTTGACGAACTCACTTATCTGCATGGAAAACCGCTGAGCCAGGGGCTGCTAAAAGCCAACCCGGAGGACTTCGTGGTGGTTGAGGATCTCGGCTTTGCGCCTGACGGCGAAGGCGAGCATGTGCTGGTGCGTATTCTGAAAAACAGCTGCAATACCCGTTTTGTTGCTGACGCGCTGGCAAAATTCCTTAAAATTCATGCGCGTGAAGTGAGCTTTGCCGGGCAGAAGGACAAACACGCGGTCACTGAACAGTGGCTGTGCGCCCGAGTGCCGGGCAAAGAGATGCCCGACCTGAGCAAATTTCAGCTTGAAGGCTGTCAGGTACTGGAGTACGCGCGCCATAAGCGCAAGCTGCGCCTCGGGGCGCTGAAGGGGAACCAGTTTACGCTGGTGCTGCGCGAAATCAGCGATCGCGACGATGTCGAAACGCGTTTACAGGCGATTGCTGAGCATGGCGTACCTAACTATTTTGGCGCCCAGCGCTTCGGTATCGGCGGCAGTAACCTGCTGGGGGCGCTGCGCTGGGCCGAGAGCGGCGCGCCGGTGCGCGATCGCAATAAACGCAGTTTTTGGTTGTCGGCGGCCCGCAGCGCATTGTTTAATCAACAGGTTGGTATTAGATTAAAAAAACCGGAATTTAATCAGGTTGTTGATGGCGATGCGCTACAATTAGCGGGGCGCGGAAGCTGGTTCGTTGCGGCCTCTGAAGAACTGACGGAACTCCAGGCGCGGGTAGATAACCGCGAGCTGATGATTACCGCTGCGCTTGTGGGCAGCGGCGATTGGGGAAGCCAACGGGATGCGCTGGCCGCCGAGCAGGCGGCAGTGGTCGAAGAGACGCAGCTACAGGCGCTGCTGGTGCGTGAAAAAGTAGAGGCCGCCCGCCGGGCGATGCTGCTTTATCCCCAGCAGATGAGCTGGAACTGGTGGGATGACGTTACCGTTGAACTGCGTTTCTGGCTGCCCGCGGGCAGCTTCGCCACCAGCGTAGTAAGGGAGCTTATCAATACAACGGGTGACTATGCGAATATTGCTGAGTAACGATGATGGGATTCATGCGCCGGGCATTCAGACCCTGGCAAAGGCCTTACGGGAATTCGCTGAGGTTCAGATAGTTGCACCCGATCGTAACCGCAGCGGAGCGTCGAACTCCCTGACGCTGGAATCTTCGCTTCGTACTTTCACTTTTGATAACGGCGATATCGCCGTACAGATGGGCACGCCGACGGACTGTGTTTATCTCGGGGTCAACGCCCTGATGCGGCCGCGTCCGGATATCGTGGTTTCCGGCATTAACGCCGGACCCAACCTCGGTGACGACGTCATCTATTCCGGCACCGTTGCCGCCGCGATGGAAGGCCGTCATCTTGGCTTTCCGGCGCTGGCCGTCTCGCTAAACGGCTATCAGCATTACGATACCGCCGCTGCGGTCACCTGCTCTATTCTGCGCGCTTTAGGCCGCGAGCCGCTGCGCACCGGGCGCATTCTCAATATCAACGTGCCGGATCTGCCTCTTGAGCAGATCAAAGGTATCCGCGTGACCCGCTGCGGCAGTCGCCATCCTTCCGACCAGGTGATCCCGCAAAAAGATCCGCGCGGCAATACGCTGTACTGGATCGGACCGCCGGGCGAAAAGTACGACGCCGGGCCGGATACCGACTTTGCCGCCGTGGATGAAGGCTATGTGTCGGTCACGCCGCTACACGTCGATTTAACCGCCCACGGCGCGCATGAGGTGGTTAGCGGCTGGCTGGATCGCGTTGGAGTTGATACGCAATGGTAAGTAAACGTGTTGAAAGTCTTCTCAATCAGCTCCGCACGCAGGGCATTATTGACGAGCGCGTGCTGAACGCGATCGCCATGGTGCCGCGAGAAAAGTTTGTTGATGAAGCCTTTGAACATAAGGCGTGGGAAAACACGGCGCTGCCGATTGGTCAGGGGCAAACCATCTCGCAACCCTACATGGTGGCGCGGATGACCGAGCTTCTGACGCTAACGCCGGAGTCCCGGGTGCTGGAAATCGGCACCGGCTCTGGCTATCAGACGGCGATTCTGGCGCATCTGGTGCATCACGTTTGCTCGGTTGAGCGAATTAAGAGTTTGCAGTGGCACGCGCGCCGTCGTCTTAAACAACTTGATTTACATAATGTTTCAACCCGTCACGGCGATGGATGGCAGGGTTGGCAGGCGCGTGCGCCGTTCGACGCGATTATCGTTACCGCCGCGCCGCCGGAAATTCCGGCCGCGCTGCTGGCGCAGCTGGACGATGGCGGCGTACTGGTGCTGCCGGTTGGCGAAGAGCATCAGTTCCTGAAGCGGATCCGTCGGCGCGGCAACGAGTTTGTCATTGATACTGTCGAAGCCGTGCGCTTTGTTCCCCTCGTGAAGGGGGAGTTAGCCTGAACCCGGATTATTCCAGGTTTTTTTGCCTGCATTTAGGCATAGGGTGGACGCATTTTTCGTGTCCTGGCCGGGCGTCGCCCGGTGAGCAAGATATTGGTAGTTAACATATTCCTGGGGGATAAATGAGCGCGGGAAGCCCAAATTTTACCTTAAGCCGCATTGCGGCTTTATCACTGGTGTCACTGTGGCTGGCAGGCTGCAGCAGCTCCAACAATCCGCCTGCGCCGGTCAGCTCGGCTGGCGGGACTCCGTCTTCCAGCACGAATTCCGGAATGCTGATCACGCCTCCATCCAATAACGTTCCGCAGGCGCGCCCGGTACAAACGCAGCCGGTGCAGACGCAGCCCGCTCAGGTCCAGCCGATGGCTCAGGAGCCGGTACAAACGGTGAACGGCAAAATTGTCTACAATCGTAAGTATGGGGATATTCCGAAAGGTAGCTATACCGGCGGCAGTACCTATACTGTTAAACGCGGCGACACGCTATTCTATATTGCGTGGGTCACCGGGAACGACTTCCGCGACCTGGCGCAGCGTAATAATATCCCGGCGCCGTACGGACTGAACGTGGGTCAGACGCTGCAGGTTGGCAACGCATCCGGTCAGCCAATCACCGGAGATAATCCTGTCGCCCAGGCCAGCGTGAAGGCCAGCAGCGGCGGGATGTTAACCGCAAATTCTGCACAAAAATCCACCGCGGTGGTTGCGTCCCAACCAACTATTACGTATTCTGAATCTTCAGGTGAACAGAGTGCTAATAAGATGTTGCCGAATAACAAGCCTGCGACGACAACAACCGTCGCGCCTGTTACGGCCCCGGCTGTCAGCACAACCCAATCGACTGCAAGCAGTACGTCAACCAGTTCGCCGATCTCTTCATGGCGCTGGCCGACTGATGGCAAGGTTATCGAGAACTTTAGTGGTGCCGAAGGTGGCAATAAAGGTATTGATATTGCAGGCAGTAAAGGACAGGCTATTGTCGCGACCGCAGATGGGCGCGTCGTCTATGCCGGTAACGCACTGCGCGGTTACGGTAATCTTATTATCATCAAACACAACGATGATTACCTGAGCGCCTACGCACATAACGATACGATGCTGGTAAAAGAGCAACAAGATATCAAGGCGGGGCAGAAAATCGCTACCATGGGTAGCACAGGTACAAGTTCTACACGTTTGCATTTTGAAATTCGTTACAAGGGGAAATCCGTCAACCCGCTGCAGTACTTACCGC
>OLGB01004481.1_pt1 | contig 11880 bp, 10 predicted proteins | sample 1605691 | NCBI WGS metagenome assembly OLGB01 (sample SAMEA3888925, study PRJEB22519) | human gut metagenome | biome: human gut; feature: human-associated habitat; material: faeces | place: Denmark | collected 2010
CCCTGGCGACCGACGCGGTCAAGCGGATGTAGCGTCCCCCTTCTCCTCCGGCTTCTCCAAGTCCAAACGGCAAGGATTGTGCTGCGCGCGCTTCTGTGCTATACTGGGAAGCCGCCGGCAGGATTCTTAGCCGTTTCTTAGTCGGAACTGTGCTACAATGGTCCCCGGCGCAAAAGGAGGGGGGCGCCGTATGCGCAAACTTCATTCCGCGGTGCGCGGCGCGCTGTGCACCGCGCTCAGCGAGCGCGGCATCACAAAGCTCGCGCTCGGCCACCATTTTGATGATGCAGTCGAGACGTTTCTGCTCTCGCTCGTGTACGAGGGGCGCATCAGCTGCTTTCAGCCGGTGACGCACATGACGCGCACGGGCGTGGATCAGATCCGGCCGATGCTCTACGCCGGCGAGGGGCGCATCGCAAACCTTGCAAAGGCGCTGGCGCTGCCGGTCGTCGAAAATCCCTGCCCGGAGGACCGCGGCAGCAAACGGCACGAGGTCAAGGAGCTCATCCGCACCATGAGCCTCACCTACCCCGATCTGCGCAGCAAGGTGTTCGGCGCGATTCAGCGCGCGCCGCTCGACGGCTGGGAAAAGGCACGGTAAACTCGCGCGCGTTAAACAGGACAAGCCCGGTGGGGATTCCCCACCGGGCTTGTGTGTTGAAATGAAGTCTCAGAGGACGTTCTGGCAGAAACGCATGACGATCGCGGCAGTCTGTGCGCGGGTCGCATCGCCCTTCGGTTCGAGGGTCGTGACACCGTTGGCATTGCCGACACCGCAGATCACACCCTGTGCGACCGCCCAGGACATCGGCGTGCGGGCATAGCCGGAGATGCTGCTGTAATCCGGATAGCCGGTCAGATCCGCAGTCTGGAACACGTTCAGGTCGAGGACGTTCTTGGCGTAGTTATAGAGGATCGTCGCCATGTCCTGACGCGTGATCGTTGCATTCGGGGAGAACGTGGTAGCACTCGTACCGCTCACGACACCCTTCTCCGCGGCCCAGTTGACCGCATCGACATACCAGCTCTCCGTCAGATCCGTGAAGGGACTGGTCTTTGTGGCCTTCGGGCTGCCGGCCTGGCAGTAGAGCATCTCCACCAGCTGCGCACGCGTGGTCACGCCGTCCGGCGCGATGGTCGTGGCGCTCATGCCGCTCATGATGCCGTTCTGGATGCAGTAATCCAGGCCTTCATGTGCCCAAGAGCTGTAGGCCGGCATATCCGTAAAGCCGGCGCCCGGGCAGATGTGCGTATCGGAGGCGCTGGTTCTGACCGGGATGCTGTTGAGCATCTTGGCAAGCTCGAAGAATTTCTCCTGCAGCATGGCGTGCGTGGACTTCTGCGTCTGACCAACCATGTTGATGTGATCGGTGTTGTCGATCTTCTCAATGTAGTTCCAGACACCCATCTTGGTGCCGGACTTGAAGGTCATCTTGCCGTCAGCACCGACGCCGTAGTTCTCGTTGTACTGATCCGTGGAGTTCTCATGCGGACGGATAGCGGAACGGACGGAAACAATGCCGTCATTCTCCCACCACTCCGGAGTGATGTTCACATGGCCGACCGCATAGTTGACGTGTCTGCCCATGTAGGTGCCGCTCTTGATCATCATCGGGTTCATGCTGGCATTCGGCAGATAGTGGCCGGTCAGCGGATCGCGGTGGGTGTTCGAGCAGGCAATGGAGAAGTAATAGATATCATCCTGTGCCTTGGCGTAACCGTTGAGCACGGCCGCACCGTCGACGTCAAGGTCATAGACGCTCAGGTCATTGGTGTGCTGCGTCCAGATCTTGCTGTTGATGACACGATTGAAGTAGCTGGAATAGGACTCGTTGGGCTGGCGCACCAGGCCCCACTGATCGAGCTTGAAGTCCAGGCCGAAGTTGTTCTCGTTGACGTTCGAGCCGGTGACCGTGCCGATGATGCCCATGGCATACTGCGCCAGGTCGCCGATGTTCTGATAGACTTTGGTGTCGTACTGGCTGCCGTCATGCGGCGTGCACAGCGTCGTGATGCTCTCGATCCAGTGACGGCACTCGCCGGTGAACAGCGGGCTGATAGAGCCGTCGCGGGTGGCATTGCGCTCGTCGGCGTCGCCGTTTTCAAGCAGCTGCGCCAGCATACGGATCGTCTCGCCGCCCATGCTGTGGCCGATCAGGTGCACCTTGAGCTCGCTGTCCGGATTGTTCAGCTCCGGCAGGACACCCGGGAACGTGCGGCCGTAACGGGCATGACCATTCGTGGCAGAGTGATACGCACCGTAGTCGACCGTGCCGCCGACGAGGTAGGCATACAGCTCGCAGGCGCGGTCCCAGTTGCTGGCGACGGGGCCGATCGACGGGGTATAGACCTCATAGCCGGCGTTGTTGAGAATGTCGCGCAAGCTGCTGAAGCCGCCCCAGTAGTTCAGGCCGAGCACCTCCGTGCCGCCCCAGCCGAACAGGCCGTGCACCATCACGATCGGATAGTGGTTTCCGTCGGAAGACAGCAGCTCCGGCAGGTCCGCGTCCGTCAGTTCGTCAGCAGAGGCCGCATGGTCGGCGTCATAATCGACCGTGTCAACACTTGCTGCGAAGCCGGGCATGCAAAGCACCATCGCCAGCACCAAAACGGTGGCGAGCACTTTGCTCCACGTTTTCTTCATGAAAATCCCTCCAATAGATTTTGGGACAAGCTTCACATCTGTCCCCTTTTTTATGGTTACACTATAATCTCGCTGCGAAAACAGAACAAGCACCAGCGCGGGACGAGTGTAACCTTTTTGCACATACCGCGCTTCTTGATGAAACACGCGTCACCATTATGTGCTTCGAGATACAGAACGCGTCTGCGGCAGAAAAGACAAAAGGATCCCGCTGTCCGCAAGTTGCGGACAGCGGGATCTACATTGTAAGACAGGCTATGAGATCAGATCATCATGCCGCGCTTTTTGGCCTCAAAGGTCAGCTCGTCGCGGAAGTCGGGATGCGCGATGGCGATGAGCTGGCGGGCACGCTCACCGAGGCTGCGGCCGCGCAGGTGCGCCACGCCGTACTCGGTGACAATATAATCGACGTCGTTCTTGCTCGTCGTGACGACGGCGCCCGGCGTAAGGATGGGCTTGATCTTGCTGATCGTGCCGCCCTTGGCCGTAGAGGTGAAGGCGATGAAGCTCTTGCCGCCGCGGGACTGGCAGGCGCCGCGGACGTAGTCGATCTGGCCGCCGGAGCCGGACATATGCTTCGTGCCGACCGACTCGGCGCAGACCTGACCGAAGAGGTCGACCTCGACCGCCGCATTGATGGAGATCATATTGTCGTTCTGGCAGATGACGTTCGGGTCGTTGACATAGTCGACCGGCAGGATCTCGACGGACGGGTTGTCGTCGACGAAATCATAGATACGCTGCGAGCCGAAGGCAAACGTCGTGACGGTCTTGCCGCGGTGGATCTGCTTTTTGCTGTTGTTGACCGCGCCGCACTCGATCAGCTCGACCATGGAGTCGGTAAACATCTCGGTGTGGATGCCGAGGTCGTGCTTGCTCTTGAGCGCCATACCGGTCGCATCCGGGATCGCGCCGATGCCGAGCTGCAGGCACGCGCCGTCCGGGATAAGGTCGGCGATGAGGCCGCCGATCGTCTTGCTCACATCGTCGAGCTGCACCGGCGGCAGCACCGGCAGGTCGTGGTGATACTCCACGAGCGCGTCGACCTGCGAGATATGGATCAGAGAGCCGCACAGCGCACGGGGCTGACGGTCGTTGACCTCGAGGTAAATGCGCTTGGTCTTTTCGAGCATGGCATCGATGTACGAGCCGTTGAGCGCGAGGCTGAAGTAGCCGTGGCTGTCCATCGGCGCGACCTCGACGCACACGGCGTCGTAGTCATACTCGGAGCGGATGCGGGTCGGGAAATCGCGGTAGTACGCGGGGATGATGTCGGCATAGCCGGCGTTGACCGCCTTGCGCGCCGCGCTGCTGGAAAACCAGCTGTAGCCCGTCATCTTTCCGGCCAGCGTCGGGTCGGTATAGAAGTCGAACGGATAGCCGTCGAGCAGGGTCTGCACCTTCACGCCGGTGATGTCGGTATTGCGGATGTGCTCCGCCATCGCGGCCATGATGGCCGGCGTCTGAGAAGTCGCCGTGTCCATGCCGATGAGCCAGCCGGACTGCACCTGCTGTGCGATACGCTCCGGCGTCGTCAGTTTGTCCTGATACATTTTCTGGAAATCTGTCATAATTTATTTGCTCCCTCAAACAAAAAATGTGCACAGTTGCTGTTTATTATCATACATGATTCGGCCGCTGAATTCAAGAGGGCACAGATGTTTGCAATTCCCCGCCCTGAAATGTCACACTTTTGCCCATGTGAGAAGTTTTCTCACACGTGAAAGTATGCTATGATAAAATGAATTGTTTTCGATATATCCAGTGATTTATCGAAAAAACGTTTTCTAATGCGGCTCTCATTTTTGCCGGTTACAATGATGAGCGTCGCATCTTACGGCAGACACTCCCCTGCCAATTCTAAATGCAAGGAATGATACGACACAATGACGATTACGATTGTCTGCGACATCCTGGGTGAAGAGAACAACGGCACGACCATTGCCTGTATGAATCTCATCCGGTATCTGCGCGCGCAGGGGCACACCGTACGTGTGGTCTGCGCCGATCAGGACAAGGCCGGAAACGAGTGCTTTTACGTCGTGCCGGAGCGCAACCTCTACCTGCTCAATCCGATCGTGGAGCGCAACGGCGTGACGCTGCCGCGTGTGAACCGCTCCATCCTCGAGGAGGCGATCCGCGACTGTGACGTCGTGCACACAACGTTTGTGCTGCGCCTGTCGCACACGGCGGTAAAGATCGCCAAGGCGTACAACAAGCCCATCACGTCAAGCTTCCACTGTCAGGCGGAAAACGTCACGGCGCATTTTCTGTGCAAGGACTCGGCCGCCATCAACCGCGGCGTGTACCGCGCGTGCTATCAGATGGTGTACCAGTATTCGGACATCATCCACTACCCCACGCAGTTCATCCGCGACACGTTTGAGGCCGTTGTCGGCCCGACGAACGGCCGCGTGATCTCAAACGGCGTCAACAGCATGTTCACGCCCGGCCCGGCCACGCGTCCGGAGGGGCTCGAGGACAAGTTTCTCATCGTCTCGACCGGCCGTCTGTCGAGCGAAAAGAATCAGGAGATTCTCATCGAGGCCATCGGCCGCTCGGCCTACCGCGAGCAGATCCATCTCATCCTTGCCGGAGAAGGCCCGCGCGAGGCGCACTACCGTCACCTTGCCGAGCGCTGCGGCGTGGACATGGAGATCTCGTTCTTCACGCGGCAGGAGCTGCTGAACCTGCTGCGCTGCGCCGACCTCTACTGCCACCCCGCCGAGGTGGAGATCGAGTCGATCGCCTGCTTGGAGGCCATCGCCTGCGGACTGGTGCCGGTCATCGCCGATTCGCCCAAGAGCGCAGCCAAAGCCTTCGCGCTCGATGATAAGTCCCTCTTTAAAAATAAGGACGCGGAGGACATGGCGCGCAAGATCGACTACTGGGTGAGCCACCCGGACGAGCGCGCGGACTACAGCCGCAAATATCTCGACAGCGGCACGCAGTTTGAGCAGCAGAGCTGCATGCGCCAGATGGAGCAGATGCTCTTTGACGCCGCAGCCATGGCCGGTGCGCCGGTATGAGCCGCAAGACCGTCTACTATCACGACCCGCTGCACGACGACTTTGCGCCGACCAACGGGCGCATCCACCCGAAGCAGATCGGCGCGGATTTCCCGTATGAGCACAAGGGACCGCTCTGGAACGCGCTCGCCTTCGTCGTATACCGGATGGTGATGACACCGTTTCTGTTTTTGTACTGCAAGCTTGTGTTCGGCCTGCGCATTGAAAACCGCAAGGCGCTGCGCGCGCTGCCGGGCGGATACTTCCTCTACGGCAACCACACGAACACGCTGGCGGACGCCTTCATCCCGACGCTGCTGGCGTTTCCGCGGCGCGCGAACATCATCACCTCCGCCGACACCGTCTCGATCCCGGGCGTGCGCAACATCGTGCAGATGCTCGGCGCGATCCCGCTGGCGAATACCATTGAGGGCACGCGGCAGTTTCTTGCCGCCATGCACCGCCGGCTCGAACGCGGTCAGGCCGTGATGATCTATCCAGAGGCACACATCTGGCCGTACTACAACGGCATCCGTCCGTTTCCGGACACGTCGTTTGCCTACCCTGTGCGCGAGCAGCTGCCCGTCGTCGCCGCGGCCGTCGTCTACCGGAAAAGAAAGCTGCTGCGCGCGCTGCCGCCGCGCATCACCGTCGTTGTGAGCGACCCGTTTTATCCCGACCCCACCCTGCCGCCGCGCAGCGCCCGGCGGGATCTGCATAAGAAAGTCTATACCTTCCTGTGCGACACCGTTTCTGCGCGTAGGAGCTATGCGCACATCGAGTATCTCCCCGCACAGGACCAGAATCCAGCCGCGCGATGACCGCGCCGCGCACCCAGAAAGGTGGAATCCCGCTTGGCACACTTGACCGAAGCCGCCATCCAGGACACGTTCCTGAAGCTGCTGTCCGAGCAGCCGTTTGACAAGATCACCGTGACGCAGCTCGTAGAAGAATGCCAGATCACACGCCGGACGTTTTACTATCACTACTCCGATCTCTTTGAGCTGCTCGACATCATCCTGCGCCGTGAGACCGACCGGGCGGTCGCCGAGTTCGAGGCGACCGGCAGCTGGGAGGAGTGCATGATCACTGCGTCCCGCTTTGCGCGCGAGCACAAGCGCGCCGTCTACCACATCTACACCTCCTCACACCGGCTGGAGCTGGAGAGGCACGTCGACCGCGTGTCCGAGGAAATGATGCGCAGCTATGTCGAGCGGCAGTCAAAGGGCCTGCGCGTGAGCGAACAGGACAAAAAGCTTGTGTGCGACCTCTACCGCTTCGGCATCACGGACATTTTCTATGCGTGGCTCGAAAACGGGATGAAGGAGGATCTCGAGACGCAGATCCACCGTCTGAGTCTGCTGTTCACGGGCAACATCCGCGCTTCCCTGTCCCGGGTACAGATCCCGGAAGAAGTCTGATCACCCACCGGCGGGCACGACCGTGTCCGCCGGTTTCACATCAAGAAAAGGAGACACACCATGCCGATTTTGGAAAAGCTTCAGCCGCAGGCCGTCTTTGCGCACTTTGAACAGCTGTGCGCCATCCCGCACGGCTCGGGAAACACGAAAGCGATCAGCGACTATCTCGTGCGCTTTGCCGCCGCGCGCGGTCTGCGCCACATTCAGGATGAATACAACAACGTCATCATCTTCTGCCCCGGCACACCGGGCTATGAGGCCGCCGCGCCGGTCATCCTGCAGGGGCACATGGACATGGTCTGCGAGACCGCGCCGGACTGCGCAAAGGACCTGACCCGCGAAGGGCTTGACCTCTTCATAGACGGCGACACGATCGGCGCGCGCGGCACAACGCTCGGCGGGGACGACGGCATCGCCATTGCGATGGCGCTTGCCATTCTGGACGCGGACGACATCCCGCATCCGCCGCTCGAGGTAGTGCTCACGGTCGATGAGGAGACCGGTATGCTCGGCGCGGATGCACTCGACGCCTCCGTGCTCCAAGGGCGCACGATGCTCAACCTCGACTCCGAGGATGAGGGCATCCTCACCGTCAGCTGCGCGGGCGGCAATGTCTCCGTGTGCACGCTGCCGGTCACGCGCGCGGCGTTTTCGGGCACGGCGCTCACCGTCACGGTCAGCGGCCTGCTCGGCGGCCATTCGGGCGCGGAGATCGACAAAGGGCGCGGCAACGCAAACCGGCTTCTCGGACGGGTGCTGTACGCCGTCGGTGCGCGCACGGCGCTGCGCGTCGTCTGCGTGGACGGCGGGCTGAAAGACAACGCCATCCCGCGCGAGAGCCGCGCCGTCATCACCGTCGCCGACTCCGATGCGGCGCAGGCTGCGATCGCGGACATGGACGCGGCACTCCGGCACGAATACGCGGCAGCCGACCCGGATGTGTTCGTGCGCGCAGAGCCGGTGCAGCCGCAGATGCCGCCGATGGACGCGGCGTCCACGCAGCGCGCCGTATGTATGCTCTGCTGCCTGCCGAATGGGATTCAGGCCATGAGCCAGGACATTCCGGGACTGGTCCAGACGTCGCTGAACCTCGGCATCCTGACCACGAGCGAGCAGTGCGTGCAGGCGTCGTTTTGCGTGCGCAGCAGCGTGGCCACGCAGAAGGAGATGCTCGTCGCACGTCTGCGCTGCCTGATGGCGCAGCTTGGCGGCAGCGTAAACGTCTCGGGCGACTACCCCGCTTGGGAATACCGCAAGGACTCTCCGCTGCGCGAGCGGATGATCGACGTCTTTCGCGAGCAGTACGGTCATGACCCAAAGGTGGAGGCCATCCACGCGGGCGTGGAATGCGGTCTGTTCGCCGGGAAATTGCCGGGGCTCGACTGCGTATCCTTCGGCCCTGATCTGACGGAGATCCACACCTGCCGTGAGCGGATGCACATCGCCTCCGTGCAGCGCGTCTGGCGCTACACGCTCGAGGTGCTGCGCCGCTGCAAGTGAGCAAGGCGCAAAACCGCCCTGTGCAGAATAGCACAGGGCGGTATTTCCATATATGTGTAATTACTTGTGCAGCTCGCGCTCGTGCACGTCACCGCTCTTGCGCGCGGCCACGGCCACAAGGCCGGAGAGCGCCATGAGCGCGATGACGTTCGGCAGCACCATGAGCTGGTTGAACATATCCGTCAGCTCCCAGACAAGATCATTGGACAGGCAGGAGCCGAGGAAGATGAAGACGAGGGCGATGATGGAGTACGGGAGGTTCGCCTTCTTGCCGAAGAGATAGTTGACATTGATGCGGCCGAACAGGTTCCAGCCCACGATGGTCGAAAACGCGAAAAACAGCAGGCAGATCGCCACGAAGGCATTGCCGAGCGTCTCGCCAAACACGCTCGAGAACGCAAGCTGCGCCATGTTCGTCTTGGAAATGCCGTCGACCGCACCGTGCGCCAGCGGGCCGTTGCCGGCGTAAAGCGTGGAGATAACGACGAGTGCCGTCATCGTCAGCACGACGAACGTATCGATGAACACGCCGATCATTGCGACCGTACCCTGCTCGTGCGGATTTTTGACGTTTGCCAGCGCGTGCGCGTGCGGGGTCGAGCCCATGCCGGCCTCGTTGGAGAACAGGCCGCGCTTTGCGCCCTGACTGATGGCCGTCTTGAGCGCGTAGCCGATGCCGCCGCCGATGATGGCGTCCGGCATGAAAGCATACTTGAAGATCATGCCGAAGGTCTCCGGCACGTAGCGGATGCGGGCAATGAGCACGATGAAGCCGCCGAGCAGATACAGGCAGGCCATGATCGGCACGATCTTTTCCGTGACGGAGGCGATGCGCTGCACGCCGCCGATGAAGATGAAGGCCGCGATGGCACAGACGATCAGGCCCATGACCCAGCTCGGAATATGGAATGCGTTCTGGCACGCCTCGCCGATGGAGTTGGACTGTACCATAGAGCCCATGAAGCCGAGCGCAAGGATGATCGCGACCGCGAAGAAGCCCGCAAGGAACTTGCCGAAGCCGTTCGGGAAGGCACGCTTGATGTAGTACACCGGGCCGCCGAGGATCGTGCCGTCAGGCTCGACCACGCGGGTCTCCTGTGCGAGCACCGCCTCGGCATAGATCGTCGCCATGCCGAAGAATGCGATGAACCACATCCAGAAGATCGCGCCGGGGCCGCCGATGAGGATCGCGCCGCAGGCGCCGACGATGTTGCCGGTGCCGACCTGCGCCGCGACCGCCGTCGCCAGCGCCTGGAACGAGCTCATGCCGGCCTTGTGCTTTTCACCATTGAGGCTGAACTCGCCGAAGAAACGCCGCCAGCCCTCGCCGAAGCAGCGCACCTGCACAAACTTCGTGCGGATGGTGAAATACAGACCCGCACCAATGAGCAGGATGACCAGCACATAGTCTGACAGGTACATGTTGACGGTCTGCACGATTTTGAGTAAAGTTTCCATGTTGTTTCTCCCTCTGCATTGATTTTTTGCAAAGCAAAAAGCTGCCGGTCGATCTGACCAGCAGCTCCAGAGAACAAACAGCGCCTGAACACCCGCACAAGTCGGGCACTCGCTCTGTCCTTTTGCCTGAGAGATTCGGCTTGCGCCTTACACCTTCGGCACCCGCTCTGCACGGGATTCTCCAGAGTCTCCTCCGCCTCCAGTCTCGGCCACGCCGATCCTTGAGGTTTCCTTGGATATTCATTTGATTGCGTAGAGTATTATTACATACCCATATGCGCTTGTCAAGCCCCGATTCAAAAAAAGTTCACAGATTTCCCGTGCCGTACATCAGCGCCGTGAGCGCGACGACCGGCGCGGTCTCGCACCGCAGGATGCGCTCACCCATGGAGCAGATGTGCATGCCGAGCTTGCGCGCCATGTCGGCCTCAAACTCCGCAAAGCCGCCCTCCGGCCCTGTGATAATGGCCGCCGTCGCGACCGGCTGCGCCGCGTGCTCGATGGCGTCGCGGATGGTTTCGCGCTCGCCGGTCTCATACATGAACAGCGGCAGATCGGTGTGCAGCGCGTCGTTGAGCACACTGACATAGTCCGCCGTGTAGCGCACCTGCGGAATAATGCCGCGTCCCGACTGCTTTGCCGCCTCCTCGGCGATGCGCTGCCAGCGCTCGACCTTCTTTTCGATATTGGCGGCCTTGGCCACGCAGCGCGTGCAGGAGAAGAACACGATCCCGGCGGCACCGGCCTCGGTGCACTTCTGCACAAGGAAATCGCTGCGCTCGCCCTTGGGCAGGCCGGCAAACACCGTCGTACGCACCGTGGGCTCTGCCTTGCACGGGACGACCTCAATGACCTCTGCCTCGGCCTCATGCTCAAGCGTCTGCACAAGGCGGCACTTATAGTCGCGTCCCGCCCCGTCGCAGATGACGATGTCGTCGCCCGCGCGCAGGCGCAGCACGCGGATATGGTCGGCGTCGCGGCCGCGGATGATCGCCCGGCCGTTCGGGAAATTCGTACCTGCTATGAAAAATCGAGCCATGATGGTCGCCTCCGGTGAAAAGTCTCTGCTGCGATTATGGCACATCCCGCACATTTTTGCAAGCCGGGCATAGCATGAAGCGGAGGGATGGAAGATGAGTGACCCCGTTTTTCTCGACAGCGCCGCATTTTTGCGCGTCTGGCAGCGTGTGACTGGCGAGGCAGGCATCACAGCAGCGCCCGTGCAGCCGGAGCCGGACGCAATCACAGCGCAGCTGCGCGAGTGTATATGCGCAAAGGCTGCCGGCGCTGCCTTCTATGCCGCACTCGCGCAGCGCGTGTGCGCCGTCCGGCAGCCGCTCGGACAGATCGCAGCGCAGGAGCGCGCGCAGCTCAGAGCGCTGCAAACAGAGTATTTTCTGCGCACGGGCGCGCTCTGTGCCCTGCCCGCCGCCTGTCCGCGGCTGAGCACGGCGGCGGCGGATCTGCGCTGTGCTTATTTGCAGGAGCTTGCGCTCAGCGCGCAGCTGGACGCGGCAGCGGATGCTGTGCCGATGCCGCTTAGGGAAACGCTGCGCACTATGGCGCAGCAGGATGCACTCCACGCGCAGCGCGTGCGCACGCTGCTCACCGGACTGATTTTTTGAGGGAAATGCGCGCAAAATGCGAATCTTTCAAATTAGCACTTGACTTTACGGGAAATTTTGATTATAATGTGCAAGCTGACAATTTGAAATGAAAGCAACCCGAACAGAACGTGGAGAAGTCGCGTAGCCTGGTCGAGCGCGCACGATTGGAAATCGTGTATACCCCACAAGGGTATCGAGGGTTCGAATCCCTCCTTCTCCGCCACAAAAAGAGGACTCAATCT
>OLGB01004484.1_pt1 | contig 11867 bp, 12 predicted proteins | sample 1605691 | NCBI WGS metagenome assembly OLGB01 (sample SAMEA3888925, study PRJEB22519) | human gut metagenome | biome: human gut; feature: human-associated habitat; material: faeces | place: Denmark | collected 2010
TCGTCCACGATGCCGATGGTGAACTGGCGCTTCATCTCGTCCTTCTTCAGCTCGTCATACACGGCGAACACGGAAGCGGGCGGGGTGTCCTTGCTGCCCAGGCCATAGCGGCCGCCGATGACCTGGATGTCGGTGCGGCCGGCGTTGGCCAGCGCGGTGACGACGTCCATGTACAGAGGCTCGCCCTGGGAGCCGGGCTCCTTGGTGCGGTCCAGCACGGCGATCTTCTTGCAGGTGGCGGGGATGGCGGCGAGCAGCTTGTCCGCGCGCCAGGGACGATACAGGCGGACCTTGATGAGGCCGACCTTCTCGCCGTTGGCGTTGAGGTAGTCGATGACCTCCTCGGCCACGTCGCAGATGGAGCCCATGGCGATGATGACGCGGTCGGCGTCGGCGGCGCCATAGTAGTTGAACAGCTGATAGTCGGTGCCCAGCTTCTCGTTGACCTTGGCCATGTACTTCTCCACCACGGCGGGCAGGGCGTCGTAGTAGGGGTTGCAGGCCTCACGATGCTGGAAGAAGATATCGCCGTTCTCGTGAGAGCCGCGCATATTGGGGCGCTCGGGGTTCAGAGCGTGCTTGCGGAACGCGGCGACGGCGTCCATGTCGCACATCTCCTTGAGGTCCTCGTAATCCCACACGGCGACCTTCTGGATCTCGTGGGAGGTACGGAAACCGTCGAAGAAGTTCAGGAAGGGCACGCGGCCCTCGATGGCGGCCAGATGGGCCACGGGCGCCAGGTCCATGACCTCCTGGACGTTGCCCTCAGCCAGCATGGCGAAGCCGGTCTGGCGGCAGGCCATGACGTCGGAGTGGTCGCCGAAGATGTTCAGGGCGTGGGTGGACACGGTCCGGGCGGACACGTGGAACACGCAGGGCAGCAGCTCACCGGCGATCTTGTACATGTTGGGGATCATCAGCAGCAGGCCCTGAGACGCGGTGTAGGTGGTGGTCAGGGCGCCGGCAGCCAGGGAGCCGTGGACCGTGCCGGAGGCACCGGCCTCAGACTGCATCTCGATCACCTTGACGGTGGTCCCAAAGATATTCTTCTGGCCAGCGGCGGACCACTGGTCGACCAAGTCTGCCATGGGAGAGGACGGGGTGATGGGATAGATCCCCGCCACTTCGGTAAACGCGTAGCTGACGTATGCAGCGGCGTTGTTACCGTCCATGGACTTGAACTTTCTTGCCATATACTTACCTCCTATAATCTGCTGCCCCATGCAGCAATCTTAACCAAAACATGAACCCGGATACACACCCCCGTGTGCTCATGCGTTTTTATTATACCACTTGTGTTTTCCGGTGTAAATGGCAGCTTTGTTATTTTTTGCACAAATTTTATAGTTTTTGCCCAAAGCTCCCGACAACTTTGACATTTCAGGGCCTTTTTCCGGGAACGTGTTCCCTAATCGGGGATTGTGTGGTAAACTTTCCTAAAAACGGACCGGTCTGACCGGTCTGCCTCCGGCTGTGGACCGGAGGTGCGTGGGAGGTGCTGCGCTTTGGTGGTTACTGTGCGGTCTCTGGGGCTCAGCGGCATTGCCGGCTATGCCGTCAGCGCCGAGTGCTTTTTGTCCGGGGGCCTTCCGGCCTTCGACATCGTGGGACTGCCGGACGCGGCGGTCCGGGAGGCCCGGGAACGGGTCCGGGCGGCGGTGAAAAACTGCGGGGCCAAATTCCCCGTCAGCCGCATTACCGTGAACCTGGCCCCGGCGGGCCAGAAGAAGGCGGGCACCGTCTACGACCTGCCTATTTTCGTGGGGCTGCTGGCGGCCTCCGGCGAGCTGCCCCCGCCGCCGGCGGAGGCGGCTTTCCTGGGAGAACTGTCCCTGACCGGGGCGCTGCGGCCGGTATCCGGCGTGCTGCCCATGGCCCTGGCGGCCCGGGAGCACGGCATCCGGCAGCTGTACGTCCCGGCGGAGAACGCCGCCGAGGCCACTCTGGCGGGAGGTCTCACCGTCTACGGCGTGGACCATGTGAAAGCTCTGGTGGCCCATCTGAAGGGAGAGTCGCCCCTCTCCCCCGCCCCGGCCTGGGAGGCGGAGCCGGAGGAGGCGGACTTACCGGACCTCCGGGACGTGATGGGCCAGGAGAACGTGAAGCGGGCCCTGGAGATCGCCGCGGCAGGAGGCCACAACCTGCTGCTGATCGGCTCCCCCGGCGCCGGCAAGTCCATGCTGGCAAAGCGCCTGCCCTCCATCCTGCCGGATCTGACCCGGGCGGAGGCCCTGGAGGTCTCCGGCATCTGGTCCGTGGCGGGCCTGGCGGACCCCCGGCACCCCCTGCTGACCCGGCGGCCCTTCCGCAGCCCCCACCACACCGCCTCCGCCGCGGCCCTCACCGGCGGCGGCCCCGCCCTGCGGCCCGGGGAGATCTCCCTGGCCCACAACGGCGTGCTGTTTCTGGACGAGCTGCCGGAGTTCCGCCGGGACGTGCTGGAGGCCATGCGCCAACCCCTGGAGGAGGGGGAGGTCACTGTGGCCCGGTCCGGGGGCACGCTGCACCTGCCCGCCCGGTTCCAGCTGGTGTGCGCCATGAACCCCTGCCGCTGCGGCTGGCGGGGCCATCCCTCGGGCAAGTGCACCTGCTCGGACCGGGAGGTGGCCAAGTACGTGGAGAAGATCTCCGGCCCCCTACTGGACCGGATCGACCTCCACGTATCGGTGCCCTCGGTGGAGTACGAGGCCCTGCGCCGCAAGGCCTCGCCGGAGCCCTCCGCTGTGGTCAAGGCCCGGGTGGACGCGGCCCGGGCCATTCAGGAAAAGCGCTTCGCCGGCACCGCCGTATCCTGCAACGCCCACATGGCCCCCGCTCAGATCGGGCAGTTCTGCGCCCTGGACGCCGCCGGGGAAGCTCTGATGAAAAGCGCCTTCGACCGCATGGGCCTCACCGCCCGCAGCCACGACCGGATCCTCCGGGTGGCCCGGACCATCGCGGACCTGGACGGGGCGGCGGCCATCGGGCCGGAGCACCTGGCCGAGGCCATCCAGTACCGCAACACCGATATCCTCAAGGGATAAACAATCAGGCGGCGCCCCATGCGGGGCGCCGCCTATCTCTTTTCCGAATCTCCAAAATGGCCGCATAAAGACGCGGCGTGCTCAGTCAAAGACCAGGTGCTGCAAAATCGCCGCCAGAATGATAAACACCACCACCGCCGCGCCGACCAGCCGTCCCCGCCTGCGAAATCCCTTTTTGGAATAGTCGACCTTGCCCTTTTTCAGCTGGTTCAGGCTGAAGGCGTTCAGGCCCCAGAGGGCCAGGCAGATCAGCGGAAACGCCACCAGGACCGTCCGCCAGCCCTGTTCATCCGAGAGGATGCTTCCAAAAAACGGCTGCACGATCACCCGCTCCTTTCACAACCGGAATGGTTCCCTTACAGCAGGTCGTCCGGCGGACGGCGGTCCTCGATGTGCCGCAGAAAGGCCTTGCAGGCGTTGGACATATATCGCTTTTTGTTCCGGGCCACCCGCACATCCCACACCCGGGGCCCGTCGCTGAGGGGCACCCACCGCACCGCGGTCACGGGGTACTTGTCATAGATGGGCTTGGGCAAGATCGTGATGGCCCGGTTCTGGGCCGCCACCTCCACCAGGAAGTCCCACTGGGAGGACAGCAGCACGATCTGCGGGGCAAACCCGGCGTTGCGGCAGGCCCGGACAGTCTGCCAGTGGAGGGCGAAATCCTGGTTGAAAATGGCGAACCGCTGGCCCTTCAGATCGGCAAAGGACAGGCTCGCCCGCTCCGACAGGGGGTTGTTCCGGTTCACGATCACCCCCACCCGCTGGCAGGTGAAGGGCAGGGACTCGAACTGCTCCACCTGCTCAGTGTTCAGCGTCAGGGCGATGTCCAGCTCTCCGTCCACGATCATCTGGTCGATCACATAGGAGCCCTGCTCCACCACCTGGATGCGGACGTTGGGATACTTCCGGGCGAATTCCGGGATCAGGGCGGCGAAATAACAGGTGCCCAGCAGCGGCGGCAGGCCCACCGTCAGGGTACCGGCGGCGGTGTCCCCGGTGTTCTGGACCTCCTCCACCGTGCGGCGGTACTCCTCCATCATCCGCTGGGCGCCCTCCAGCAGCCGCTGTCCCTCGTCGGTCAGGCGCTGGCGGCGGCCAAAGGTATAGAACAGCTGCACGCCCAGTTCCTGCTCCAGGTTCCGCACGGCGATGGACAGCGTGGGCTGGGCCACCGCCAGCTCCGCCGCCGCCGCGGAGTAGCTCTCCGCCTTGGCCACCGCCATGAAATATTTCAGCTGCCGCATCTCCATGGGCCGTCCTCCCTTTTATGTCCCGGACAAAGTTCTTACAAGCCCACTATATATAAAGCGATTCAATATGTCAACGGACGAATTATAAAATATTTTACCGGCCTCACCGGATGAAATTGGTGAAGGTCCGCTTGTGGCTCTCCGGCGGCGGCAGCGTCTCCTTTGCCATGGCCAGGGCCTTCACGGTCCAGGCCATGTTGCGGCCCAGCTTGGCGGCCACCTCCAGGCCCTCGGTGTCCCCCATGACCTCGCCGGGGTCCGCGCCGTGGACGGCGCCCCAGTAGTCGGAGGTGACCAGGATCATCTCCATGGCGTCCATGGTGCCCAGCAGCTGCTGGTACGTCTCCATGCCGCCGCTGCGGCGCAGGGTGCACAGCGCGCCGCCCACCTTGCGGCAGAGCTGATTGTCCCCGCAGCCCGCCGCCAGCATCAGCCGGTCCAGCACGCACTTCATGCCGCCGGCGATGCCGCCGTGGTACACCGGGGAGGCCAGCAGGATACCGTCGGCCTCAATACAGGCGGCAATGATGTCGTTGACCATATCGTCGGTCTGGACGCACCGGAGGGACCCGGTGTTCAGGCAGTGGTAGCAGGCCATGCAGGGACGGACCTTGGGCCCCGGCTGGAACACCTGGAACTCCACGCCGGCGGCCTCCACCTCCCGGCGGACCACCTCCAGCAGCTGGGCGATATTTCCGTTCTTTCTGGGACTTCCGTTGATGGCGACGATCTTCATAGCTTTCCCCTCCGTATATGGATTCCCCTTCCGGGGCTTGGTTCCCTCCTATTGTAGCAGGACGGGGCAACGGAAAATAGGACTTTTTCTTTGGCGGGATCTGCGGTATAATAAAGTATTGTAATCATTTTCAAGAACCGGGAGGAAAAACCCTTATGAACAGCCAAGAGATGCTTCTGCTGAAGCTGGGCGAGGTGGTCCTCAAGGGCCAGAACCGCCACTCCTTTGAGGACAAGCTGGTGAACAACGTCCGCCGCCGTCTGAAGGGCTGCGGCAGCTTCCAGGTCTACATCCGCCAGAGCACCATTTACGTGGAGCCCGCCGCCGACAACTGCGATATGGAGGCGGCCTTCGCCGCCTGCCGGCAGGTGTTCGGCGTGGTGGCGGTGGCCCGGGCGGTGCCCTGCGAAAAGACCGTGGAGGCCATCGTGGAGACCGCCAAGATCTACCTGGCCGACGCCTTTGCCGCCGCCCGCAGCTTCAAGGTGGAGAGCAAGCGGGCCGACAAGACCTTCCGCCTCAACTCCATCCAGCTGAGCCAGGAGGTGGGCGGCGAGCTGGCGGAGGCCTTCCCCGCCGTGACCGTGGACGTCCACGACCCGGACCTGACCGTGTACGTGGAGATCCGGGAGAAGTATGCCTACGTCCACGCCCCCGCCGTCCCCGGCGCCGGAGGGCTCCCCATCGGCATGGGCGGCCGGGCGGTGAGCCTGCTCTCCGGCGGGCTGGACAGCCCCGTGTCCTCCTGGATGATGGCCCGCCGGGGCGTGGAGCTGGAGATGGTCCACTTCGTCTCCCCGCCCTACACCTCCCCCCAGGCCCAGGAGAAGGTACTGGAGCTGGCCCGCCTGCTGACGGGCTGGTGCGGCAAGATGATGGTCCACATCATCCCCTTCACCCACATCCAGGAGGAGATCCGCAAGAACTGCCCGGAGGAGTTCTTCACCCTCATCATGCGGCGGTTCATGATGCGCCTGGCCCAGGCGGTGGCGGCGCGGTGCAAGGCCGGCGCCCTGGTCACCGGCGAGTCGTTGGGCCAGGTGGCCAGCCAGACCATGCTGGCCCTGGGCACCACCGACGACGTCTGTGAGATTCCCGTCCTGCGGCCCCTGATCGGCATGGACAAGGTGGAGATCATCCGCATGGCCCGGGAGATCGGCACCTATGACACCTCCATCCTGCCCTATGAGGACTGCTGCACCGTGTTCACCCCCCGGCACCCCTGCACCCGGCCCAAGCTGGAGGACGTCCGCTCCGCCGAGGCGGCGCTGGACGTGGACGCCCTGGTGGCGGAGGCCCTGGCGGGCCGCCAGTGGGTGTGGGTGAAGCCCGGCGACGCCCCCCGGATCTGACAACTGGTCCCGCAGGGCCCGCGCCCCTGCGGGACCTTGCATATACACCGCCATAAACCATCCGCCCCTGCGGAAATACTGCGCTGACGCTCCGCATCTGCGGCGCCAGCGATCGGAGGTCTTTATCCATGTCCCATACCGCTGAGATCATCGCCGTCGGCACCGAGCTGCTCTTGGGAAACATTGCCAACACCAACGCCCAGGTGTTGTCCCAGAGCCTGTCCGGCCTGGGGGTCAACGTGTTCTGGCACACCGTGGTGGGCGACAACCCGGAGCGGCTGGCCCAGGCGGTGTCCGTGGCCCGCCGGCGGGCCGACATCCTCATCACCACCGGAGGCCTGGGGCCCACCTATGACGATCTGACCAAGCAGACCATCTGCGCCGCCTTCGGCAAGCCCCTGGTGTTCCACCCGGACATTCTGGAGGACATCCGGGACTTCTACACCAAGAACCTCCACGCCCCCATGCCGGAGAACAACCGCCAGCAGGCGGAGCTGCCGGAAGGCTGCGTGATCTTCGACAACCCCGTGGGCACCGCCCCGGGCTGCGCCTTTGAAGCCGGCGGCGTCCACGTGCTGATGCTGCCCGGCCCGCCCCACGAGATGGAGACCATGCTTCACCGGTGGGTGGAGCCGTACCTGCGGGGCCTCTCCCAAGAGGTCATCGTCTCCCACGACATCATGACCTTCGGCCTGGGGGAATCCTATGTGGATGAGCTGCTCCACGAGCGGATGGCCCGGATGGAAAACCCGTCCCTCGCCACCTACGCCAAGCCCTGCGAGGTGCGCCTGCGGGCCACCGCCAAGGCCGCCGGCGTCCCGGAGGCGGAGGCCCTGCTCGCCCCGGTGGTGGCGCAGGTGCGCGAGGCCCTGGGAGAGTATGTCTACGGCGTGGACGTACAGGACCTGGCCCAGGTGTGCATGGAGGAGCTTTTGAAAAAGGGCCTGACCCTCTCCACCGCCGAGAGCTGCACCGGGGGCTTGGTGGCCCGGCGGATCACCGCCCTGCCCGGGGCCTCCCGGGTCTACCGGGGCGGCGTGGTCAGCTACTGGACGGAGGTGAAGGCCGCCGTGCTGGGAGTGCCCCAGGAGATCCTGGATACGTACGGCGCCGTGTCGGAGCCCACCGCCCGGGCCATGGCCGAGGGCGCCCGCCGCGTCACCGGGGCGGAGATCGGCGTGTCCGTCACCGGTGTGGCGGGCCCGGATCCGGACGAGCGGAACAACCCGGTGGGGCTGGTGTTCATCGGCCTTTCCACCCCTGACGGCACCTTCTGCCGCCGGACGGAGTCGGGCCGGCGGCGCCGGGACCGGATCCAGGGCCTGGCGGCCAACCACGCCCTGGACATGGTGCGCCGGTATCTGACGGGCCTGCGCCCCTGATGGGGCAGCCGGGAAGGCAGCGGCATATACTGGATTGAACCCTCAGAAAGGAGATCCATGTATATGCGACATTTTCAGGACGATCCCTGTTTCCCGTCCTCCCATCGCAGCGATTCCGACTGCTTTGATCCCTGCTGTCACGACCACGGCTGTCCTCCTCCCTGCCCATGCCGGGCGGAGATCACCGTTGGCACCACCGTCACCACGCAGCCCGGCACCAACGCCCGGGTAACTGCCACACCCACTCCCTGCGGCACGGAGCTCAGCTTCTTCATCCCCCGGGGCGCCCAAGGTGCCCAGGGCCCGCAAGGTCCCGCAGGCCCCCAGGGCGAGCAGGGTCCCGCAGGCCCCCAGGGTGAGCAGGGTCCCGCAGGGCCTCAGGGTGAGCAGGGTCCCGCAGGGCCTCAGGGTCCGGAAGGCCCCCAGGGCCCCCAAGGCGAACCCGGCTCCTGTACGCCTGATGAATACGCCTCTTTCTCCACCTTTATGCAGCAATTTGTCAACGGCCAACCGCTCACCTTTAAGACAGCAGTGGCAGATCCAACCGGCCACATCACCCAGAGCAGCGGCACCCAGGTGTCCCTGTCTCCGGGGACCTATCTCATCCACTACAATGTGGAAGCCGTGCTGGAGACCGCCGGCTATCTGCAGGTGACCCCCTCTTACAACGGCCAGGGCCAGCTTCCCTACGGTGTTTATAGCCGTACTGCCGATGACAATGTCACCGTCTCCGGCTCCAGTTCTTTCATTGCCGAAGTGCCGGCGGCTACCACGCTGACGCTCAATGTCAACAGCAGCGCCGCCACCCGGGACGGCACCATGACTATGGTGATCCTGGGTCTCCGGGGCGGGGACGACGCCTGATCCGCACATTTCCAAACAAAAACGGGGAGGCCGCTTTCGCGGTCTCCCCGTTCTCTGTCCGGTCCTCAGCCCAGGGCCACATCCAGCACCATCATCACCAGAAACCCCACCACAAAGCCGCAGGTGCCGGAGCGGCTGTGGGCCTGGGGTACCAACTCCTCCACCACAACATACAGCATGGCCCCGGCAGCAAAGCTTAAAAGCCACGGCATCAGGGTGTTTACTCCCGCCGCCGCCAGCACCACCAGCACGCCGAAGATGGGCTCCACGACGCCGGAGAGCATCCCCCCGAAAAACGCCTTCCTCCGGGACCATCCCCCCTGCCGCAGCGGCAGGGCGATGGCGGCGCCCTCGGGAAAATTCTGGATGCCGATACCCAGGGCCAGAGCCGCCGCGCCGGCAAAGCCCTCCCCGGTGCCCGCCAGGGCGAAGGCAAGGCCCACGGCCATGCCCTCCGGCACGTTGTGCAATGTAATGGCCGTGGCCAGCAGGGTGGTCTGCCGCCAGGAGGCCCCCCGGTCCGTCCGGCTCCGCCGGAGACGGGGCAGCAGGGCGTCCAGCACTGCCAAAAACACCACGCCCGCCAGCATCCCGGCGGCAGCGGGCAGCCAGGCGGGCAGAGCGCCTCCTGCCGCCCGGTCAATGGCCGGCAGCAGCAGACTCCAGACCGAGGCCGCCGTCATGACCCCGGCGGCAAAGCCCAGCAGCGTCCGCTGGGACCGGGGATGGGGCTCCCCGGAGAAGAAAAACACCAGCGCGGCGCCCAGCGTGGTCATCAAAAAGGTGAACCCGGTGCCGAGAGCCGCCCAGTAAAGGGATCGCAACATGTACATCAACGCCTTTCCGGAACTGGGCGGAGATCCGCCCGTACGCCAGTATAGGCGGCAGGACCCCGTCCCGTGACGGGGGCTTGCAATTCCGGCGGCGGTATGATAAGGTGTAAGTGACCAGTCAAAGACTCATATAGGTTCGCTGACTATGGCGCGAACGTCTCTACGGAGCCGCCCAAGGCTTCACTATGAGTGTCTGCCGGAGGGTGTATTTCCCTGTCCCGGCGGGCGCTTTTTTGCTGTGTCCAGTACATAAAAAGGAGATGGACTCATGAGCTTGACGATCCTGAAGGGAACCGTCGTCTCCGCTCCGGCCCCGGGAAAGCTGGAGGCCACGGAGAACGGCTATCTGGTGGCAGAGGGCGGCGTGATCCGGGGGGTATTCCCGGTGCTGCCGGAGCAGTACGCCGGCGCCGCCGTGGAGGACTGCGGAGACGACCTGATCGTCCAGTCCTTCGCGGACCTGCACCTCCACGCCCCCCAGTACCCCATGCTGGGCATGGGCATGGACCTTCCGCTGCTGGACTGGCTGAACACCTATACCTTTCCCCTGGAGGCCCGCTTCGCCGACCCGGACTACGCCCGGACCATCTACCGCCGCCTGGCCGCGGAGCTGGCGGAAAACGGCACCACCCGGGTGTGCATGTTCTCCTCCCTCCACACCGACGCCACGCTGATTTTGATGGAGGAGCTGGAAAAGGCCGGGATCACCGGCTATGTGGGCAAGGTGAACATGGACCGCAACAGCCTGCCCGGCGTACTGGAGGAGACCACGGAGCAGTCCATGTCCGAGACGCTGCGGTGGCTGGAGGCCTGCGGGGACTTCCGTCTGGTGAAGCCCATGCTGACCCCCCGGTTCACCCCCTCCTGCTCCGATGAGCTGATGGCATTTTTAGGGAAGCTGGCAGCGGAGCGGACCCTGCCGGTCCAGTCCCACCTGTCGGAAAACGACAAGGAGATCCAGTGGGTGCGCGAGCTGCACCCGGACTGCAAACAGTACTGGGAGACCTATGCCAAGTACGGCCTCTGGAACGGCCGCACCGTCATGGCCCACTGCGTCTGGTCCGACGAGCGGGAGCGGGCGGCCATGCGTGACGCCGGGGTCACCGCGGTCCACTGCGCCGACTCCAATCAGAACATCTGCTCCGGCGTGGCGCCGGTGCGGGCCATGCTCCGGGAGGGGCTGAAGGTGGCCCTGGGCAGCGACATCGCCGGCGGCGATCATCTGCACATGTTCGACGTGGTGGCCTCGGCCATCCGGGCCTCCAAGGCCCGCCGCATCCTGGACGGCTGGGAGACGGACTTCCTCACCGTGGCGGAGGGCTGGTATCTGGGCACCTCCGCCGGAGCCGCCTACTTCGGGGAGGCCCCCGGCTTCGCCCCGGGCAATCCCCTCCACGCCCTGGTGCTGCGGGACAGCGATCTGCCCCAGCCCCACCCCCTGACGGCGGCGGAGCGGCTGGAGCGGGCGGTGTACCTGCGGCAGAAGGACGCCATCCGGGCGGTGTGGAGCGCCGGAAAAAAGATCTTCTCCCGAACATGAACAGCCCCCGGGGCGGACCGAACGGTCCGCCCCGGGGTTTATGGTTTATTGGATCTCCTGCTCCAGGTCCGTAAATTCCGCGCCGGAGAAGAACTCCTCCAGGGTCATGTCCAGGCCGTCGCAGAGCATTTTGATCGTCACGATGGACACGTCCCTGCGGCGGGGGTCCATCATGCTGTACACCGTGGACGCCGTCACGCCGGCGCGCACCGCCAGCTCGTTGTACTTCATGCCTCGTTGGGCGCAGATCCCCGCAAACCGGACCGCCACCGCGTCTTTGATCTTCTCGCCCATGGCCTCAATGGATCTCCTGCTCCAGCCCGGTGAACTCCTCGCCGGAGAAGAACTCCTCCAGGGTGATCCCCAGGCCGTCGCAGAGCATCTTGATGGTCACAACGCCGGGATTTTTGCTGTTGCCGTAGAGGATGCTCTTCACCGTGGAGGGCGGCACGGCGGATTCCGTGGCCAGCTTGTGGACCGTCCAGCCCCGCTGGCCGCACAGCGCCACCAGGCGGTTTGCCACCGCTGCTCTGGTGTCCATCTCCCCACCTCTTTCCAAAAGAAGTCCTTTTTCTTACTGTACCGAAAAGGCTTGTTTTGAATGGACTATATATGATACAACGGTCTATATATCGTCCAGATAAGGTGATTTTATGCAGAGCGAGCAGAAATTTTACCGGTGCCTGACCTCCGACGCCGCTGCCCGTGCCCTGCGGCACATCCAGGAGATCGTGGCCGACGAGACTCTGTCCGACCCGGCGTGCTTTGCCAGGATCGAGGCCATCGTGTCCCTGCTGGAGGACCTGGGCCTCTCCTGCGGCGGGCGGCACGACTTCGGATGAGACAGGCCGGGCGGCTCTCGTTGTACTCGTCGAGCGTTTCTT
>OLGB01004485.1_pt1 | contig 11864 bp, 7 predicted proteins | sample 1605691 | NCBI WGS metagenome assembly OLGB01 (sample SAMEA3888925, study PRJEB22519) | human gut metagenome | biome: human gut; feature: human-associated habitat; material: faeces | place: Denmark | collected 2010
CCAGATCCAGATCGGTCATCTTAATTACAGACATGGTGAATCCTCTCGTTGATTCATAAAGTTTTGTCGACGTTTACGCGTCGAACCTGAAACCAATAGCCGCCATCGCTAACGTCGTGTCGAGCATTCGGTTAGCAAAGCCCCATTCGTTATCGCACCAGACCAGCGTTTTGATCAGATGCGCGCCACTGACCCGGGTTTGCGTGCCATCAACAATAGCACTGTGCGGATCGTGGTTAAAATCTGTCGAGACCAACGGTAATTCCGTATAGTCAACTATACCATGAAATGCACCTTGTGCTGCTTTTTGCAGCAACTGGTTGACTTCACATGCTTTTACCGGTTTTTTAACCGTCACGCTCAGGTCAATTGCCGTCACGTTTATCGTCGGCACCCGCACGGCAATCGCTTCAAAACGGTCGTTAAACTGCGGGAAAATACGGGTTATCCCTGCCGCCAGTTTGGTATCCACCGGAATGATCGACTGGCTGGCCGCGCGGGTACGCCGGAGATCCGGATGATAGGCGTCAATCACCTGCTGGTCATGCATCGCCGAGTGAATGGTGGTGACGGTGCCGGACTCGATGCCATAGGCATCATCTAACAGTTTAATGATCGGAATAATGCAGTTGGTGGTACAGGAGGCGTTGGAGACAATACGGTGCTCGGCGCGGAGTTCATCCTGATTGACGCCATACACCACCGTCGCGTCGAGGTCGTTGCCGCCGGGATGGGAGAAGAGCACTTTCTTCGCCCCCGCCTGCAGGTGCGCCTCACCGTGCTCACGGCTTCCGTAAACGCCGGTGCAGTCGAGCACCACGTCTACCGCCAGCTCGCGCCAGGGCAGCGCCGCAATGGTCGGCTCGTGCAGCAGACGGATGGCATCATCGCCAACAAACAACTGCTCGCGCTCCTGACGAACATCCCAGGCGAAACGGCCATGGCTGGTGTCATATTTCAACAAATGCGCGATGCCCGCAGCATCCGCCAGCTCATTGATTGCCACCACGGTGATTTCCGCACGGCGCCCGGATTCATATAGCGCACGAACCACATTGCGTCCAATACGACCGAAGCCATTAATCGCGATGCGAATGGTCATAGATCTCCTGCAAGGCTGTCCCTGTGATGAGGTGGCTGACAGAGTAATCCAGCTACGCTCTGAGGGAAACCTTACCAGCTGCAAACTGCGACTGATTGATTAATTGTCGAACATTTAAACGACTGAAACGCTTCAGCTAGAATAAGCCAAACGAGGAATAAAAGGAATGTTTGTCCAGCGCAATAAACCAGCTATATGACTCACATCACATTTTTGCTGGAATAATTTACAACCGTATTACATGGTTCAGGAATAGCAGATACAAAAAAGCCGGGTGACGAGGTAAAAGCAAAAACGGTAACCCTTGGGTTACCGTTTTTGGTGCTTGCCCCCTCTCCTGTGGGAGAGGGTTGGGGTGAGGGCATTAGCCCGCACCGTACCAGCGATTACAGCAGCGCTTTCGCTTTAGCGACCACATTGTCGACGGTGAAGCCGAACTCTTCGAACAGCTGCTCAGCCGGCGCAGACTCACCGAAGGTGGTCATGCCAACGATAGCGCCGTTCAGGCCAACATATTTGAACCAGTAGTCAGCGATGCCCGCTTCCACGGCAACGCGCGCGGTCACGGCTTTCGGCAGTACGGATTCACGATAAGCCGCATCCTGCTTGTCGAACGCGTCGGTGGACGGCATGGAGACCACGCGCGCCTTCACGCCTTCGGCGGTCAGTTTGTCCCACGCGGCAACCGCCAGCTCAACTTCCGAACCGGTGGCGATGAAGATCAGCTCCGGCTGGCCGGCGCAATCTTTCAGCACGTAACCGCCGCGGGCCACGTTCGCCAGCTGCTCTGCGGTACGCTCCTGCTGCGCCAGGTTCTGACGGGACAGGATCAGCGCGGTCGGGCCGTCCTGACGCTCAACGCCATATTTCCACGCAATCGCGGATTCCACCTGGTCACACGGACGCCAGGTGGACATGTTCGGGGTCACGCGCAGGGAAGCCACCTGCTCTACCGGCTGGTGAGTCGGGCCATCTTCGCCCAGACCGATGGAGTCATGGGTGTAGACCATCACCTGACGCTGCTTCATCAGCGCCGCCATACGTACCGCGTTACGCGCATATTCCACGAACATCAGGAAGGTGGAGGTGTACGGCAGGAAACCGCCGTGCAGCGCGATACCGTTGGCGATAGCGGTCATACCGAACTCACGCACGCCGTAGTGAATGTAGTTACCGGCAGTATCTTCGTTGATCGGCTTAGAACCAGACCACAGGGTCAGGTTGGACGGCGCCAGGTCAGCGGAGCCGCCAAGGAATTCCGGCAGCAGCGGACCGAACGCTTCGATGGCGTTCTGAGAGGCCTTACGGCTGGCGATTTTCGCCGGGTTGGCCTGCAGCTTCGCGATGAACTCGTTGGCTTTCGCGTCGAAGTCAGACGGCATCTCGCCTTTCATACGACGGGTGAATTCGGCGGCTTCCTGCGGGAAAGCTTTGGCGTAGGCAGCGAACTTCTCATTCCAGGCCGCTTCTTTCGCCTGGCCAGCTTCTTTGGCATCCCACTGCGCATAGATGTCAGACGGGATGTCAAACGGCGCGTGTTTCCAGCCCAGCGCTTCGCGGGTCAGGGCGATTTCGGCGTCGCCCAGCGGCGCGCCGTGGGAGTCGTGGGTACCGGCTTTGTTCGGCGAACCGAAACCGATGATGGTTTTGCACATCAGCAGGGACGGTTTGTCGGTAACCGCGCGTGCTTCTTCTACCGCGCGTTTGATGGCGTCAGCGTCGTGACCGTCAACGCCGCGCACCACGTGCCAGCCGTAGGCTTCAAAGCGTTTGGCGGTATCGTCGGTGAACCAGCCTTCAACGTGGCCGTCGATGGAGATGCCGTTGTCATCATAGAAGGCCACCAGTTTGCCCAGCTTCAGGGTACCGGCCAGGGAGCACACTTCGTGAGAAATGCCTTCCATCATGCAGCCATCGCCCATGAAAGCGTAGGTGTAGTGGTCGACGATGTCGTGCCCCGGACGGTTGAACTGCGCCGCCAGAGTTTTCTCGGCGATAGCCATCCCGACCGCGTTAGCGATACCCTGGCCCAGCGGACCGGTAGTGGTTTCCACGCCCGCGGTGTAGCCGACTTCCGGGTGGCCCGGCGTTTTAGAGTGCAGCTGGCGGAAGTTTTTCAGCTCTTCAATCGGCAGATCGTAGCCAGTGAGGTGCAGCAGGCTGTAAATCAGCATCGAACCATGGCCATTGGACAGTACAAAACGGTCACGGTCAGCCCAGGCCGGATTGTTCGGGTTATGGTTCAGGAAATCACGCCACAGCACTTCGGCAATGTCAGCCATACCCATCGGGGCACCCGGGTGGCCGGATTTGGCTTTCTGTACTGCGTCCATGCTCAGCGCACGAATAGCGTCGGCTAATTTTTTATGAGATGCACAAATCGCCATAGCGATATTACTCCTTAATCATTAAATAGAATCTTTAATAAGGAAGCTGAAGCGGCGCGAGCAGAATCTCAGTTGGCCCGCTCTCCTTACCCATGTCACACAGGTCATCTCTTTTCCCCTAACCGGCTTCAACCTCTGCTCTGCGGCTTCCAACCGCAGCACAACCGCCAGCATTTATGTAAGCTGTAAAACGTGCTGAGCGGCAGGTGCTGAAAACGTCATGACCCATATGAATATATATTCATAATGGTATTTTTATTCATTTAGCGTAATCGATTGTCAGTTTCTTTGTCCAGAGCGAGAGGAGGAAAAGATCGCCAGCAGCACAGGGCATATAAAAAATCTACAGCCGCCGTTCCTCCACTGAGATGAAAGAACTAACCAGAAGCTGCGCGGGTTGTGCGGCCAGTCCTCGCCGATAACAAGTTTTATATTTTAATTTCAATTGGTTAACTTTAAGCTCACTCATTCTGCATTCTGTACTGAGGATAAAAGTGTGACTTCAGGCACATTTGAAGCGTTTACCAGTAGCCCGGATGCCGCAATCTGACTATCGTATTAAATAAATAATCGATGTTGAATATATATTCAAACAAAAAAACACAGCATCGCTAAAAGTATACGACCTGCATATCGCGCTGAATCATCTTGCTGGTCCACCAGGATTTATGTGTTTTTGGAGAAAACTATGTCAGCTTGCAAAGAAGTCATTATTGCCCTTGATGAAGGTACTACGAACGCCAAAGCTGTAGCACTGGATAGCCTTGGAAATGTTATCGCCAAATTCTCCCAGGCCCTGTCCATCCAGACGCCACGTGAAGGCTGGGTTGAGCAATCCGGTGAACTGCTCATTAACGCCTCGCTGCACGTTATTGCTCAGGCAATCGAACATGTCGGCGCGGAAAATGTGCAGGCGTTAGCAATCAGTAATCAGCGTGAAACGGCAATTGGGTGGTACCGGGGAAATGGTAAGCCATTGAATGCAGCGATAACCTGGCAATGTTCGCGTACGGCGAATTTTTGCGAAGGGCTGCGCAAAGATAACATGGAGCCGGTCATTAAAAGAAAGACGGGTCTGCCGGTGGCGCCGCTATTCTCTGCCTCGAAAATGCGTTGGCTTCTTGATTCCATACCTAATGGCCATTCGCTGGCGGAAAGCGGCGAAATCTGCCTCGGCACGATTGACAGTTGGCTACTATGGAATCTGACCCAGGGCGATTCTTTTAGCTGCGACTATTCGAACGCTTCACGTACCCAGCTTTTCAACCTGCAAAGCGGAGACTGGGACGACGAGATGCTGGAAACCTTTCAAATCCCACGTAGCGCGCTGCCGCAAATAAGACCTTCCGCAGGCTTATTTGGTCATACTAAAGGCCTGAAAAATATTCCTGACGGCATTCCCATTATGTCTATGGTTGGCGATTCTCACGCCGCTCTCTTTGGTCATGCATTAGGTGAGATGGGCTGCGTTAAGGCCACTTATGGTACCGGCTCTTCAGTGATGGCACCCGTAAAATCCGCCCAGTGCGATATTCAGTCGCTGGCGACGACTGTCGCCTGGCATGATGGCGAAAAAATCGTTTACGGGCTGGAAGGCAATATTCCGCACACCGGTGACGCAGTAGCCTGGATGGCTGATAGCACAGGGTTAAGCGAACTGCCGGATCATGAGCTTGCTCATGAACTCAATACGCTACCGGCGTCAGTTGAATCGACTCTTGGTGTCTATTTTGTTCCTGCCCTCACCGGACTGGGAGCACCATGGTGGGATGAAAACGCACGCGGTGTAATTTGTGGCTTAAGCAGAGGCGTAAAACGTGCACATCTGATCCGCGCGGCGTTAGAATCTATTACTTATCAAATTGCTGACGTGGTGATAGCCATGCGTCAACATAAAGATTTTACGCTCGCAGCGCTTATGGTAGATGGCGGTCCCACAAAAAACGACTGGCTCATGCAGTATCAGGCCGATCTGCTTGGCTGCCCGGTGATGCGCAGCGATATTCCCGAACTGTCAGCTATCGGTGCCGCGCTGCTGGCTCGTAAAGCGCTTTCGCATATGAGCGATGAAGATATGAAGAATTACCTTTCCGTTCATAGTGAATTTCGTCCTAATATGGAACGCCACGGTCGTTTACAAAAGCGCTGGCGTGAATGGCAGCATGCAGTAGAACGAACTTTATTTAAAGCTGGCTCAGCCAAATGAATATTTAATATATATACCACCATTGATGGCTGTAATTATTTATAAGCGATCGTAAGTTTATCACCATCTGCTCAGTATAAAAATTGAGTGTTGATATATTTATATATTGCTGGTCTTTATGAGGCCAGCAAAGCTTCTGCGCCGGTAAATTACAGCATCTGTTTTTGGATCGATACCCTTATATTTAAGTTTTCGAAGAATGGCCACATGTACTTATTCAATCAAGAGCATCTCACTCTGGATGAATAATTGACCGCATTACCATTTTTCAATAACTCGAATGATAGAGGGTATGGAAAATATATGGAGTTATGAATGCATTTACCACATCAGCAGCCGAAAACAATTCTCGGTCTTCGTATTGATTTAGTTTGGGGCCTATTGGGGGTTTTGCTTTTTATTGTCGGCGACGGCGTTGAGCAGGCGTGGATTTCACCTTTTCTTATCGAACGCGGATTGACGATGCCGCAAAGCGCCACACTGATCGCTATATACGGTATTGCCGTTGCGATCGGAGCCTGGCTATCGGGCGTCATGGCTGAAGCCATCGGCCCACGCAAGACCATGTTAATTGGTGCTTCCTGCTGGCTGGTCGGACAGGTTCTGTTTCTGCTGGTCGCACTGCCAACGATGAATTTCGCCATTATCATCCCGACCTACTGTATCCGTGGTCTGGGTTATCCTCTGTTTTGTTATTCCTTCCTGGTATGGGTAACCTACCGTAATCCACCAAAAACGCTGGCAACCGCAGTAGGCTGGTTCTATCTGGCCTTTACAGGTGGCTTATATATTGTGGCAAATTTCTATGCCTCGTTAATGATACCTGTGATTGGCCATATTGGCGTACTATGGAGCGCGATCGGCTGGGCTCTGGCCGGTACCGCGATCGTCCTGTTCTTTGTAAAAGGCGCCGTCCGGGAAAATACCACCATAGGCGAACAGCTATCTATTTTGCTTAGCGGCATTTCGATTATGAAGGAGAACCCAAAAGTTGGCGTCGGCGGATTGGTCAGGTTGATCAACACCACTTCGCAATTTGCCTTACCCGTGTTCTTTCCTATTTATCTGGCGCAGCATGGTTTCACCACCGAGCAATGGTTAAAAGTCTGGGCGCTAACATTTACCGTCAATATTGCATTTAATTTGATCTGGGGAATGGTTGGCGATCGTATTGGATGGGGACGCGCGGTACAAATATTTGGTGGCTTTGGCTGCGCCTGTACCATGATTATGATGGCTTATGCTCCAGTATTGTTTGCGGGTAACTTTATGGCCATGCTGCTGATGGGCTGTATCTATGGCGCGTTAATCGCTGGTTTCTGCCCGCTCACAGCATTGGTTCCTTCACTTGAACCGGAAAGAAAAGGCGCTGCAATGTCAGTTCTCAATCTGGGGGCTGGGTTGTCCAGTTTTGTTGGCCCCATGCTAGTCGCATTGCTGTTCGCCAGCTTCGGTGCCAAAGGCGTGCTGTTTGTCTTCGCCGGTCTCTATGTGGTGAGTATTTTTCTCACGGGTTACGTTGCATCCGATGAAAGGGCAAATCGTCGCCTGAAAACGCAATCTATACCCGCACAAGTGTCAGCCAAAAAAACGGTATGAGCAATGTGAAAATCGATAGCAAAAAGGTGCCTTAAGGTTCCTTACCCAGCCTGCGGATAAGCGGGGATAGCTCCCCGCATACCGGCTACTTCTTCGTTTCGTAAGCGAGAACGGCCTTGAACTCCATACTACGTTCTTTGATGCTCAGCTCGCACAGCGAGTCGCGCACCATTAACGTCAATCCCAGCGCTGTCAGACACAGCACGATGATTGCCACCAGGGCGTATTTTGTCAGCATCTCGTTGCCTCCATGCGAAGAAGGGGCTACTATCCAACGTGCTAGGTTTGGATTGTAGGCCTCAGGTTGATGGGAACATCTCCTGGGGCTTCGTCTTTCTGAATCCTCACCTAAGCCTGAACGCAGAAAGCCTCAGGCACCCGCCGCCATCATACGCTTCCCTGCGCAATTCACTGTATATTTAACCAGCTGCAATCCTTTTTCAGAAAACGTTTAGATGGCCTACATTCCGGGGAAGGTCACGCTGTTGCCCGGCGCTTCGCGATGCAGATGGATAAAGTTCAAATGACGCTCGTACTGGTCAAGAATATCGGTAATGACCTGCTCTTTGCTGTAGTCCATCAGGTCGTTGCCCTGACTCCCTTCCAGCAGGAAGGTCTCCAGACGATAGTAGGTCGACTTCCCGCTGCGCGCCCGGTAGGTAAAGCCGGGAATGGAGTACTGCTGCGGCCAGATCTGATAAACAAAGTTCTGCTCGTCGCCCATATGCACCAGCAGGTCAAGATGGCCCAGGCTGTCTCCCTCTTCCGGCGGCAGGCTTTTCAGCTCGACGTAAGCGCCGCGCAGCTTCAGCTCCTGCGCCACCTCTTCCATCGCCGGGAAGCACACCGTCTCCATCATCTGGCGGGTATAGCGCGTGCCGGGATAGTTCATCAGCCGCGACAGGCGCTTCTTCCAGCTCAGGCGATCCTGCACGCCGAGCGGTCGCGGAGCGGTGTCGCGGTTGGCGCTCTCGCGGCGATAATCCTCAACCTTCAGCGACTTGTACAATCCCGCCATCACGAAGAAGATCACGAAGCTAAACGGCAGCCCCATAATCACCGTCGCGTTCTGCAGGGCGGAAATGCCGTTAGTCATCAGCATCCCGAGGGTCAGCAGGCCGATAACCACCGACCAGAAGATCCGCAGCCAGTTTGGCGCATCGCTGTTGATATCCTTCAGCTTCGAGGTGAAGTTACCCAGCACCAGCGCCCCGGAATCCGCGGAGGTCACATAGAACAGCAGGCCGGTAATCGTCGCCACCGAAGCGCTAAAGGTAAACGCGGGATACTGCGCCAGCAGGTTATAGAAGCCGCGCTCCGGGTGGGCGACCGCCTCGGCGGCGAAGGCCGCATTGCCGTGGATGATTTCATACAGCGCGCTATTGCCGAACACCGACAGCCACAGCAGGGTAAAGGTGAACGGGATAATCAGCGTTCCCACCACAAACTGACGAATGGTACGTCCACGTGAAATACGCGCCAGGAACAGGCCGACAAACGGCGACCACGCCACCCACCACGCCCAGAAGAACAGGGTCCAGTTGTTCATCCACTCTACCGGACGATCGAAGGCGAAGCTGTTCAGGGTCATGCCCATAAAACGATTCACATAGTCGCCAACGTTGAGCACCAGCGCGTTGAGCAGAAACTCGGTGTCGCCCATAAACAGGACAAACAGGATCAGCCCGAGGGCCAGCACCACGTTAAGCTCGGAAAGAATACGAATGCCTTTATCCACCCCGGAGGTCACGGAGATGGTGGCGATAATGACCGACAGCACGATCAGCGCCGCTTTCGCGCCCAGCGAGTCCGGAATATCAAACAGCACGTTGAGGCCGTAGTTTAGCTGCACCACGCCAATCCCGAGCGTGGTGGCAATACCAAAAATGGTGCCGATAACGGCGGCGATATCCACGCTGTGGCCGATTGGGCCATTAATCTTTTTGCCGAAGATCGGATAGAGCGCGGAGCGGATGGTCAGGGGTAAATTATAACGATAGCTAAAGTATCCCAGCGCCATCCCCATCAGGGCATACATCGACCAGCCGGTCAGCCCGTAGTGAAACAGCGTCCACACCATCGCCTGGCGCGCCGCCTCCATGGTCTGCCCCGCCCCTTCCGGCGGCTGCATATACTGGGTCACCGGTTCGGCGACGGAGAAGAACATCAGGTCGATACCGATACCGGCGGCGAACAGCATTGCCGCCCAGCTGAGCACGCTAAACTCCGGCTTCGAATGTTCCGGCCCGAGCTTCACCGAACCGAAACGCGAGCAGGCGATGCACACAACAAACACAATATAGAGCGTCGCGGCGAGCAAATAGTACCAGCCAAAGGTGCGGGAAACCCAGTTCAGGGTACGGCCAATCCAGGCCGCGGAAAAATCGCTGAAGAAGAGAGTCATCAGGGAAAACAACAAAATCAGTCCGGCGGAAGTGTAAAAAACCACCGGATTGATTTTGTCCTTTTCTCTGCTCGGCGAAAGGTCTGTCATCCATTCTCCTTACTGTTTTTGCAACTATTAGAACCAAAATCGGCAACAATTAAGACACATTTTATATTGAACGTCCAATCAAAAACCGCTTTAATAGATAAACAAAGCTGATGAATGGAGTCTGAGAAATGCCCAAACTGGGGATGCAACCGATACGGCAGCGGCAGCTGATTGACGCCACCCTGGCCGCCATCAATGAAGTGGGGATGCACGATGCCACCATCGCGCAGATCGCCCGGAGGGCTGGCGTATCAACCGGCATCATCAGCCACTATTTCAAGGATAAGAACGGGCTGCTGGAAGCGACGATGCGCGATATCACCGGCCAGCTGCGCCAGGCGGTGTTGGGCCGTCTGCACGCCCTGCCCGGCGCCGGCCCGCAGGAACGCCTGCGCGCCATCGTGGCGGGAAACTTCGACGACAGCCAGATAAGCAGCGCGGCAATGAAGGCCTGGCTCGCCTTTTGGGCCAGCAGCATGCATCAGCCGATGCTCTATCGCCTGCAGCAGGTCAGCAGCCGGCGACTGCTGTCGAATATCGTCTATGAGTTTCAGCGCGCCCTGCCGCGCGAAGAGGCGCAGGAGGCCGGATACGGTCTCGCCGCGCTGATCGACGGGCTGTGGCTACGCGCGGCGCTGAGCGGTAAACCGCTGGATAAAGCCCGCGCCGAAACGCTCGCCGAGCACTTCATCAGCAAATATCTGCCACCGACTTCTCACTAATGGAGGACCCATGTCCCGAATGGCCGAACAGCAGCTTTACATCGACGGTGGTTATGTTTCCGCCACCAGCGGTAAAACCTTCGAGACGATTAACCCCGCCAGCGGGGAAGTGCTGGCGACCGTCCAGGCCGCCGGCCGCGAAGACGTCGACCGGGCGGTAAAGAGCGCCCAAAAAGGGCAAAAAATCTGGGCGGCGATGAGCGCCATGGAACGTTCGCGCATTCTGCGTAAAGCGGTCGATATTCTGCGCGATCGCAACGATGAACTGGCGCGTCTGGAGACTCTCGATACCGGCAAACCGCTGAGCGAAACCGCCGCCGTCGATATCGTCACCGGCGCCGATGTGCTGGAGTACTACGCGGGCCTGATCCCGGCGCTGGAAGGGAGCCAGATCCCGCTGCGCGACAGTGCATTCGTCTACACCCGCCGGGAACCGCTGGGCGTCGTCGCCGGGATCGGCGCCTGGAACTACCCGATCCAGATCGCCTTGTGGAAATCAGCCCCGGCGCTGGCGGCCGGTAACGCGATGATCTTTAAGCCGAGTGAAGTCACCCCGCTCACCGCCCTGAAGCTGGCGGAAATTTACCGCGAGGCGGGACTGCCGGCGGGGGTATTTAACGTGCTGCCGGGCACCGGCGCCGAAACCGGCCAGTATCTCACCGAGCACCCGGACATCGCCAAAATCTCCTTTACCGGCGGCGTCGCCAGCGGCAAAAAAGTGATGGCCAACTCCGCCGCCTCCTCGCTGAAGGAAGTCACCATGGAGCTGGGCGGTAAATCGCCGCTGATCGTCTGCGAAGACGCCAACCTCGACCTCGCCGCCGACATCGCGATGATGGCTAACTTCTATAGCTCAGGACAGGTCTGCACCAACGGCACCCGGGTATTCGTTCCGGCGCGCCTGAAGGCGGCGTTTGAAGAGAAAATCCTCGCTCGCGTGGCGCGTATCCGCCCCGGCGATCTGTTTGCTGAAAGCACCAACTTCGGGCCGCTGGTGAGCTTCCCGCACCGCGATAACGTGCTGCGCTACATCGCGATCGGCAAGCAAGAAGGCGCGCGCCTGCTCTGCGGCGGCGAGGTGCTGAAAGGCGAAGGCTTCGACCGCGGCGCGTGGGTCGCCCCGACGGTGTTTACCGACTGCGATGACCAGATGACCATCGTCCGCGAAGAGATCTTCGGCCCGGTGATGTCGATTCTGAGCTACGACGATGAGGAAGAAGCGGTTCGCCGCGCCAACGCCACCGAATACGGCCTCGCCGCCGGCGTCGTCACGCCGGATTTAAACCGCGCCCATCGCCTGATTCATCGGCTGGAGGCCGGGATCTGCTGGATCAACACCTGGGGGGAATCCCCG
>OLGB01004489.1_pt1 | contig 11861 bp, 8 predicted proteins | sample 1605691 | NCBI WGS metagenome assembly OLGB01 (sample SAMEA3888925, study PRJEB22519) | human gut metagenome | biome: human gut; feature: human-associated habitat; material: faeces | place: Denmark | collected 2010
ATATCATAATTATTTAGAAGCAGAAAAAAACTATTCTAACTATACTGTACAAAGTTATTTAAAAGATATTGACGAGTTCAAAAATTTTATAGAGAATGAAAAATATGGTAATTTATTAAAAATAAAAACTGATAATATTGGTCGATATTATATTTCACATTTGGTTGGAAAAGATTATAGTAGAAAGAGTATTGCTAGAAAAATATCTAGTCTAAGGGCCTTTTATAAATATTTAACGCTAGAAGGAATTATTGAAAAATCATACTTTGATAATGTTGAAACCCCAAAAATTGAAAAAAAACTACCTCATTTTTTATATGAAAATGAGATAGAAGCAATGTTTAATGCAATAGATAAGTCAACTTCAATGGGGGTTAGAGATTATGCAATTTTAGAACTATTGTATGGATCGGGACTTCGTGTTAGTGAACTTTGTTCAATTACTGAAAAAAATCTTGATTTTCCAAACGGTATGATTAAGGTATTTGGTAAGGGTCATAAAGAAAGATATGTACCAATGAATGATAGAACTATTGCAATTTTGAAAGAATATATTCATGTTGCAAGGCCTGAATTGATAAGAAAAAATGAATTAAATGCTCCAGATGTTTTGTTTGTAAATCACCATGGTGGGGCTTTAACAACAAGAGGTGTAAGAGTAATTTTAGATAATATTATTGATCGTACAGCTCTAATGACTCATGTTTATCCACATATGATTAGACACACTTTTGCGACTCATTTATTAAATGGAGGTGCAGATTTAAGAAGTGTGCAAACAATGCTAGGACATGAAAATTTATCGACAACTCAGATTTATACACACGTATCAAAAGAACAAATAAAAGAAACTTATATGTTAAATCATCCTAGACAAAATAGGAAATAATTGGCTAGTAATGGAGGAAATTTAAATGGTTAAAATGTTGAAAGCATTAGAAAGTGATGCTGAAAAATTATTGGAAATACAACAAAAAGCCTTTATTGTATATTCACAAAAATATGGAGATTTTGATAGTAATCCGTACCATATGGATTTACATAGAATGCAATTTAATATAAAATATCGTTATGGTCAATATTATAAATTACTAGATAGTAATGATGATAAAATCATTGGTGGATTATTTTGTTTTGAGTTAGATCAAAAAGAGATTTTAAAAATAGCTCAATTTTATTTACTTGAGCCATATCAACATTTAGGATATGGAACTTATGTACTTAATAAATTATTTGAACTAAATCCTCAAGTGAAGAACTGGTATGTAGACACAATTATGCAAGAAGAATATAATGTAGAATTCTATAAACACCTTGGTTTTGAAGTAATTGACGAAGAGGAAGAACACGAAGGATTAAGTTTTGTTACTTTATTAAAAAAAATTGATAAATAAATAACTATATCATTTGATAAAAATAAGAAAAAGTGTTATAATAACAAATGGCCTAGAGGCAAAAACAAATACACATAAGAAAGTAGTAAGCCGTCTTGTTTATAAATTGGCGTGCTTATGTGGATATTCTTAGAGGCCGAAAACAAAATAAAATGGAGGAATTAAAAACATGGCTGTAATTACAATGAAGCAATTACTAGAAGCTGGAGTTCACTTCGGACATCATACTCGCCGTTGGAACCCTAAAATGAAAGAGTATATTTTCAATGAAAGAAATGGTGTTTATATCATTGACTTACAAAAAACTGCAGATAAAATTGAAGAAGCATATGCTGCAATGGTAGACATCGTAAGAAACAACAATAAAGTATTATTCGTTGGAACAAGAAAACAAATTCAAGATATCATCAAAGAAGAAGCAACTCGTGCTGGTCAATACTACGTTGATCAACGTTGGCTTGGTGGTACAATGACTAACTTTAAGACTTTACGCAAATCAATTGCTAAACTTCACAAATATGAAGAAATGCAAGAAAACGGAACATTTGATGTACTTCCTAAAAAAGAAGTTATTGCAATCAAAAAAGAAATGGTTAAATTAGAATCATTCTTTGGTGGTATTAAAGATATGCAACAATTACCAGGTGCATTATTTGTAGTTGACCCTAAAACTGAACATAATGCTGTAGCAGAAGCTAGAAAATTACACATTCCAGTATTTGGTCTAGTAGATACTAACTGCGATCCTGATGATGTTGATTATGTAATCCCTGCAAACGATGACGGTGTTAGAGCTGTTCGTTTAATCGTTGGTGTAATGGCAAATGCAGTACTTGAAGGCAATGGCGTTGCTGTAGAACCTTATGTTTTACCTGAAGAAGAAAAAGAAGAAGAAACTGCACGTCCTCAAAGACCACAACGTTTTGAACACGAAAACAAAGGTGATCGTAAACCTAAGAGAGCTCCACGTGCTCCAAAAGCTGAAGAAGCTCCAAAAGCAGAAGAAAACGCAACAGTTGCTGAAGTAGTAGCTGCAGCAGAAGAAAAAGCTGAATAATAAATAATTAACCAAGGAGATAATAAATATGATTAGTGCATCTTTAGTTAAAGAATTAAGAGAAAAAACTGGCGCAGGTATGATGGATTGCAAAAAAGCCTTAACTGAATGTAATGGCGATATTAATGCAGCAGTTGATTGGCTACGCGAAAAAGGTATTGCTAAAGCCGCAAAGAAAGCTACAAGAATTGCAGCTGAAGGTTTATGCGATGTTGCAATCAATGGAAATAAAGCATACTTATATGAATTAAATTCAGAAACAGACTTCGTTGCAAAAAATGAAAAATTCACTACTTTATTACATGAAATTGGTGAAGCATGTGTTGCAAATGATACTGCATGTGAAAAATGCACATTAGCTGCAAACTATAAAGGACAAACAATCGAAGAAATGATCGTTGCCGCAACAGCTACAATCGGTGAAAAAATTAGTTTACGTAGAGTAGTAAGAGTAGAAAAAGCCGATGATGAAGTTTTTGGTGTTTACAAACACAATGGTGGTAAAATTGTTGTTTTATCAGTAATTAAAGGTAATGATGCAACAGTTGCCAAAGATGTATGTATGCATGTAGCAATGTACAATCCTCGTTATCTTGATGAACAATCAATTAATCATGAAGATTTAGCACATGAAGAAGAAGTAATCAAAGCTGAAATCGCTAATGAACCAGCTAATGCTTCTAAACCTGCAAATATCATTGAAAAAATGGTTATGGGACGTCTTGCAAAATTCAAAAAAGAAATTTGCTTAGTAGATCAACCATTTGTTAAAGATCCAAGTGTAACAGTTGCTCAATTCTTAAAGAGCCACAACAGTGCTGCTGTTAACTATGTTCGCTTTGAAGTTGGCGAAGGTATGGAAAAGAGAAATGATGATTTTGCTGCAGAAGTTGCTGCTCAAGCTGCTGCTGCACAAAAACACTAATACAGGATATAATGATGAAAGAAACTGTCTTATTAAAACTATCTGGAGAAGCTCTTGCAAAACAAGGAGGTACAGGAATCGATATGGCAAAAGTTCAAACTATTGCCTATGAGATTAAAGCACTAAGTGAGCTAGGAGTTTCAATTGGGGTAGTAATAGGTGCTGGAAATATGTGGCGTGGCCGAGATGCATCAACAATTGGTATGGATCGTATAACTGCAGACCAAATGGGGATGATAGGAACAATTTTAAACGCCATGGCACTTTATGGAGCGTTTGAATCAATTAATGTTAATGCTAAAGTAATGACATCAATTCCAGTTGGAAATTTCACAGAACCTTACAATCAAAAGTTAGCAAGAAAGTCACTTGAAAAAGGAGATATTGTTATTTTTGGTGGAGGTACAGGTAGCCCTTATTTTAGCACTGATACTACTGCTGCTTTAAGAGCGTTAGAAATTGGTGCTACTAAAATATTAATGGCAAAAAATGGTGTTGATGGTGTTTATGATAGCGATCCTAAAACAAATAAGGAAGCAAAACGTTTCACTAAAATTACATATGATGAATTACTTAAATATCATTTACAAGTAATGGATCTTACTGCCGCAACACTTTGCAGCGACAATAATGTAGAGACCATTGTATTTGATATGGGAGTTAAGGGTAATATAAAAAAAGTAATTGAACATCCAGAAATTGGAACAATTATTTCAAAATAGAAGGAGAGAGAAAATGCCAAAAGAAATTATTAAACAATGTGAAGATAAAATGATGAAGACTATTGAGTCTTTAAAAAAAGAATTTACTAAAATTCGCACTGGTAAAGCAAATCCAAGCGTTTTAAATGGTATTATGGTTGAATACTATGGTTCACCAATGCCTATTAACCAAATAGCAAGTGTCTCTGCCCCCGAACCACAAATGATTGTAATTAAACCTTATGACAAATCAATTCTTAAAGATATTGAAAAGGCAGTTCAAGTAGCTAATTTAGGTTTCAATCCACAAAATGATGGCGACTTGGTTAGAATTCTTGTTCCAAAACTAACTGAACAAACAAGAAAAGAATTAGTTAAAGATGCTAAGAAATTAGCAGAAGATAACAAAGTTGCTGTTCGTAACGTTAGACGTGAAGCAATGGATCAACTAAAAAAATTACAAAAAGATTCTGCTATTTCTGAAGACGAATTAAAACGTTATTCGGATGAAGTTCAAAAAGTTACAGATAAATATATTGAAACTATTGACAAAGTATCAACTAAAGAACCACTTACTTTCAATCTTAGAAATTTAAAAGATGATGATGGTAACGACGTTGAAATAAATCTAACATGTTATATTACTGACATAATGGCTGATTCACTAATTGCTCATAATTATTTCTATGAAGATTTCTATGGTAATTATGAAGATTATTTTGCAGGAAAATACTTTATGTTCCCCGGTATGAATGAAAAAATCTATATTAAAGGAATAATATTTACCGATTATAATAAATTTGCCAAAAAAGAATCTGTCTATGATGAAGAATATGAATACTTTTATTTATATGATGCTAATTATCAAGCAAGTTATTACGATAACAAAGCTTTCTATGGTGCTTTATTTATGCTAATTTCGGATTTTGTTAGTGACAACGATGAAAATCAATTTGTTTCTACTTCTAACATTGAATATACTTCTGATGACTTTATCTTTAAAGCTTTTGATAAAACTAGCTTAATAAGTAATGTAAAAGTCTCAATGTTTACCGATTTAATGAAGCCATACATAATAGCAGGTGATAGAGAAGGTCCTAAGAAACCTAAAGAAGGCGAACTAGAACCAATAATGGTATCTAAGAAATTTTATGATTTATACATAAAAGCAGCTCTAGAAGATACTTTCCCAGCTAATCCCGCTAATCCTAATGAATATGGAGATAACGAGCTAATTAATCCTACAACTGGTGCCACAGCCGTATTTTCTTTTTATGGCTATAAGCGCATCACTACTTCTTTCAATGTTAAAATAGTAGGTGTCATCGACAATAATGATGAAGCAACAATCTATTTTTGCAATAAGAATGAAGACCAAATGTATTACAACTATTTAAAAACTTCCTATTCTGATTATGCTAACGATTCAATGGGTGGTTATTTAATTCTAAAAGTTAGCGATGATTTAAATAAAAATGCTACATTATATAGCGACTTAACTTCACACGATTTAGTAATTGACAATATTTCTTATGTTAAATTACAAGTTGTTAATGATTTTATTGATAGCAATTTAATTTTATTTTTAGGTATATTCTTTGCTTTATGTTTATTTAGTATTTTAATGATTTTCAACTATGTTGTTATTACGATAAAGAACAGCCGAAAAGATATTGGAATTTACATGTCACTTGGTATGAATGGCTTTAAAATATCTTTCATCTACTTATTCCAGGTTCTTCTCGTTAGTGCTAGTGCATTCATACTTGCGTCAATAGGTGCTAATATTTTCTTAAAGGTATTAGACCATAACCTAAGTGCTACTGCTGCAAATTTAATTATGAAATCATATAATATTTCAATAAAACCAATTGATTTCACAATTTTCAAACTAACAAAGATGGGTTATTTAATCTCACTTGCTATTGCTTTTGTAGCCCCATTAATTACAATTGCAATTCCATTAATTAGCCTAAGTCGTAAAAAACCAATCGACGTAATTAAAATTTCATAGGAGGGTGTATGATTAGATTAGAAAACATAAACAAGTTCTATACTTCAGGTAATGAAAGAATTCATGTAATCCGTAATTTAAATTATACATTCCCTGATACTGGTTTAGTATTTATTCTTGGACCAAGTGGTTCTGGTAAATCTACACTATTAAATTTACTTGGTGGACTAGACAAACCCGATAGTGGTGAAATTTACATTGAAGACCGAGCATTCTCCTCTTTTTCAAGTAGTGAAAGAAATAATTATCTAAATAGTTATTTAGGCTTCGTATTTCAGGAATACAATATTTTAAAAGATTTAACTTTAGTAGAAAACATTAAACTTTCTTTATCAATTCAAGGTTGCAAACGTAAAGTTGCAAAACAAAAAGTAAAAGACATAATTGATGCTGTAGAACTTACTGGACTTGAAAAAAGAAAAGTAAGCCAACTATCTGGTGGCCAAAAGCAACGTATTGCTATTGCTAGAGCCTTAGTAAAAGATCCTAAAATGATTATTGCGGATGAACCTACTGGAAACCTTGATAGTGAAACTAGCAAAAAAATCTTTGAATTATTTAAAAAATTATCAAAAGACCGCTTAATTATAATTGTGACTCATGATGAAGAATCTGCATTAAAGTATTCAGATGAAATACTTCGCTTTGATACCGCAAATGTTGACCTAGATGTTTCTAGTCAAAATGAACAAGTAGTTGAACCTAATACCAACAAAGAAGTTACAACAAATAATAAACTTGTACTAAAAAGAGCTAAAGTACCCCTTGCAACTATTACAAAACTTGCATTCAAAAATATGTGGCACAAAAAATTTAGTTACATCTTAATGTTCGTAATTTGTACCATAAGTCTCGCCTTTTTATCTTTTGCCATTGAACTAAATGGTGACAAACTTTATCAGAATGTCTACACTACCGTTAATAATAACGTTCATTATACTAATATCTATCAATATAATGATTCACAGAACAATTCTAATAAAGATTTTTATGACAAATATCAAAAAGGTAAATTAGACGACAATGCTTATGAAAACATTAAAAAATATGCAAGTGATTTAACTATTCACAAATATCAATCAATCTCAGTAAGATATGTAACAAAGTATCAACTTGAAAAAGCTAATTTCCTTTATACCGGTAAAATTAACACCGTAATTTTGTATGATCCTACTAATACATATCGAATATATGCCGGTAGACTTCCTAATCCTAATGAACCAGAAATATTAATAACTGATTTCTTATTTGAATCTTTTAAACATTTTGGTCTTATTGATAAAAACGCTCAAGTATATGATATCTTAAATCGTTGGTATGACTTTGGTCTTGAAACTGATTTAAAGATTGTGGGAATTGTCCAAACTGAATATAGCAATTGGATAAAGCTAACAAATCAAATCTTATATAGTAGTGAATATCAAATTTCCGAATATGATAGTAGTTTTAAAAGCTTTGCTTATGACTACTTATTAATGAATTCAATAATTATTGGGGACAAATATTATGATATCGTATGTTGTGAAGGAATTGATTTACGTGCTGGTAAAATTGATACTGAAGACTTCTTCACTTTAGACGAACAATTTGTTAAAAATTATTCAACTGAAGAAATCTATTTTGGTAAAGCTCCAAATAATAAAAATGAAATAATGGTACCTCTTTGTGACTTAAAGAACATTTACAACTTTAGTGATTCACAAATTGAAATGCTCGCTGACACTACTAATACTTCTGAACAAAGAGATGAATTAATTAATAAAATATTAACTAAACCATTTACTTTAAAATTATCTTATGGTTCCTCAAATTTAACAAACGATAGTTATAATGTCATAATTAATAAAAGTTACAATGTTGTAGGTGTAACTAATTCTAACAATTACCTTTTAAATCAAGAAGGTTATCAAAATTACATTTATACTGTAGAATTAATTAAGAATCCAAGAACTAATACTGATTATGCTAACGATAAAGATGCTTCAAACTTCACAAGTAATGATTACACCGTATATGTACGTGGCAAACTACTTGATGATCGTGAAATAGTTCTTTACCAAAATGAAAATTTAAGATTTGGTAGTGCTCCAATTGGTTCAGATGAAATAATCATTCCTCTTGCTAAATTAAGAGAGATAATTGATTTAGACGATTGGCAGTATTACTTATTAACCACTGATAATGAATTATGGTGGCGTGCTGAAGAAGAAAAAAAGATGCTTCAACAACAAATTCTTAATTCTTATGCATATGTTAAAAATGAATTTACTAGCATTAACATTAATGGTGTAGAAACTCCAGTTAGCATTATTAAAAAATATCGCATTGCGGGGGTAACTACTTCTGATAATTTCTACTTATCAATAAAAGGCTGTAATGAATTCATTGCCGCAACCCAAGTTATTTCTAACTTAAAATTAGAAGAAAATATCTTAGTTGAATTATCTAATAATCCTGAGACAGTATTAAAACAATTCAATAGTTTATATAATTCAAAATATCATTATATTATTGATATATTCCAATATAAAGATGAAATTGAAAGTTACAATATTGATCCCCTAGTAGAGTTTTTATCAAAAGGTGGTCTAATAGTGTTTACTATTCTTACAATTGGTATAATGTGGACCGTATTTACAATTGAAATTGTTGATTCTAAAAAGGAAATTGGTATAATGCGTTCTATTGGCTTAAGTGGTTTCAAAGTTTCGCTAATATTTGTTATTCAAATGTTCTTTGTTAATTTACTTGCCTATGGTGCATCAATTCCACTAGCTAAGCTAGCCATTGATAACTATGGATCAAACATTACTGACCCTTTAGAAAAAATAAAACTTTCACTATATACAATGACTTATCGTAGTCCATTATATTTAGGATTATTTGTATTAATCATTACAATTATTGCAACATTTGTGCCATTAATTAAAATAATGTCTCAAAAAATTATTAACGTCATTAATGAACGCGAAGAGTAAATTATAAAGCCATGACCAAAAGTCATGGCTTTATTTCATAATTCTTCCTCTACTACCTCGGTTCCTTTTTTCCTATTTGTATGAATGAAACAAACTCTTTCACCGATTACTTCCAAAATCGATAATTTTTTGTGAAGAATCTCATCTTTAGTGGTAAAATTTACTTCCGTATCTCTTACTGAAATTCTTCCCTTAATACCTACAATATCCCCCTTTCTTAAATATTCGGCTGCATTTTCGGCGATACCATTCCACAATGATATTCTAATGAAATCAGTATCATAGTTGCCATTCATGTTTTTAAATGCCCTTGTCACCGCAAGCACCAATGTTGTAGCTTTATTGTCTGATTCTAACTTTTTCACTACTGGCGTTTCGACAACTCTCCCAATTAAAGTAACTTGATTTAACATTCTATACCTCCCCAAATATAGTACAACCATTATAGCACGGATAAATATTTATTCAAAATTACCTATCTAGCAAAAACATTAGTTATTTTCAGTATTTTGAAAATAATTATTTTTTTATTCATTCTATATTAATTGCTTTGCATATTTTTTAAGTTATTTGACAAAATATTAAAAATAGCAAGTTTTTGTATTTATTTGGTTATTTTGTTAAAACTATATTATGGGGTGACATAATGAAATTATCAAGAATTCAACTTTACGTATATAGTGTAATTATAACCGTAGGTGGCGTATCCCTTTTTGCCGCAAACATGGCAATAAAGAATTTTCCAACTTGTGGTTATTTAGTGTTTCTATTAATACTTCCTTTTGTTTTAATATTTGTTACATTTATTCCTAGAGAAGCAAACTGTATTAAAACAATCTTAGATCACAATTATTTAAGAATTATCTTATTAATATATTTGTTGTTGAGTGGCTTATTTAGTTTATCAGCTTATATTGGAATCGTTAGTGATTATTACTACCAAGAAACATCACATTTTATTTTATTAATTCTCATAATCTTAACTTGCCTATTTATGTCTACTTATGGTCTTGCAAATATTGTTCGCATTGGTTTTGTTATGTTACTTGTAGTATTGGTACTATATACTTTAACTTTGACAAGTAATACTACTCATGATTTTACTTTATTAAAACATACGCCTTTAAAACTTAATAATTTATATAATCTTTTATGTTTTCCTTTTTTATTTTTAGATGAATTGTTATTATTTTTATTCATTCCTACTAAGAAAATAAACAAGTTCAGTCTTATCTTAATGATTGTTGGAACTATTTTATTTTCAACTGGACTTATTTTCGAATGTTATCTCTTCTTTACTCCCAAATATTTTGAGAATTCAAAATACCCTTACTTAATCAAATATTTTGCCTATCGCAATAATCATTATCTAGAACACCTTGACATTCTTTATTTAATTTGTACTACCGCATTCATTATATTTCACTTTTCAACGCAATGTGAAATTGCAAGAATTATCTTTAAAGGTAAACGTAACTCAATAATTACCTTGATTTTCCCAACTGTTTTAGCAATTGGTGTAATATTTAACTATAAATTAAATATGACTAAAGAAGTTGCTTCTCTTATTTTAATGATAACGACCATAATACTTACTTTATTCTTTATCTTATTTAAATTTGCAAGGAGAAAAAAACATGCAACAAATAATTAATGATTTCTTTAAAATATGTAAATTACAAGACGATGTAGTTGTTAATGAAACTACCATTAATGGTGTTACCTTTAATATAGTGTATATGTCGCAACTTGTAGATATTAAAAAGTTTAATTTTGAAATTAAACCAAGCATTAATTCTACCAATTACAAAGAATTATCAAAACAATTTCTTGGGATATGTAATCCTATAACCGATATTTCAGAAAAGAATTTAGATTTCCTATTATATTCTGGTAAAGTACTTATTTTCTTTAATGATGGTTATTACTATCAATTTGAGTTTGCGGAAAAGCCTAAACGAAGTATTTCCGAAAGTATTCTTGATCCCGAAGACCCTATGGCAAGTAGAGATGCCCTAATTGAGGATCTAAGTGATAACCTAACACTTATTAAAAGAAGATTAAAAACAAATGCCTTACAGGTAAGAAAATATCAATTAGGTTTATTAAATAAAACTGAATGTGCTGTACTTTTTATTAATAAATTTTATGACCGTTTTTCGCTTTCTAAAGTTTTGGATGGTTTATCTTCAATTAAACAAGATGCCATTACTTCTATTAATGACTTGTATTGCTTGTATCAAATTGATTCATTGTTACCACAAGTGTTCAATACAAGTTCACCAGAAATTATTACTACTGCCCTACTAAGAGGTAGAATTGTCATCATGTTAGATAATTCTCCAATTGCTTTAATTCTCCCCACGACTCTTTCAACTTTTACTACTTCTAAGTCATATGTTAATACTCCTAAATATTATTCTTTATTCAATCATATCTTTATAACTATTTTCTTTTTGATATCAGTTTTCTTTATGGGACTTTTTATCGCCATTATTAGTTTCCATCGTGGCACCTTATCAATATCCCTGCTTGCTAATATCCAAACAACGGAAAAAGGTACCAATTGGCCTACTTTTGTTGAGGTTATTATTGTTTACTTATTATTTGAATTCTACCGTTTTTCAACTAGTAGGTCAACTAATAATTACATTCAAAATATTATCATTATCTTAGGTGGTTTATTTATCGGCCAAAATGCCATTCAATCGGGAACAATTGGAGCAATAATTCTGTTTCTTACCTCAATATCATATATTGCGGTATTCGCAGTAACAACAAACAACTATTTA
>OLGB01004500.1_pt1 | contig 11842 bp, 9 predicted proteins | sample 1605691 | NCBI WGS metagenome assembly OLGB01 (sample SAMEA3888925, study PRJEB22519) | human gut metagenome | biome: human gut; feature: human-associated habitat; material: faeces | place: Denmark | collected 2010
CCACGATGTGCATAATACACATTTAAAAACTTCTTCCGTTCACGCCGGTTCGTAAGCCTTGGCATAATCATTAGCAAATACAGCACAACAAGTACTGCCAGAATCATAACGATCACTTTTAACCAAATTAATACTGCTATTGTTTTCATTTGTTTCTTACCTGATTTCTTATGTAAATTTCTCTCCCGTCAATACATAACTCCCTCTAATCATCCACATCAAAATGCTCGAGGACGCTTGCCTTCTTATCCGGTCTGGTATCTCCGTGATGTACCTGCATCATTGTAATAAACGCCAGCACCGAGAACACGAACGCATATGGGAACAATGTCCTATAGGAAACCTTCTCGAGCAGGAAACCCGACAGAACCGGTGTCAGAATCTGTGCAGCCATGGAAAAGGTATAATAGGTTCCTGTAAACTTACCAATATCACTTCCCTTACTCATTTCGACGATCATTGGATAGGAGTTGACATTGATCGCCGCCCAGCCGATACCAATCACTGCAAAAGCCACATTAATCAGTGCATGATACTGATTGGCAAAAATTGCTGCAAAATAGCAGCCGCTCATCAGTACGATTCCCACCAAAATCGTCTTCTTTCTGCCAATCCTTCCTGCCAGATTTCCAATAGGAACATAGCTCAAAATAGCAGCTATCGTTGCCACCATCAGACAGTCTGCAAATCCGCCGCCTTCCAAGTGCCATACCACCTTCGTATAACGGGAAAAAGCGGTCGTTACTGCATTGTAAGCTGTAAACCACAGGAAAATGGAAGCAAGCAGGAATCCCATGCTGCGCTTTACTTCTGCAGGCATCTGATGCTTTACCGCACTGCCATCCTTTGCGGCTTCCTCTGCTTCGATGGTATCCTCGGTTTCCACCTTTACTCCGGTGCTGTCTTCATAGGTCCTGATCTCTTCTGCAACCTTTTCCTTTATCCTTTTCTCGGAAATCGTAATTGCCAGAATGCCGACCGAAACTGCCATCAGTGCAGCCACACTGACAAACAACGGCATATAGTCCGGACGCTCTCCCTTACCAACCAGGAGCTTAATCATGATCAGTGTATACACACCTCCTACGGCTCCCATCAGATTGATAATCGCATTTCCCTTACTGCGGAGCTTATTCGGTGTCAGATCCGGCATCAGCGCTACCGCCGGTGAGCGGTACAGTCCCATGGATACGAGAAGTGCAAACAGGGATACGATAAACAATACCATGTTGACCTTTCTGTCTGCGATTGGTAAAAGCAGCAGGAAAATCACCGCCAGCACCGTTCCCGTCACGATAAACGGCATTCTCTTTCCAAAACGGGTATCGGCCTTATCCGATAATGCTCCGAATAACGGAAGCAAAAAAATGGCAAGTACGTTATCGGCCGCCATGATGGCTCCGGTCAGTGTCTCCCCAATTCCAAATGTGTTCTGCAGGATCAGTGGAATAATGCTGTCATACATCTGCCAGAACGCACAAATGGAAAGAAAGGCCAGACCGATTAGCACAGTTCTTTTGTAATTCAGTTTCATAGTCAGGACTCCCTTACATTTTGTTTTTGCTATTAATTTTATTTTATCACAAACACTACCATCCTTCTATAGCTTATTTTCCTTGAAAATCCAACGATTTTATGTATAATAAGATTTGTATGTCCAACAATAAAATCGAGAAAACAGAGGTAAGAAAATGATTCAGGCAAATAATGTAACTTTACGAATCGGCAAGAAGGCCCTCTTTGAGGATGTAAACATCAAATTTACCGAGGGAAACTGCTATGGTCTGATCGGTGCCAACGGTGCCGGAAAGTCCACATTTTTAAAGATATTATCCGGTGCTTTGGAAACAACAAGCGGTGATGTTACCATCACTCCCGGCCAGCGTCTTTCGGTCCTCGAACAGGATCACTTCAAATATGATGCTTATCCGGTTATGGATGTCGTTATTATGGGTAATGAACGCCTTTACCAGATTATGAAGGAAAAGGACACCATCTATGCCAAAGAGGATTTCAGTGACGAAGACGGTATCCGTGCCAGTGAGCTTGAAGCGGAATTTGCAGAAATGGACGGCTGGGAAGCCGAAAGCAATGCCGCCATGTTATTAAACGGTCTTGGCATTGATCCTTCCTTACACTATGCTATCATGAAGGACTTAAACGGTAATGACAAGGTGAAGGTTTTACTTGCGAAAGCACTGTTTGGTAATCCGGACATTCTGCTTCTCGACGAGCCTACGAACCACCTGGATCTCGATGCGATTGCATGGCTTGAAGAATTCCTCATCAACTTCGAGAATACCGTTATCGTTGTATCCCATGACCGTTACTTCTTAAATAAAGTATGTACCCACACCGCAGATATCGACTATGGCAAGATCCAGCTTTACGCCGGAAACTACGACTTCTGGTTTGAGTCCAGTCAGTTATTAATCAAGCAGATGAAGGAAGCCAACAAGAAGAAGGAAGAAAAAATCAAGGAATTACAGGAATTTATCTCCCGCTTCTCTGCAAACGCAAGTAAATCCAAGCAGGCAACCAGCAGAAAGCGTGCCCTTGAAAAAATCGAGCTGGATGAAATCAAGCCCTCCAGCCGTAAATATCCTTATATTGACTTCCGTCCCGACCGCGAAATCGGTAATGAGGTTCTCTCTGTAGAAGGAATCTCCAAGACCATCAACGGAGAAAAGGTATTGAACAACATTTCCTTTATCATGGGACATGAGGACAAGATCGCTTTTGTCGGAAGCAACGAGCTTGCAAAGACGACTCTCTTCCAGATTTTAATGGGCGAAATGGAACCCGATGAAGGTACTTATAAATGGGGTGTTACCACCTCCCAGGCCTATTTCCCGAAGGACAGTACGGCTGAATTCGATAACAACCTGACGATTGTGGACTGGCTGACCGGCTACTCTCCGGTTAAGGATGTCACCTATGTACGTGGCTTCCTTGGCAGAATGCTTTTCGCCGGCGAGGACGGTGTAAAGAAGGTAAAGGTTTTATCCGGTGGAGAAAAGGTACGCTGTCTGCTTTCCAAGATGATGATCAGCGGTGCAAACTGTCTGGTTCTCGATGAACCCACCAACCACCTGGATATGGAGTCCATCACTGCCCTGAACAACGGACTGATCAAGTTCCCCGGTGTTGCACTCTTCTCCTGCCACGATCACCAGTTTGTACAGACAACGGCAAACCGTATTATGGAAATCCTTCCGGACGGAACGCTGATTGACAAGATCACCACCTATGACGAATATCTCGAAAGTGATGAAATGGCACGTAAGCGTACTGTTTATACCAAACAGGACGGCGAAGACGACGATTAAGCTTCGTCTTCTGCTTACACCCTGTATCCGCAAGATCGTATGCATAAGAAAGGAACAACGAATTGAAAGCAATTGATCTGCATGTACATTCTACAAAATCAGATGGCAGTTACACTCCGACTGAACTTGTAAATTATGCATTGGAAAAGGGCTTATCCGCATTTGCCCTGACTGATCACGATACCACTGACGGGATCACCGAAGCGCTTGCTGCTGCAAAAGGCAAAAATATCGAAGTGATCCCCGGAATTGAATTTTCCTCAGAATATGAAGGCCGCGATATCCATATCGTCGGTCTTTATATTGATTATGAAAGTGATTATTTTAAAAGACGTCTCGTACACTTTGTCAATGGTCGTAAAATCCGTAACGTTGAAATGTGCACGCGTCTGACCGAACATGGCATGCCTGTAACCTATGAGGAACTGGAAGCAGAATTTCCCGACTGCGTACTGACAAGAGCACACTACGCCAAATATCTTTTGAAGCATGGATATGTGAAGAGCGTCAGGGAAGCCTTTGACCGCTATATCGGTGATCACGGTCCCTGCTTTGTTCCCCGTAAAAAGATTACCCCTATGCGGGCGGTAGAAATCATCCTGAAGGCCGGTGGATTTCCGATTCTGGCTCATCCCTGCCTTTATCACATGGGAAAGGAGCAGTTGGACAGGCTGGTTGCTTCCTTAAAAGATATCGGGCTTATGGGAATTGAAGCCATTTATTCTACTCATACCCCTGCGGATGAAAGACAGATCCGTGCCCTTGCAAAAAAGTACGATCTGTGCATCAGCGGCGGCTCCGATTTCCATGGTACTGCAAAGCCCGGTCTTGATCTTGGCACCGGCTATGGGAAGCTTTTTGTACCCGAAGAAGTACTGACTACAATCAAAGAAAAAAGGAATTACATGATGAATCATCCTGAACTTTATCAGAAAACCAAAATTTTATTTACCGATATGGACGGTACCCTGTTAAACCATGAAAAGCAGGTTACCGATTATACCAGAGAAGTCCTGATGAGATGGACGGATGCAGGACATAAGCTTGTTCTTTGCTCCGGCAGGGATATCAATAATCTCAAATACACTAAAGAAATGCTGAATCTCAACTATAAAGGCATGTATCTGATTGGTTATAATGGCGGTGAAATCTATGACTGTGAAACCGGACAGGTGCTTTACCGGATCGGTCTGAAGCTTTCCCAGGTAAATTATGTGGCAGACCTCGCTGCTTCCTTCAAGATTCACTTCCATACCTATTCTGAGACCCATATTGTGTCTCCGACTATGGATGAAGGACTTGCTTATTACCAGCGCTTTATTAACACTCCCACCATCATCAATCCGGATATTTTCTCCGTACTTCATGTGGAGCCTTGTAAATGTCTGTTAATCGAACGGAAAGATACAGACAGACTGGAAGCTTTACGGCAGGAGCTTCTTCCCTGGGCCCAAAAGGAAGGAATCTCCCTTGCCTATTCCAATCCCTATTATCTGGAAGTATTTCCTGCTGCTTCCGGAAAAGGTGCTGCGGTTCGCAAGCTCTGTGAACTCCTTTCCATCAATCTGGCTTTCAGCCTTGCTGCCGGAGACGCCGAGAACGATATCTCCATGATTACGGAAGCCGGAATGGGAATTGCCATGACAAATGCAACTGAAGCTGTCAAAAAAGCCGCCACAACCATTACCTTATACGATAATGATCACGACGGCTTAGCCAGAACGATTATTGATATGATATGATGCCAAGGTCAGCTTATACAATCATTTCTATAGGGCGGACGCCCGACATGAAATAAGCTGCCGGAAAACACGTATATTTGTTAGCCAATCTGTACCATCCGGCAGCTTATGAATGGGCATGGCTCTGAATAGTTATGTAATAATTAAGCAGCTTTCTTCTTATCATATCCGTGAAGATAAAGAAGGATCAGACCAAGTACTGCTCCACCAATAATATTTCCAATCGTAACGGGAACCAGATTTTTCACAAAGAACCCATAGAGATTTAAGGATGCAAGCTGATCTGCCGTATATCCGTAGGTATCCATGGCAACCTGCACATAATTCTGGTTTCTGGCTGCGATCAGCCCTGCCGGAATATAATACATATTGGCAATGCAATGCTCATATCCTGCTACCACGAACAGCATAATCGTAAAGAAGCAGGCAAAGAGCTTACCAACAATATCCCTTGCACACATCGCCATCAGAACAGCAGCACATACCAGAATATTACAAAGAATCCCAGAGCACAGTGCCTGTCCAAAGGACATATTTACCTTTCCCATCGCCACCTTAATCGTATATGCTCCAAGCAGTCCGGCGGAATAATTCAATTGTCCGGAAATCACATTCACAACGGCCAGTAAAATAGAACCCACAAAATTTCCCACATAAACTACAAACAGAAATTTAATCAAATCCAATATGGTGCAGGCTCCTTCTGCATTTCCCATTGCCATCAGGCAGTCTCCGGTAAACAGTTCTGCACCTAGAAGAACAACCATCATCAGTCCAACCGGGAATACACATCCTGCCACCAGTCGTGAAAGACCGACATTCGTAACTGCATGAGCTGCCACATTGCTTGCTGATGCGCCAAATGCAATCATCATTCCTGCTAAAACAGCCCGTCCAAATACCTTATGTGTTCTAACATTCATTTTTGTTTTGCATAAATAATCCTTTACAAAAAATTTACAGACAAGCTCTTTTTATCCGTTCCAGGCCATCTTCCAAAACACAACGGGGACATCCGATATTCATCCGGCGGAATCCCCTGCCCTCTTCACCGAATTCCAGACCGTCGTTCAGTCCGACTTTTCCTATCTTCACCAATCGTTCTCCACAGGCTTCATGCGACAAACCGGTCCCCCGGAAATCCAGCCACAATAAAAACGAACCTTCGGGTTTCAATACTTTGATCTGTGGTAGTTCTCTCTCGAAATAATCCAAAGCGAACTGTACATTCCCTTCCAGATACCGGGTCAGTTCCTCCAACCAACCGGCCCCATACCGATAGGCCGCTTTCAAAGTAACGTGTCCGAAGATATTTCCCAAGTCCAGGTGCAAAGTCGTTAATTCACGATTGTATACCTCCAGAATCTCAGGGTTGGAAGCAATAATCACCGAATTCATCATACCGGCGATATTGAAAGTCTTACTCGGAGCCATAGCGGTCAGCGTACGGGCAGCGATCTCCTCCGACACAGAAGCCATAACCGTATGCCGATGTCCGAACAAAGCCAGATCTGCATGAATTTCATCGGATAGAATCAGGACATCGTAACGGCAGCACAATTCTCCGATCCTTGCCAATTCCTCACGGGTCCACACCCGTCCGACAGGGTTATGAGAATTACACAGAATGAGCATTTTCACTCCTTTTTGTAACCCCTGTTCGAAGCATTCCCAGTCGATCACATACTTTTCGGTATCTCTTATTAAAGGACAACATACCAATTCGCGGCCATTATCCTTTACTACGGCATGAAACGGAGGATATACCGGAGTCATAATCATCACCTTATCGCCGGACTTAGTAAAAGCCCGGACAGAAATCGCCAGTGAAGTAACAATCCCGGGGCTGGAAGACAACCATTCTTCCTTTACCTCCCAACTATACCGCTGTTTCACCCAATTACGAAAAGCATCCTTACCATCATCCGAACGGAACGTATAACCGAAAATCCCCTGTTCACAACATTTACGTGCTGCCTCCTGCACCTCCGGGGGAACCCGGAAATCCATATCGGCCACCCACATCGGCAACAGATCCGCACACCCGAAAACATCCTGCAAACCGTCGTATTTCACACAATCGGTGTTCCGACGGTCAATCATTTGATCAAAATTATACCTATTCATAAAAGTTGTTGAGTTACTGAGTTGTTGAGTTACTGAGTTGTTGAGTTACTGAGTTGTTGAGTTGCTGAGCTGCTGAGTTACTGAGTTGCTGAGTTGCTCTTGGGAGCTCTAATCGTTATTCCTAATCATTATTTTCTAATCTTTTTATTAACTTTGCACGTACAAATATAAATTTATAAATCTACAATGAAAAGACAAAATACGGTAATCTATATCTGTGTCATTATCACACTCTTGAATGTAGCCGGATTATTGTTTATTGCCTGCAAAAGTAATTCACCGATCGCAACGGCTTCTACTCCGGTTCAATCCTCAACTTCAGGTTATTATAGCGATGCCTATATGCCCGAGACCCTGACTTTTGCCGGAGAGACCGTACCGTTGCAACGCCTGGATGTACAGGAAGCACTTCGGAAAGAACTGATCGTCAATTCTTATTTACATTCACATACCATTCAGATTCTACAAACGGCTCCCCGGGTTTTCCAACTGATCGAACCGATTTTGGAAAAGAACGGTATCCCGGAAGATTTCAAATACCTGGCAGTCATCGAAAGCCGTCTGAATCCTCAGGCCCAATCACCTGCCGGAGCAGTCGGAGTATGGCAGTTTCTGAAAGGTACCGGGAAGGAAAACGGTTTGGAAATCAATAATGAAGTAGACGAGCGCTATCACATCGAAAAATCGACGGAAGCCGCTGCCGCCTATCTCAAAAAAGCATATGAGAAATTCGGTTCGTGGACACTGGCTGCAGCTGCGTATAATGCAGGCGCTGCTATGGTTTCCCGGCAAATGGACCTCCAGAAAGAAACGAATTATTACAATCTCCTGTTGGGAGAGGAAACGGAACGTTATGTATTCCGGATTCTGGCCCTGAAACAGATTATGAATCATCCCGAACTGTACAATTTTAAAGTAAATACCGTTTATACTTTCGAAAAAACAGAAACAGTAGAAGTGAAAGGTCCTGTCAAAAGCTGGGCCGATTTTGCGCAAGAGCAAGGGATTACCTATAAAACCCTGAAGCGTTTCAACCCCTGGCTCCGGAAAACCGATTTAAAAAATCCACGACACAAAACTTATACGATCAGTATCCCTAAGAAAAAAGAACTGTACAAATAATAAAAATCACGTTAGATGAGGCACGGTATTTGTTTATACATTTTTTGTTATTACTTTAGCTAAGCATTAAATGTATAAATATGAGGACAGTCAATATTACTTGTGAAAATACACACCAGGAATACGAAATAGAGTTAGGCACTACACTTAGAGATGTAAAAAAGATCATCTTCCCGGAAAACCATAATCACATCCTCGGGGCTTTGGTCAATAATCAGTTACAGGACTTGCAGTTCGTTGTAATGACCCCTCTGCGGGTCAACTTCATCGATGTCACGACCCTGGACGGATACAGCGTTTATTCGCGTTCGTTGATTTTCGTACTATATCAAGCTGTAGCCCAATTATTTCCGAAGAAAACACTTCGGGCCGAATATTTTATTTCGAACGGCATTTTTTGCCGGATCGTCAACAAAGAAATCGTACTGACTCCGGCAATCATTTCCGAACTGGAAAATAAAATGAAAGAAATCATTCAAGCCGACTATCCGATTGTACGGGAAGAAATCCCTACCGACGAAGCAGTTCTTATTTTCAGAAAAAGAGGGTTGAAAGATAAAGCAGACTTAATGGAAACCCGGGGAAAACTTTTCACTTCCCTTTATTATCTGAACGATCTTCCCGATTATTTTTATGGGACCCTGGCTCCTTCGACCAGTTGTCTGAAAACATTCGGTCTGATCCCCTATAAAGAAGGTATGCTATTGCAACTTCCCGACCGGACCGATCCGACCCGGGTACTGCCTGTCATTCCACAAGATAAATTGTATCAGGTATTCAGTGAATACAAACGCTGGGGAAAAATCCTTGAAGTGACCGATATCGGGCATCTGAACAAAATCGTGGAGTTGAAATATTCAGGTCCTATGATCAAAATCAGCGAAGCACTCCACGAGAAAAAAATTTCGCTTATCGCCGATAAAATCAAGGCCCGGCATAAAAAGGTAAAAGTGATATTGGTCTCCGGTCCTTCTTCGTCCGGGAAAACCACGTTCAGCAAAAGATTGGCCATACAACTGATGGTCAATGGCATGAAACCCGTCAATCTTTCTCTGGACAATTACTTCGTCAACCGCGAATTTACTCCGAGAGACGAAAAAGGAGAATACGATTATGAGTCTATCGATGCCCTCGATATCGCCACCTTTACGGATAATATACAACGGTTACTAAAAGGGGAAGAAGTCGAAATTCCTAAATTCTCTTTCGAAACCGGACAACGTTATTATGACGGTGAAAAGCTAAAAATCGCCCGGAACAATGTGATCATCGTCGAAGGTATTCATGGGCTGAATCCCCAACTCACCCGGTTGCTGCCGCCGGAAACCCTTTTCAAGATATTCGTTTCTGCGCTGACCTCTATCGCTATCGATAATCACAACCTGATCAATCCGACAGATAATCGTCTGATCCGGCGCATGGTACGCGATTACAAATACCGGAATTATTCCGCCCTCGATACCCTGAAACGTTGGGAAAGTGTATTGCTGGGCGAACAAAAACATATCGTACCCTACCAGGAAGAAGCCGACGCGATCTTCAATTCTGCTTTGATTTATGAATTAGGAGCATTAAAAACACAGGCTGAACCTTTACTCCGGGAAGTAACCCAACAGCACCCCGAACATTCCAAAGCTTTACGCTTATTGAAATTTTTTTCTTACATCCGGGCTGTACCGACCCGTGAAATTCCACCGACCTCGATCATCCGGGAATTTTTAGGAGGAAGCAGTTTTAAATACTAAAAAACAGTAAATATATCTCTTTCCTTGCAACCAGTGAGGTGACTTTCATCGTAAAAATGAAAAAACATTTACGATTTTTACGATGAAATTTCGTTACCTGGTTTTCATATCGATACTTTCTTTTTGTCTGGCGTGTCAGGGAAAAAAGAAAGCTACTCTTTCCGATCTGCCCCGGCCGGTAAGGGTGATAAAAGTCGAAGCCTTAGGCACTTTCAACCATCAATATACCGGAACCGTAACAGCCCGGAATTTCAGTATACTGGCCTTCCGTTTGCCGGGTACCCTGACCGAAGTCAATGTCAATACCGGCCAAAAAATAAAAAAAGGGACGGTGATCGCCCGAATCGATCCCTATGATTACCAACGGCAATATCAAACCGCTTTAGCCAATTATAAAACAACCGAATCTATCTACGAACGTAATCAGCGCCTCTATGCTGCCAATGCCGTAGCCAAACAAAACCTGGAAATAGCCCAAACCGATTATATTCAGGCCACTTCAGCCCTGAATATGGCCCGGCGTACTCTGGATTACACCGTACTGACCGCACCATTCGACGGGTTTATCGAACAACGCTTCGTCGAGAATCACGAAGAAATACTTACCGGGCAATCGGTCGTCCGTCTGGTAGATCCTAAAGACATCGAAGTTAATTTCATGCTTCCCGAAACCAGTATCCAACTACTCGACATCCCGAAAAAGATCTATGTCGAATTCGATTCCCAAAAAGGAAAACTTTTCACGACAGAGGTCAAAGAGTATATCTATTCCTCGAACGGTTCGGGGATACCGGTGACTCTACTTATTACGGACAAACAGTTCGCCCCGTATCGGCAAAATGTATTTCCAGGATTTTCGTGTAAAGTGATCGTTGAAGTCGACAATATGATATCCGACAAATTCGTCCTTCCGGCCAGTGCCTTACAAGAAGCACACCATCAGGAATATGTATGGATCGTCGACCCGGCAAGCCATACAGCTCATCGTCAGCAAGTCAGGATAAAAAAATACAACGATCATATCCTTGTCGAGGCTGGCTTGAACCCGGACGATCTGATTATTATAGCCGGAATAGCTTCCATCCAGGAAGGACAAAAAGTGAGACCTGTCAAAAATCAGTAAATAAACACCCAAAATAAGACCAATATGAGCTTTTTAAAAGAATTCAAAACTTTTGCCATGCGTGGCAACGTTGTAGACATGGCTGTCGGTATCATTATCGGAGGCGCCTTCGGTAAGATCGTCTCTTCTCTGGTAAGCGATATCATTATGCCCCCGATCGGACTGCTGATCGGAGGAGTAAAGTTTGAAAGTCTGAAAATCGTCCTGAAACATGCACATACCGATGCCGTTACAGGAAAAGTCACTGAAGCCGTCAGTATCAATTACGGCAATTTTATCAATACAGCCCTGGATTTTCTGATTATCGCCTTTTCTATCTTCTTATTCGTCAAGCTGATCAACAGTATGAAAAGAAAAGAAGAAACTAAGCCCACTCCTCCACCGGCTCCAAGTAAAGAAGAACAATTGCTGACCGAAATCCGGGATCTACTGAAAGGAAAAAACAGTTGAAAGGGCTGGAAACCCAAAAAAAGCTCCCGGCACATCACCGGGAGCTTTTTATATGACCGATTCATTTTATCCTAGAACAGTCCACCGAACCGATATCCAACCGACAGCTGGAATACACGGTTTTTATTGTTCCCGTCATATTTATCCTTATCGAAAACATTACTCAACCCCAGATTATAACGGGCCGAGAACATAAAATCATCC
>OLGB01004510.1_pt1 | contig 11830 bp, 8 predicted proteins | sample 1605691 | NCBI WGS metagenome assembly OLGB01 (sample SAMEA3888925, study PRJEB22519) | human gut metagenome | biome: human gut; feature: human-associated habitat; material: faeces | place: Denmark | collected 2010
GAGACCGGCGGCCGCGTAGTAGTTGGCAAAGTCGAGATAGAGATAGGCGGAGTAGAACTCCTTATTGATCTGCTCGTTGATGAGCTGGGCAACGGCTGCGTTCATTGGGAAAACCTCCTGATTTAAAATAAGAATGATTCCTGATTTCTATCATACGGATTTTTCCCGTTTTGTCAAGCCCCGGGGAAAAATTTTGTGGCGCTGCGGCGCATTTCCTGTTAAGATGGCGGCAGAGCAAACAAGAAAACGGAGGAACACCCATGGATTACAACGAAGTTTTGCAGCGCGCGCGTGAGCGCATCGGCCCGAAATGCAAGGTCTGCCCGGAGTGCAACGGTCTCGGCTGCGGCAACACGATGCCGGGTCCCGGCTCGAAAGCGCCCGGCAACGGCGCGAACGACAACTGGCGCGCATGGCGGCGCTGGAGTCTGAACATGGACACGATCGCGCCGAACACGCCCGTGGACACGTCGCTCGCGCTGCTCGGGCGGACGTTTTCCCTGCCCGTGATCGCGGCGCCCATCGGCTCGCTGCGCGCGCAGTTTAACCCCGGCGACGACATCCGCGACTACAACGCCTGCGCCGCGGCGGCCGCCGCGCAGACCGGCATCGCCGCGAGCTTCGGCGACGGGCTGGATGCGCGCGTGTTCCCGCACGGGTGCGCGCTGTCGAAGCAGTACGGCGGCATCGTGCTGCCGGTCATCAACCCGCTGTCGATGGACACGATCCGCGCGAATCTCGACCTCGCCAATGCAGCCGGCCCCTTCGCCGTGAGCGTGGTCATTGATTCGGCCGGGCTGCCGCATCTCAAGGCCGCGAGCCCGGAAGCCGGCAGCAAGACGGTGGCGGAGCTGCGTGAGCTGTGCGGCTATGCGCAGATGCCCATGATCCTCAAGGGCATCATGACGGCGCGCGGTGCGGAGAAGGCCGTGGAGGCCGGAGCGGCGGCGATCGTGGTGTCGAACCACGGCGGGCGCGTGCTGTCCGGCGCGGCGGCGACGGCGGACGTGCTGCCCGAGATCGCGGACGCGGTGGGCGGTCGCGTGAAGATCCTCGTCGACGGCGGCATCCGCTCGGGCACGGACATTTTCCGCGCGCTCGCGCTCGGTGCGGACGCGGTCATGATCTGCCGGCCGTTTCTCATCAGCTATTACGGCGGCGGCACGGAGGGCATCGTGGCCTACGTGGAAAAGCTGCGCGCGGAGCTGACGGACGCGATGTATATGTGCGGCGCGCGCAGTCTCGGCGATATCACGCGCGACATGGTGCGCGCCGTGCGCTGACCGGCGCGGTGCAAAAAGCCTCGCAGAGTTTCGCCGCTGCGGCGGCGAAAAAAATATCAGCCGTCCCCTGTTTTCGTGCGGAAAACAGGGGACGGCCTTTTTCTGCGCCGGAGGGCGCGGCTTATTGATCGAACCAGTCAAAGATGTCCAGCCGGCGCCAGAAGCTCTCCTTCGGGGTGAGCACGGCCGCATAGTCGATGGTGCGGAACTTCGGCTGCCACTGCACGTCGGCCTCGCCGACCCAGCCGGTGACCAGGCTGCCGAGCTGCTGCTGCGCGACGAGCTGGCGCAGCGTCTGGCTCGTGCCGTCGCTGCTCATGACCAGATCATCGCCCTGCGTCGGCATGCGCAGGATGATGTGATAGCCGTACTTGCTCTCGACCACGCCGGAGACCTCATACGGCTCGAGCTCCTTGCAGGCGTCCTCAAACTCCGTGACCATGCTGCCGGAGGTGAAGCAGTAGCCGTGCGGGTAGCTGTTTTCGCCGGTGTCCTCGTTGTACTCGGCCATGAGCTCGTCAAAGCGCGCCGCGCGCTGCTGCGGATCGGTGACGGCCTTGAGCTGCGCGGCGATCTTGTCGGCTTTTTGCTTTTTGGCGGCCTTCTCATCGTCCGCGATGGCTTTGCCGCTGTCGTCGATCGTCTTGAGCAGGATGTGCTTTGCCGTCGTGTAGCTGTTGGTCTCGGCAAACTCCTGCACGTCGTCATCGGTGATGTTCGCACCGTCCGCGCCGAAGAGCGTTTCTGCCAGCGCGTTATAGAGGTACTGCACCTTCGTGAAGTACTTGAACAGGTCCAGATCCATGTAGTACGACTGGAGCTTTTCGTTGAGCTGCGCCTCCGTGCCGCCGTCGCCCACGACGTTCTGGATGGTCTGCTCGACGGTGTCGCGCACATACTGCTCGCCCGCGGCGTCAAACGTCACGTCGTTTTCGGCGGCCTTGACCTCGATGAGGTGGTTCCAGGCGATGTTGTTGACGATGCTCTCGGTCATGAGGTCGGCGTAGGTGCTCTGGCTGCTCTCGTCATAGACGGCGCTCCAGTCCGAGACCTGCATGCCGTAGCGCTCCATGTTCGCCAGAATGGCGCACAGGAAGTAGGCATACTCGTTCCAGTACACGGGGCTGCCGTTGACGGTCATGACCTTCTTATTGCTGCCGTAGGCGTTGACGGCGGCGGCGTACTTATCGCTCGCGGCATTGCCGCTCTCCTCGGTGTAGCTGCGCACGCGGGTCGAGGTGCAGCCGCTCAGACAGCAGACGGCCAGCACGAGCGAGAGCAGCAGGGCAACGGTTCTTCTTTTCATCAGCAAACGCTTCCTTTCGTATCTTGCGCACGGGTCATGCGCGCTCTTCGCGGGCGTCTGCCCATGCGGAGACAAACGCTCTTGCCTGTTCGATGACGTGGTCGCGGGACTTGAGGCGCAGAATGACGCCCGGCTTTGCCCCCGCATCCACCTTCAGACGGCCCTTGAATTCCGGCCGGGCATACAGCAGCGATACCTTCTGCATATCAAACTGCGCCAGCAGGAATTTCAGACAGCCGTTTTTCTGTGAGATGTCGGTCACGCCGACCTTGCCCGCGTCGCTGCGCAGCAGCGCCACCTGCACAAGGGTATACACGCTCGGCGGCGGGTCGCCGAAGCGGTCGATGACCTCGTCCATGAGGTCGTCCGCCTCGGCCTCTGAGCGCACGAGCGCGATGCGGCGGTAGAGATCCATGCGCTGCTCCTGACTGGGCACATAGCTCTCGGGGATGTTGGCCGAGACCGCGAGATCGGCGGCGCACTCGGCGCGCTGCTCGGGCTTTTCGCCGCGCTCCTCGAGCACGGCTTCCTCGAGCAGCTTGAGGTACATATCATAGCCGACGTCGATCATATGCCCCGACTGCTCCGCGCCCAGAAGGCTGCCCGCGCCGCGGATCTCCAGATCGCGCATGGCGATGCGGAAGCCGGGGTTGAACTCCGCAAACTCGCGGATGGCGCTCAGGCGCTTTTCGGCGATCTCGCTCAGCTCGCGCCCGCGCCGAAAGGTCAGGTACGCGCTTGCGCGCCGGTTCGAGCGGCCGACCCGGCCGCGCAGCTGATGCAGCTGGGCCAGACCCATGCGGTCGGCGTCCTCGATGATGAGGGTGTTGACGTTCGGCATATCGATACCGGTCTCGATGATGGTCGTGCAGACGAGGATCTGCGTCTCGCCCGCGACCATGCGCTCCATGACCGTCGAGAGCTGCTCCTCGTTCATCTGACCGTGCGCCACGTCGACGACCGCGCCGTCGAGCATCTTCGAGATGCGCAGGGCGGTGCGCTCGATGTTTTCGATGCGGTTGTGCAGGTAAAAGACCTGCCCGCCGCGCTGCAGCTCGCGGCGCATGGCGTCGCACAGCACGTTCCAGTCGTGCTCCATGACGAAGGTCTGCACGGGGATGCGGTCCTGCGGCGGCTCCTCGATGGTGGACATATCGCGGATGCCGGACAGCGCCATATTCAGCGTGCGCGGGATGGGCGTGGCCGAGAGCGTGAGCACGTCGACGGCGCGGCTCATCTCCTTGATGTGCTCCTTGTGCGCCACGCCGAAGCGCTGCTCCTCATCGACGATGAGCAGGCCGAGATTCTTGAACTCGATATTCTTCTGCAGCAGCTTGTGCGTGCCGATCACGAGGTCGCACTTGCCCGTGCGCATATCGGTCAGCGTCTGGCGCACCTGCGATTGCGTGCAGAAGCGCGAGAGCATCCGGATCTCGACCGGGAAGCCGTAAAAGCGCTGCACGGCGGTCTGATAGTGCTGCTGGGCGAGCACCGTCGTCGGCACGAGGATGGCCGCCTGCCGCCCGTCGAGCACGCACTTCATCACGGCGCGCAGGGCGACCTCGGTCTTGCCGTAGCCCACGTCGCCGCACAGGAGGCGATCCATCGGCACGGGCTTTTCCATGTCGGTCTTGATCTCCTGGATGCAGCGCAGCTGATCGTCCGTCTCCGGATAGCCGAAGTGCTCCTCAAATTCCGTCTGCCAGGGGCTGTCGGGCGCGAAGGCGTGTCCCTTCGTGCGGCTGCGCGCGGCGTAGAGCGCGGTGAGCTCCTTGGCCATGCTTCTGGCGGCGGCCTTGGCGCGCGATTTCGTGCGCGCCCATTCCGTGCCGCCCATTTTCGACAGCTTCACCGGCCGGTCCTCGCCCGCGCCGATGTACTTGCTGACCATGTCGAGCTGCGTCGCCGGGACATAGAGCGTGTCCGCGCCGGCGTAGCTGATCTTGATGTAGTCCTTCACCGCGCCGTCGACCGGCATCTGCACGATGCCCGCGAAGCGGCCGATGCCGTGGTATTCGTGCACGACGAGATCGCCCACAGAGAGGTCGGTGTAGGAGTTGATCTTCTCGCGGTTGGATTGCTTTTTATGCTTTGCGCGCCGCAGACCGGACGCCGCGATCTGCGTGTCCGTGAGGATGGCAAGCTTTGCATACGGAAACTCGATGCCGGCCGAGAGGCTGCCCGCCGTGACGAGGCACTGCCCCGGCTCGGGCAGGGCATCGGGATGCTCGGCCGCGGCGGCATGGATGCCGTGCCCGTCGAGAAATTCGCACAAGATGCGCGCCCGGCGCAGATCACCCGCCAGCACCACCACACGGTAGCCGAGGTGCTGATAGTGCGTGATGTCGTCGGCCGCCGTCTGGCTGCTGCCGCCATAGGACGGGAGCTGCTTTGCCGTCAGGCTCACCATGGTGCGGGGCTCGATGGGGCTGCGGCCGAGCTGCAGACCGTCGGCCAGCACGACCGCCCACTCCTGTATGCGGCGCATCATGTCGGCAAACGGCTCATAAAACGTCTCGGCGCGCGCGGCCATCGTGCCGCTGCGCACGAGCAGGGACACATCCTCGCGCAGCTGCGCGGTGTATTCCTTGGCGCGCTCTGCACAGCGCGCCGGCTGGTCGATGAGCACGGCTGCCTCCGGCGTGAGATAATCCAGCGCCGTTGCAAACGTGTCGTACACGAAGCCCATGTAGCGGTCCGCCGCCGGGAGCACGCAGTCATTGCAGAGCTTTTCCCCGTCGGCACGCAGTGCGGCGGCAAGCTTCTGTGCCGTGTCGTTGTCCTTTTTCGCGGCGGTGCGCTGCGCGATCTTCTGCAGCTGCTCGCCCAGAGCGGCGCTTCCGCCCGGATACAGGGGCGGCAGCGTCTCGGCGGCGGGCAGGATGCGGCAGGCGTCGAGCGGCTGGGTGCGGCGCTGGCTCTCGGGATCGAAAAAGCCCATGGAGTCCACATCGTCGCCCCAGAACTCCACACGCACCGGCTGCGGATACGCGGGCGAGAAAAAGTCGAGAATGCCGCCGCGGCGCGAAAACTGACCCGGTCCCTCGACCTGCGCCGTGCGCAGATAGCCGCAGCGCAGCAGCGCATCCTCGGCGTCCTCGGGCGGGAGCGACGTACCGTCGCGGATCTCAAAGGCCGCCTGCAGCAGTTTTTCCTTCGGCATGGCGCGCTGCAGCAGACCCGAGACCGTACACACCACGGCCGGTGCCGTGCCCGCTGCGAGCGCGTAGAGCGCGCTCAGGCGCTTCTGCTCGGTCTGGCGCGAGACACTCTCGACCGTATAAAACGTATAGTCGCGCGCCGTCAGCAGCGGCACGTCCTGCCCGAGCAGGGCGGTAAGATCCTTCTGAAACAGCTCGGCCGCCGCCTCATCCGGGCACACGGCCAGCACCGGCGCATCAAGCTGCGCGTGCATCGACGCCGCGAGCAGCGCGCGGCCGCTCGCCGGCAGACCCGAAATGCGCGCAGGAAGCCGCCCGCTCTCCAGCAAGGACGGGAGGGCGGCTGCTTCCGTATCGCCGAACAGCTGTCCGGCCTGTGCGACTAAGAACAAAACAGCACCTGCTTTATGGAAAAATGAAAAAATCAGCGTCTTTTTATCATACCACAACCTGCACAGGAAAACAATTCCCCGTCTGCGGCAGATTCTACACCTATTTATATAATAATTTCTGACATTATTGTTGAAATAATCGTGAATTTTTGTTATACTGGTAGTGTAGCCGACAGCGTGTGTGCGCAGCGCGGCTGCGCGACATTTTTTGAAGGAGCCGACCCTATGGCCACCATGAATTCGCTCACCGATATCTGGTCCGTCGTGATGGACAGCCTCTCGCAGGAGCTGACCCAGACGGCGATCAATACCTGGTTTTCCGATTGCACCCCGATCGAGATCAATAATAATACGCTCATCGTGCACACCACGTCGGATTTTAAGCGCAGCATCATTCAGGCACGCTTTGAAAAGACGATCTGCGCCAAGCTCTACGACCTGTTCTCCTGCCCGTTCGAGCTGGTCGTGCTCGCCGGGGACGACGAGCTGCTCGAATACCGCGAGAAGCGCCCCTCCGCCGAGGAGATGCCGGAGATGGACGGGTACACGTTCGACCGCTTCATCGTCGGGCCGAGCAACAAGTTCGCGCACGCGGCGGCCATCGCCGTGTCGCAGAACCCCGGCAAGGTGTATAACCCGCTGATCATCTACGGCAACTCCGGCCTCGGCAAGACGCACCTTCTGCTCGCCATCGGGCAGACCATCCGCCACAACAACCCCGGCGCGAAGATCGCCTACGTCAAGGGCGAGGAGTTCGTCAACCAGATGGTCAAATCCATCGGCACGGGCACGGCGGAGAATTTCCGCCAGAAATACCGCAATGCAGACCTTTTGCTCATGGACGATATCCAGTTCATCGCCGGCAAGGACAGCACGCAGGAGGAGTTTTTCCACACCTTCAACTGCCTGTACGAGGCCGGAAAGCAGATCGTCGTGACCTCCGACCGGCCGCCGAAGGAGATGAAGCGCCTCAACGACCGCCTGTGCTCCCGGCTCGAGGGCGGCCTGCTCGCGGACGTGCAGCCGCCGGATCTCGAGACGCGCACGGCCATCATCCGCACGAAGGCCGCGCAGTTCGGTATGGTGCTCTCCGAGGAGGTCGTGCAGTACATCGCAGAAAACATCACCTCCAACGTCCGTCAGCTCGAGGGCGTCGTCAAGCGCCTGACCGCCTACCGCGACATTCTTGACGACACGATCACGGTCGACTCCGTCAAGCGTGCCATCAAGGACGTCATCCGCACCGGCACGTACATCCCCACGCCGGACGTCATTATTGAAGAATCCGCGCGCTCGTTCCAGCTCAGCGGAGCGGACCTGCGCGGACAGAGCCGCAATAAAAAGACCGCCATGGCCCGCCAGATCGCCATGTACCTCATGCGCAATCTCACGAATCTCCCCCTCAAGGAGATCGGCGAGGAGTTCGGCGGCCGCAACCACGCGACCGTGCTCAGCTCCATCCGCAAGGTCGAGGAGCTGCTCAAGTCCGACCCCGAGATCGCCGCCACCGTGCGCGACATCACGAGCAACATCAACTCGAAAAACTGACGCCGTTTTCCACACATCGCTGTTATCCTAACGTGGAGAACGTGTGGAAAGCTGTGGACGTTAAATTTGCCTGATTCTGGGAGTTTAAAAGTTACCAACCTTTCCACAATTTTTTCAACACCGGTTTTTCAGACGCCGCAACGGCTCAGACCGGTTTTCCACCAAACGAACAGCTCTACTACTACTACTAAAAATATGCTTTCTATCTTTCGAATAGACGAAACGTTTCTGATTAAGGAGGCCGCTCATGAAATTTTCCTGTGACAAGTACGTTCTGCAGCAGGCTGCAGCATCCGCAGCCCGCGCCGCCGCACCCAAGAGCCCGATCGCCGCGCTCGAGGGCCTGCTGCTCGAGGCAGGTGCGGATCTGCGCATCACCGGCTATGACCTGAAAAAGGCCATCTACACCAACATGGAAGCAGACATCCCCGAACCGGGCAGCGTGCTCGTCGGCGCGCGCCTGTTCTGCGAGATGCTGCGCCGCATGCCCGACGGCGTCGTAACCGTCGAGGCCGAAAACGGCACGGTCACCGTCAAGTGCGGCCGCTCGTCCTTCAACCTCGTCGGCATGAGTGCGGAGGATTATCCCGACCTGCCGAGCGTGGAGGCCGAAAACGGCGTGTCCCTGCCGCAGGATCTGCTCAAGAAGATGATCAACGAGTGCTCCTTCGCCGTGAGTACGAACGAGAGCCGCCCGGTCTACATGGGCACGCTCTTTGAGATCGCGCACAACGAGCTGACCATGGTCTCCGTCGACGGCTACCGTCTGGCGCTGCGCCGCGAGCCCGTTGAGGGCTATGGCGACGACTGCAGCTTCATCGTGCCGGGCACGGCGCTGAGCGATCTGGAGCGTCTGTGCGGCGACAGCGACGAGCGCGTCAAGATGTCCGTCGGCAGCAAGCACATCTCGTTCACCGTCGGCAGCACCGTCATCCTCTCGCGCCGGCTCGAGGGCGACTTCCTCAATTATAAGAAGGCGATCCCGGAGTCGTTCCGCATCACGGTCAAGACCGCGCGCACGGATCTGCTCGACGTGGTCGAGCGCGTGTCGCTCATCGTCGACAGCAAAAACAACGCCCCCCTGCGCCTGACCTTCCGCAAGGACGCCATCGACTTCGTGTGCACGACGCCGCTCGGCAAGGCGGCCGATTCCTGCCCGTGCGAGGGCGACGGCGGCGATCTCGAGATCGGCTTTAACGACCACTACCTGTCCGACGCGCTCAAGGCGGCGCCGGCGGATGAGCTCAACGTCTGCCTCAACACCGGCTCGAGCCCGTGCATCTTCGTGCCGGCGGACGGCAGTGACAACTTTGTGTATATGGTGCTGCCGGTGCGTCTGCGCGCCGGACAGTGACCGGAGTGAGAACTATGGAAACGATCACGATCGAAACGGAATTCATCAAGCTCGACGCGCTGCTGAAGTTTGCCGCCCTCACGGGGACCGGCGGCGAGGCAAAGCAGGTCATCACCGACGGCATGGTCGCCGTCAACGGCGAGACGTGCACGATGCGCGGCAAAAAGATCCGCCCGGGCGACACCGTGACCTTCGCCGGGCACACGCTGAAGGTGCAGAGCGCGCAATGATCGTGCGCAGGATCGCGCTCAACGGCTGGCGCAACTATGCATTCGCTACGGCGGAGTTTTCGCCCGGCACGAACGTCATCACCGGCGAAAACGCGCAGGGCAAGACGAATCTGCTCGAGGCGGTGTACCTGCTCACGGGCGGCAAGAGCTTTCGCACCCGCTTTGACAGGGAACTCATCGGCTTCGGCTACACGAGTGCGGAGGTGCTCGCGGACGTGTATGCTTTCGGACGGGAGCAGACCGTGCGCGTCGTGCTCCGGCAGGGGCAGCGCAAGCAGATCTGGCAAAACGGCGTGAAAAAAACCGCCGCCGAGCTTGCGGGGAACTTTGCCGCCGTGCTCTTCTGCCCGGACGATCTGAACATCATCCGCGACGGGCCGGCTGCCCGGCGGCGCATGATGGACATGGCCATCAGTCAGCTGCGGCCGAAATACGGCGCGCTGCTGGCGGAATACAGCCGGTTATATGACCAGAAATCCGCGATCTTGCGCGACTGGCACGAAAAGCCGTCGCTGCTTGACACGCTCGACGATTTTTCCGACCAGATGTGCCGCGTCTCGGCCAAACTCATCCGCTACCGCGCGGCCTACGCCTCGCGCCTGAACATCGCGGCCGCGCCCATCCATGCCGACTTTTCCGGCGGGCGCGACGCGCTGACGCTTGCATACCGCACGGTCAGCACCGTGACCGATGCCCTCGGCACGGAAAAGGAGATCTACTACGCCCTGTGCGACCATCAGGAGCAGCACCGCCGCGCCGAACTCGACAGCGGCCAGTGTCTGACCGGCGCGCACAAGGACGATCTGCTCATCGACATCAACGGTCAGCCGGCGCGCGCGTTCGCCTCGCAGGGGCAGACGCGCACGGCGGCGCTGTCGCTCAAGCTCGCCGAGCGGGAGATCTTCCACGACGAGTTTGACGAATATCCCGTGCTCATGCTCGACGACGTGCTCTCCGAGCTCGACGCGCAGCGGCAGGCATTTGTGCTCAACCGCATCGGCGGCGGGCAGACGCTCATCACCTGCTGCGAGGACGCGCGCATCGCCGAACGCACCGGCGGCCGTGTGCTCACGGTGCAAAACGGGGGGATCCGCTGATGTATCTGCACCTCGGCAATCAGGTCATTGCGCTGCAAAAGAGCGTCCTCGGCGTGTTCGACATGGACACCGCCACATGGTCGCACCGCACGCGCGAGACGCTGGAAAAATGGGAACAGGCCGGTCAGGTGGAAAACGCCGCCGGAGACGAGCTGCCCAAGGCGTTCGTGCTCTGCTCGCTCGGCAGCGGGCAGACCTGCTATCTGTCACAGCTCAACACCGCAACACTATATAAACGCAGCAAGGCCAGCGGACTGGAGAATCTCTGACCGCGGCGCTGTACGGAAGGAAGCAAATCCATGCCAGATATCACAGACAAGATCACACAAAAATATGACGCCAGCCAGATCCAGGTGCTCGAGGGTCTGGAGGCCGTGCGCAAGCGTCCGGGTATGTACATCGGCTCGACGTCGTCGTCCGGTCTACACCACCTCGTGTATGAGATCGTCGACAACTCCATCGACGAGGCGCTCGCGGGCTACTGCAGCCATATTGAGCTGACCATCGAGCCGGGCGACATCATCTGCGTGAGCGACAACGGCCGCGGCATCCCCGTGGACGTGCAGCCGCAGACGGGCAAGTCCGCGCTTGAGGTCGTGTTTACGGTGCTGCACGCGGGCGGCAAGTTCGGCGGCGGGGGCTATAAGGTCTCCGGCGGCCTGCACGGCGTGGGCGCCTCGGTCGTCAACGCCCTGTCCGAGTGGCTGGAAGTGAACGTGCACAAAAACGGGAAGATCTATCAGATGAAGTTTTCCCGCGGCGAGACGACGCAGGCCATGACCGTCGTCGGCGAGACCGACCACACCGGCACGACCGTGCGCTTCAAGCCCGACCCTGTTATGTTCGAGGACACGGTCTATGACTATGAGACGCTGCACGTGCGTATGCGCGAGCAGGCATTTCTGAACGCCGGTCTGCGCATCACGATCACCGACCTGCGCGGCGAGGAGCCCGTGAGCGAGTCGATGTGCTACGAGGGCGGCATCCGCGAGTTCGTGGACTTCATCAACCGCAACAAGACCGCGCTGCACCCCGAGGCCATCTATATGGCCGGCGAGCGCAGCGACTCCATGTGCGAGATCGCGCTGCAGTATAACGACGGCTACAACGAGGTCATCGTGTCCTTCGCCAACAACATCCACACGCCGGAGGGCGGCATGCACGAGACCGGCTTCAAGGCCGCGCTCACGCGCGTTTTGAACGCCTACGGCATCAAAAACGGCATCATCAAAGAGGGCGATAAGGTCAGCGGCGAGGACTGCCGCGAGGGCCTTACCTGCGTCATTTCCGTCAAGCTCACGAACGCGCAGTTCGAGGGCCAGACAAAGGCAAAGCTCGGCAACAGCGAGATCCGCACACTGGTCGACGGCATCGTCTCCAACCGGCTGATGCAGTTCCTTGAGGAGAACCCCGTCGTGGCGCGCACGATCTTAGATAAGGCCATGACGGCCAACCGCGC
>OLGB01004513.1_pt1 | contig 11825 bp, 10 predicted proteins | sample 1605691 | NCBI WGS metagenome assembly OLGB01 (sample SAMEA3888925, study PRJEB22519) | human gut metagenome | biome: human gut; feature: human-associated habitat; material: faeces | place: Denmark | collected 2010
AAGCGGCAATTACGGTCTTACTGGTCCTGTTGTATTTTGGTATTCACTGGCCTGCGCACGGAACCGGGGCATACCTGTCCCCAAGTTTTCACCTCCGCCCTGAAATTGCTCCGCCCTTAATCTGCTCTGACCTGAATACAGGAGTATTGTAGCCGATTGCTCACTGTTCTAACACTTGAAAAAACATCAAGAACAAGAGTTACATATCTTACCATGCTTCCTCAACGAAACTTCGTTAATTATCTTTTTGTCCTGTTTTCTGTGTTGCATCTAGCGGACATAAATGTTTTATATAATGAAACGACTTCATAAGCAATAAACAAACGCAAAGACACCTAAGTTCCATTCCTGTGAGGGATTATTCAATTGTTGCATTCTTCATGCGAGTTCTTGGTTTGCAACTAAAATATTACGAGAAATAAAGGAGGGTTACTACATGAAGAAGCGGCTTCCCATCATTATCTGCTTACTGCTGGTCGTAGCACTGTTTGTGACCACAGCCATTGCTGCTGCCCCAGTAGAGATCCAGCCGCAGAGCGCAGCTGTCGAATGGAGCAATATCACTATTCGACAGACTGCAACAGCGATGGCCACTGGAACGAAAAATGACACTACGTCTGCCGACGTATATATTAGCACGTCGGACTACCCTTATGGCAGCACAGGCATGGATGTTCGTATTTATGATGCAACAGCGGGTGACAGCGCTGCCGCATGGATGGTGCATTACTCTTGGCCTACCAGTGGGGCATATGACCATGCAACGATCAGCTATAACACTGGCAGGGCAATTAAATCTCATCGGTATACATTGTATTTGAGAATTCCTGCTACGTCCAGCCTTACTGGATTTGAGACCTCCGGAAAATTTTATCCGTAAACCGTGACATCTAAAAAGGCCCGGCATACTCGCTGCCGGGCCTTTAACTGCAACCATGCCTACTTGTATTGCGTTTAAATTTGAAATCACTTTTACTCCGATAACAAGCACGAGGAAACAAAATGAAAAAAAGACATCTCAAAATCAAATGGAAAGTATCCTCTTTCTGGGAACCTTTCTTTGCAACACTAATCATCTGTTTTGTCTGTATAATTCCTTATATGCGCACGTTAAACTCGTTCAATACGATAGAATTGTACCAACATGTATATGCTCGGTCAAGTCTCATGCTAATTCTCATTGGTGTTTGGCCCCTTGCCAAAAGATGCGATGCTATGAAGACCACCATTTTTTCGGGAAACTACTGTATATTGCAGAAGGCATTAATTAGTGGAACTGTGGCAGTTCTTTGCGGTGAGGCGTGCGTCATTGCTGTGTTTGAATTTATCTCTAGTTCCGGACAAAATGGCGATTACCTGCATATTCCCGTTTGGGGTTTTATAATTGATAAAAACGGAGCTGCTGCTTATTTTATCCTTCAAATAATATTTGAAGGCTTAAGAATACTGTTTTGGGGAACTGTTTCATATGCAATAAACACCATTGCTGGAGTCAGTTATAATTTAATTTCAGCTATCCCAGTTTTATTATATTACCTTTTTATAACAGCTGCGTCTGGAATAAAAACCGAATGGCTGAATTTCTATTCTATTTATAGCGCTGTTTGCTTCCCTCAGAATCCCTATATCTCCCTTCTATATTCTGCTGGTTTCTTTACGTTGTGCATATGTATTTTTCAACTGCTTGATTATTTTTTATATACAAAAGCCAGAAGCGAAAGCGCCACTAATCAGCAACGATATTTAACAAGTTTTCACAAGCGTATCTCCATTCTTGCTCTTTTATCGCTCGTTTTGGCTTTGTATACTTACATCGAATATCCATTAAAAGCAGCATGTCCCGATAATTTGGGATTATCCCCATGGCTGTTCCCCCTTTTTTCGACTGACATGAAATACATGATTTATTTATATGCGGCCTTTATCTTTTTTTGTGAGTTATTGCCATCTCAGCCTGTTAATTTGACATCCAATAACCTCCATATTAGAGGTATCCTCCGCATGCTTATTGTATCGTTTACATTCACTATATTGTGTTTCTTTATATCTTTAGTTCCTCTTGTTGGTAATATTGAATGGACTTTAGGCTGGGGGCATGGAATCCTCTTTTTTTATGAAAATCCAGGCTTGTCAAAAAATATTATTCTAGGAGCAGCCATGGTAAAAACTTATTCTGCAATAATCGCAACTATAGCAAGTTTATATTTACTGTGGCAAGTTCTCTTCTTCATCGAACTGTTGATAACAATGTTATCCAATTTAGGACAACACGAGTTGGGAGTAATTCTGGTATATGGGTTAATGTTTTTTTCGTATTACGCAGCAGACTATGACTGGAAATATATCTCCTTGCTGGCTCCAATGTCATGGACATCACTCCCAATTTCGTCTGCTGTTCAGAGCCAATGGAAACTACTTTTATATCCTATGGCCTTAATTAGTTTGCTTAATATTGCACTTGTGCTTTGTAATTTGCTGTGCTGCAACAGGCCTATACAGAAGGAGACTTTATAAAATGAAAAAAAGCTACGCTGCGAAATGCCTTTTAATCTTATTATCTATTTTTATACTTACCAGTTGCTCTCGAAACAATAAAACGAAAAACGAGTATATCGGAACAATACATAAAACCAATTATTCGGAACAACATAAGATTCAACTTCCAAAAACCGTTAGTTGTATTTCTGCAGAAAATGAGTTCTATATTCTTGATGAAAAAGGGACGGTTACAAAAGTATCAGCTAATGGAGAAGCCACTGTGCAAATTGATGGTCAAGACTCCAATACTGTGGTGTCTCTTGCTGTCGGCAAGACTTCTGTTTTTTTAATTGAGCAGCTTAACCAGTCCATTCGGATAATAGATATACTCAGCAATAATGAGCCTGTATATATTACCGGGCAAATTGCAGGTTCCGTAGGTGCCGCAATCTATACAGACGAAACACTTGTGCTTAACGATAGCACAACAGGAATGCTAACAATTATAAACACACAGGGCGGTCAAACGAAGCTGATTAAAGATGTTCCAGTTTGCGCAATTGCCTGCATCGAGAATGAAATTTTCTGTTTGTTACGAAGCGCAGACACAAAGACGTACCAAATTTCAACACTCAACATACAACAGGCCTCTCTGGAGTTATACATGGATACGGGCATTCCATATTCTAATGCTGCGTCCAAATGCTCCCTATATTCGGATGCTGACGGGAACTTTATTGTAATGGACGCTCAAGCCGCATATCGATGCAACCAAGAAAAAGGGCAAAGCGAGTGTTTTCTACTGTGGCAAGAGCTAAATGTTCTGTATATGAAAGATATTGCCATAAGCAGTACTGGCATCATATTAGGTCTTTACGGAGAAGACAACTGCGTCTTACTTGCCGCAGATGTTGAGGATAGCGCAACTGTTCAATCTCCGTTGTCGAGCGAATCTATCGAAAATGAAAAAACCGTATTAACAATTGCAACAGTAAATGATGACTACGATCATGCAGAAGTTTTAAAACGGCTTGCATTGCTTTATAATATCCAGAACGAAGCAGGGATAAAAATTGAAGTTCACGATTATGCTCAAGACAAAACAAATAGGGATGATGCAATGCTGGCACTTACAACGGATCTTATAACAGGCAATGCTCCTGACATTCTGGATTGCAGTATCTTATCAGGACTGCAACTCGCAAGTTACTCAAAAAATGGGGTCCTTGAGGTGATCGACGAAATCACATCCGATGATAAACTTCTATCTAGTGTGATGCAACCATGTTATATCGACGGCCATGCGTATTCTGCTGTTTGCTCATTTACGCTTACTCCGTTATTTGTTGCGACTTCAAAACTTCCCCACTCTTTAGAAAAGTCTGTTGATGACGTAATTCAAGGTCATATGGACGGTGTATGCTTTGATTGGCGAGGTGAAGACCTGCTAAGAATCTACTCTGAATACGCATGCGAAAGTTATTTGAATTATGATACTAACACATCAAATTTCACGTGCGAATCATTTGAATGTATATTATCATTCTGCGCCAACTCCACTGAAGATCAGGCCTACGGTTCCCCTGTTGTACAGCAACCTTTGCCGAGCATAGCGGCATATCGAACGCTTCAGAATCTGTACTTTGAAGCAACCGGTGTTGGCGTACGAATTCTTGCGCTCAATGCTGATGGCGGTACAACATATTCGGATGGCATTCATCTTGGAATATGCGCTGGAAGCAAAAATGTGACTGCTGCGAAATCTGTTTTAATGGACTTTCTGTCGGAAAACCTTCAAAAACAGTTACCGACGGGGTTCCCAGTAAATAGAGAAGTTCTTCAGGATCAATTATATGCAGAGATCGGCCAACAATCTAAAGAATTCCTTGATTCGCAGCAGCAGCCTTCAGAAGGAAAAGTGGGAGCGCCGGTGTTTCTATTTGATGAAACTACTGCCGCTGACTTAATGTATGTTCTGGAAAATGCAAATTGTCGCCGCTGTGATAATCAGGAAATAATTAATATTATTATGGATGAGGCAGCTCCTTTATTCGCTGGAGAAAAGACAGCAGATGAAGTCGCAATGCTCATTGATAACCGGGTCGCATTGCTTTTGTCTGAAATAAACTGATGCCTTTGATTACCGGAACATAATCATTTTTTACATAACGCAAAAAAATTCGTTGCATTTATACAAATCTCGTGTCTATATAATAACAGAGGTTGCAAACAAGCAACCTCTGTTTTGTTGTATAAAGAAAACCACCGGCAATGCCGGTGGTTCCAAAAAGCTTTAGCTATGCCCAGAAAAAATATCCGAGCGAAGCGAGGAACAAGTCTGGAAAGCGGGCGATAAGGTGTGATTCAAAAAGACGGATAACCAGGGAGAAACGAAAAGCAAAATGTGCCAAGCCGCTATTTCAATAGCAGTAGGGCGCATCATGCAGTAGAAAGAAGATTCGATGAACCTATAGGTTCGGCTGGTAATAGGCCCCAAGGGGGCCTGTGCAAACCACCGGCACGGCCGGTGGTTATGATTATCCCAGAGCAGCCAAAGGGCATCCCTCATTCCCCTCTCTCATACAAAAAGTCAGATGCCGATCACATGGGACGCGGAAATCCTATGCCTTTGGATGATATTTGTTGTAGACTGCCTTCAGGTTCTGCTTAACCAGCTGCGTGTAGACCTGCGTGGAGGAAATGTCGCTGTGGCCGAGCATTTGCTGGATGGAGCGCAGATCAGCGCCGTTTTCAAGCAGATGGGCCGCAAAGCTGTGGCGGAGCGTGTGCGGCGTGATATCCTTTTCGATGTGCGCCTTTTCCTGATAATGCTTGATGATCTTCCAGAAGCCCTGGCGGCTCATGCGTTCGCCGGATACGTTGACGAAGAGCGAATGCTCGGTCGGGACGGCGATCATTTTGGGGCGGACAGTTTCGATGTATTCGCGCAGCGCCTGAAGCGCTTCGGGATAAATCGGGATAATGCGCATTTTTTCTCCGCTTTCGCAGCGGATGAAGCTTCCGGGGAGGCTGACGTCGTCGATGTTCAGGCCGATCAGTTCGCTGACCCGGATACCGGTCGCATACAGAACCTCAAGCATGGCCTTATCCCGGCAGCCCTTCATTTCCGAAACCTTGGGCTGTTGTAAAAGAAGCTCGACCTCTTTTCCGGTCAGGATCTGCGGCAGCTTCTTTTCCGCCTTATCGATCTTGATGTTCTGTATGGGGTTTTCCTCGATCTCGTGGATCTGGATCGCAAATATGTACAGGCTTTTGATCGAAGCCAGCGCGCGGGAGATCGTGGCGGCGGACTTGCCGCCTGCCTTCATGCTGCCCATGTAGCCAGACACGACCGCCTGATCTGCATCCAGAACGTCGACGCCTTCGGAGCCGAGATATGACGCATACTGACGCAGATCGCGCATATAGGACGCGACGGTATTGTCAGACGCGTGTTTGGTGTGGATGAGGTAATCCTCATATCGCATAATAATGTCACTCATGCGAAGGCCCTTCCGAAATCGATCAAAATCGTGGTCGCATATTTTTAAGAATCAGAAAAAATCGAACGTTGCGCATGATCTTCAGAATTCTTAAGAAATTATGCGATCGAAATTATTTCTACCGCCTGTTTCACAGGAAGTGATGTTACTATAGCGCAAACATCGGAAAATTTCAAGGAAAAAGTAGTGATTTCGAAATTTTTGTAAATTATGACTAGGAGTTATGTTAATGATATTATGTCAATAAAGGAACTGCACCGGCGTTGAAATCCACTACTTTTTGCAAAAAGCACAACATATGGTGCCGCATCCGCGTGTGCGGGTCGAAATCTTGAAATGAAAGAAAATGCTTCGAAGTATGCACGGATAGTAAATTATATTTACATTTTGTCGTATGCAGGAACTCCTTCATCGCCTGCGTCGGCGAGCGCTCTTTTTCCGCGTACCGCCCAGAATGCCCGCAAGAAGCGCGGCCGCAAGCATACAGACCGCCGGAGTCAGCATATGTGCCTGCGTATTTCCGAAAGCCGTCAGCCGCGCCAGAAAGCAGACCGCAAAGCAGCAGCCCGCAACCGCAAGTGCAGCAGGCAGCCGCTTCCCGGCCGTATGCTTCGCAGCCAGAAAGCTTCCGAGAAAAACCGCCGCAAAGCAGATGCAGCAGGCCGCCGCCGGGATCTGCTTTTGATCGACCACACCGCCGAGCACGAGTCCCGCCCCCAGCGCAGACAGGGCCAGAAGCGCTGCGCAGGCGATGGCAAGGCATTGCAGAACCGTTCGCAGGAAACTTCCGTTCCAGAATTTTGTTTTCATGAGTTCTCCCCTCCTCTGCCAAAGGGTATGTTTGTCCGGACAGAAAAAGAACCGGCTGAGGTCAATTGGAAGCGACCCCGCCGGTTTTTAAATATTTTCAATAGAGCGAAAAGAGATTTTTCAGAGGTATCTGCCTATTTGCTGAATTTCTTTCGAATTTCAGCCTGTTGGCCGCAGGTCATTTTTCCCTCCGGACATTTGCCGGAGACGAAGCACGTCGGGCCGTAGAGACTGAACAGGAGCGGCGAGGTCTTCCGCAGCGCCGCAAGCGCTGCGCAGGCCGCGTCTCGGATCTCCCACTGGGCGCGATTGCAGCAGCGCAGGCGGAAAAAGACATACAGCTCCCCAGCGTTCATCGTCGTCAGCACCGGGACAGTCTGCCCGCTGAGCAGCAGATAGGACAGCACGTCCTCCCCTGCCCCCGCTGTCCGGAGCTGCGCGGCAGCTTCGTCGGCCAAGCGGAACGCTTCGCGGTACTGCGCCTCCATTCCGGCCTGCCGGACGCTTTCAGGCAGGACATAGCGGTCATAGCGCGCCGTTTTCAGCAGCTCCGGCGCACAGAGCGCCTGCATCCGGTGACGCGTCAGATGCGTGAGCGCCGCAAGAGACAGTCCGCCGAACTGCAGCGTATAGCTCGCCTGCTCCAGCTCCCGTTTTCGCGGCTGGGCCAAAAGGGATTTGAGCAGCGCCGTCTGCTCCGGTTCCGTCAGCGGCTGCGGCACATAGCCGCGCGCAAGCTGATACGCGCCGCAGATCAACCCTTCTGCATCCTGCGGCGCAGCAAGAACTGTAACAGCTGCTTTCGACGCAAGCAGCTGTACCTGCCGCGGGCAGAATGCGTCCGACTGACGATAGGCCTCCGGCTTACGGACAGCCAAAAACGGCAGCTGACGCTCACACTGCGCAAACAGGCTCTCGCCCAGCGCACGCAGCTCCGGAATGCGGCTGCCGCGTCCATAGGTCAGCTCGTTCATCACGTGCACAAGCTCCCGTGCATTCATGGAGCAGAAGAAATTGCTGCAAAAGCAGTACGGCAGGACGAAGCGCGCGTCCTCCTTCGGAATGCCCGCAGCCTCCAGCGCGTCATAGGTGCGGAACAGCGATGCTGCCGTGTTTTCAAATACCACCCGCTGTGCGTCGTCCGCGAAAGCAGGCGAAACATACCCGGCCTTGGAAAAATCGACGTAGCGCCGGGATTTGACCGTAAACGAGGCCAGCCGGAACTCGATCAGAAACTGCTCCGCCAGAACGGAGACATTTTCAAACGATAAGTTTACATAACAATGTTCCAGTACCGAGGTATGCCCGGACGAGAGCACTTTGCCGATCAGCTTTTCATTCTTTTCCTGCCCGGCGGCCAGTGATTTCGCATAAATCTCGCCCGCCGTGCCGTCCATCGTGGAGATCCGCCCGCCGGAGGCGATCATCGCAGCCGCTTCCGGGCTGACATTCAAAATTGATACACTTCCCTGCATAGCTGTTCCTCCTCAGCGGAACGGGTTTCCCTGTTCGTCGTAAATTTCCAGCCGTTTGATGCGCGCAAAGTCCGGCTTCTGCTCCGGCAGATAGCGCTCGATCGCGTTGACCAGCAGCTGCGGGTTGCAGCTTGGATTCTGCGCGGAGACGAGAACCGTCAGCTCCAGCTCCTGCGCGGACGCTTTTCGCATGGAAAGCCCAAAAATCATGGGCGTGAGATCAAGCTCCGCCTCCCCGCCGCTTTTCGTACGCTTTTTGACAAGCACGGGGCCGCCCGAAAACAGCTCCGTGATCGTCCGCTCGGCCTGTTCCGGTACACCCCGGTCATATTCCAGCGTGATCTGCGCGCGCAAACGCGTTAGGTGCTTGATCTTAACGGCGCTTTCATACGCCTCCAGCACTCGGATGCCTGCGGGCATCGTGCGGTTCAGCAGGGCCGGGAGCTTTGCAAGGTCGACAGAGCCGTCCTGAATTTCAAAGTCCAGAATTTCGCAGACGCTCTCCGAGCCGACGGGCAGCGGCAGCGCGATAGAGACATACGCGCGCGGGCTGAAGCCCTGCGAATGCCAGATCATGATATCCGCGCGCTTGAATGCGCGCTGAAACACGCGCATCAGATCCAGATGCGAGAGATAGACTGCGTCGCCGGTCTTTTCAAACAGCAGGCGATTCATCGCACAGCCTCCTTTCGCTCAGCATCCGCGCACCGCAGCCGTTGCAGTGCGTGCGGCAGTCCGGCGTCGCCTCCGAACGCAGCGCCTTTTCACGCTCGTGCAGCAGGAATTTCGTCGTAACGCCGACGTCGATGGTCTGCCACGGCAGAAGCTCGTCGGCGGCAAAGCCGCGCGTCGTGTAGAAATCCAGGTCGAGGCCGGCGCGCCGGAACGCTTCCAGCCACTTTTCATAGTCAAAATACTCGTCCCAGCCGTCGAGCCTGCACCCGAGCCGGTGCGCCTCCAGCAGTGCCTGTCCGACGCGGCGGTCGCCGCGTGCCATGACGGCTTCCAGACAGCTGAGGTCGGATTCGTGATAGCGATAGTCGACGCATTTTGCGTGCAGGTTTGCCTGCAGCAGATGGACGCGCCGCAGATATTCCTCCGGCGTGATCTGCGCTGCCCACTGAAACGGCGTGAAGGGCTTCGGGACAAAATACGCCGTCGCCAGATTGATAGACAGCCCGCGCTTTTTCCCGCTGCCGTTCTCCCGCCAGACCTGAATGATTTTATAGACCAGCTCCGCAATGCCAACTACATCCTCATCCGTTTCCGTCGGCAGACCCAGCATGAAATACAGCTTCACGCTGTTCCAGCCGCCGGAGAAGGCCGTGGCGCAGGTGGAGAGAATTTCTTCTTCTGTTACGTTTTTATTGATCGCGTCGCGCAGGCGCTGCGTTCCAGCCTCCGGTGCGAACGTCAGGCCGCTTTTGCGCACCTTCTGGATGCGCATCATGAGCTCCCGCGAAAAATTATCCGCGCGCAGGCTCGGCAGCGAGAGATTGATCTTGCGCGGCTCACAGTAGTCGAGCAGACCGTCGGCCAGGGCTTCCAGCTCGCGGTAATCGGAGGTCGAAAGGCTGGCCAGCGTGATCTCACTGTTGCCGGAATCTTCGAGGGATTCGATTGCTTGTTTACATAATACATCTGCCGATTTAGCCCTTATCGGCCGGTAGCAGAACCCGGCCTGACAGAACCGGCAGCCGCGGATACAACCGCGGAAAATTTCAAGATTCGAGCGGTCATGGACGATCTGGGTCGACGGAACGATGGTCTTCGTCGGAAAATATGCCGTATTCATATCCTGCACAATGCGCTTTTTGACGCGCTCCGGCGCGCCGGGTTCTGGCGTGATGGCAGCAAGCGTTCCGTCTTCATGATAGGTATGCGTGTAAAAGGACGGCACATAGACGCCCTCGATTTTCGCGACCTCATGCAAGAATTTCAGCTTCGTCAGCCCCTGCTTTTTTGCGGCGCGGTAGCATTCGATGATCTCCGGCGTGCTTTCCTCCCCTTCTCCGACGGAAAAGAAGTCAATAAAATCCGCCAGCGGCTCCGGGTTGACCGCACAGACGCCGCCGGCAAAAACGATATTTTCCAGTCCGCCGCGGTCTTTGGACAGCAGCGGGATCTGCGCCAGCTCCAGCATATTCAGGACATTTGAATAGCACATCTCATAGCCGAGCGTGAACGCGACCAGATCAAAATCCCTGACCGCGTCGTGGCTTTCCAGCGCCCAGAGTGGAAGACCATGCGCGCGCATCTTGTCCTCCATATCGCCCCACGGCGCAAAAACGCGCTCGCACCAGACGCCGGACATCTCGTTCATCACGCCATAGAGGATCCGCATACCGATGTTGGACATACCGATCTCATAGGTGTCCGGGAAACAGAACGCAACGCGCACATCGACGTCCTTTTTGTCTTTGATGATCTGATTATATTCTCCGCCCACATAGCGTGCCGGCTTCTGGACGCGCATGAGGATCCTGTGGAACTGATCTGTCATGAATAGCTTCCTTCTCTTTTGTGATTCACTCTATTGTACCTGTTCGCGCCGGAAAAAGCAACAAAAAGCTTGCCGGTTTCCACACTGTTCACTGCACCGCATCCGTACGTCTTGCAAGCATCAGCAGGCGCACGGTCAGATAGGCCGCCGTTCCAAGCGGCCAGAGTCCTGACTTCCTGAAAAAAGTCAGGAACACGCCGATCAGCAGCAGAACCGCGCAGGCTGCGAAGCTGACGATCTCCGAAATATGCTCCGCCTGTGTGATCGGCAGCCGGGCCAGCAGCACGCAGCGGATCATCCGCCCGCCGTCCAGCGGCCAGACCGGCAGCAGATTATAGATCCCCAGCATCAGACTGTATGCGGCAAAGGAAGGCCGCTGCATACAAAATGCTGCGCCGCAGATCAAATTGACCAGCGGCCCCGCCAGTGCCGAAAGCAGTTCCTGCCGGTAGCCAAGGCCGGACGCCGCGATCTGAAGATCTGCAAACCGCAGCGTCAGTCGCCGCACCTGTCCGCCGCAGGCCAGCATCATGACAATGTGCGCCAGTTCATGTACTGCCATCGCGCAGAGGATCGGCAGCACAGAGCCGCTGCGGTCAAGCGCCGCAAGAACGATTGCAAACATAAAAAAGCCCGGCCGGAGTTCAATTGCCGGCACCGGTCAGAATCTCAAACGAGCCGGACAGCGCCTCCTGCACAGCCTCCCCTTCCCGCAGCCGTTCCGTCAGTGCTGAAAACGCCTGTACGGTCTTTGTTTTCTGTGCCGCACCGGCAATTTTCGTGATCGCCGCGTCAACCGCCGGTACGCAGGTCTTGAGCGTCCACACAAGCGCCAGCATCGCCAGCAGCAGATAAAGCCGCGAGATCCCGGCTCCCGCTTGCCTTTCGTTTTTACCCCTGTTTTCCTTCATCGCACGCACCTCCTCTGGCAAGCGTATGCGCCAAAAAATATTTTCATGCATCCCTCTTGACAAATCACTGTTTTCTACGTATAATATCCAAGCTGACGGGGTGTGGCGAAGTTTGGTATCGCGCTTGGTTCGGGACCAAGAGGCC
>OLGB01004523.1_pt1 | contig 11801 bp, 10 predicted proteins | sample 1605691 | NCBI WGS metagenome assembly OLGB01 (sample SAMEA3888925, study PRJEB22519) | human gut metagenome | biome: human gut; feature: human-associated habitat; material: faeces | place: Denmark | collected 2010
CAGAGTGTCCTAAAGGGGATAGGGATAATAAATCAGAAGTTAATTTCAAAAACAGACTTTTTCTACAATCTACAAAATTTCTTTACAGAAATTTTTATCTTTATTTTTTCTTTACCCGATTCAATGCGTATCCGTTTTGACGGCTAATAATTATCACGGTGGTGAAAACTTGGAAGAACAGCTTTCAGAAAAAGAACTTGCCGACCTTAAAGCAAAAGAACTTGACATACTCGTAAAATTCGACAGGATGTGCAAGGAGAACAATTTACGCTATTTTATTACAGCAGGAACGCTTCTCGGTGCGGTAAGGCACAAGGGCTTTATCCCGTGGGACGATGATATTGACGTTGTAATGCTCAGGAAGGATTTCAACAGATTGAACCGTGTCTGCAGTAAGGCATTACCCGAAGGACTTTTTCTGCAGGACAAGAAAAATGACAAGGGTTACCCGTTCCACTTTGACAAGATAAGGCTTGACAACACTGAGGTCATCGACCCGTTCCTTGAAGGCGTAAATATGCACAAGGGTATTTATATAGATGTTTTCCCTGTGGACAAGTGTCCCGAAAACAATAAACTGGCACAATTCATGTTCAAATGGGTAAGCACGACATCTTATGCGCTTATAGCAAAGCAGGACAAGGATTTTGACTTTGACTATACCAAAAAGTCAGCCCGTATGCTTTATCACTTTATGATAAAGATGCCGAGAGGCTTTGTTATTGCGATGCGTGACTTTGTTGTCGGTATCTTCAATGTATTCTGTTCGGGCAAAAAGCTGTGTACCGTAAGCGGTGCGCACGGCTTCCCCAGAGAAACATATAAAAGCGAATGGTTTGAGGAGAAGATAATGCTCCCGTTTGAGAGCGGCGAATATCCCGCACCGGCAGGATATGACAGTCTTCTCACCAATATGTACGGCGACTATATGAAACCGCCGGAAGATGATGAAAAAAGCGGTCACTTCACAAGCGTTGAAAGTGACAAATAAGCATTTGAATAAGGAACTATACGAAAGGACAAAAAGCATGAAAAGAGTAATTACCTACGGAACATTCGATCTGCTCCACTACGGACACATTGAACTTCTCAAAAGAGCAAAGGCACTCGGAGATTATCTTATCGTAGTGCTTTCAACAGATGAATTCAACTGGAACGAAAAGCAGAAGAAGTGCTATTTCAGCTATGAGATAAGAAAGCAGCTTCTTGAAGCTATCCGCTACGTCGATCTTGTTATCCCCGAAACCTGCTGGGATCAGAAGATAAGCGACGTAAAGGAATACCACGTTGACACATTCGTAATGGGCGACGACTGGAAGGGAAAGTTTGATTTTCTCAAGGAATACTGCGAGGTAGTTTATCTGCCCAGAACACCCGAAATTTCAACTACGCAGATAAAGCACGACCTTAGCGACAAGTAATATAAAGATAAACAGACAGTCGCATGATTTCACGGAGGAACTAAAATGAGCAACCCCTTTACCTACGCCAATAAGGTACGCAAAAAATTCAAGGATCCTTACTGGGTAGCGAAAAACAAGTATATAACCTATTATGAGCAGTTACCGATAGACGAAAAAGTGATACTGCTTGAATCGCAGACCGCTACAAAGATCAGCGGTAACCTGTTCTATATTCTGAAATATCTTTTGACAGATGAAAAATACGCCGGATATACGGTTTACCTTTCATCATGGGGAAGATATGTAAAAAGCATTACGGCTATTCTTGAACACTACGGATTCGAAAACGTAAACATTGTTGTTTATGCTTCCGATGATTATATGCGTCTGCTTGCAAGCGCAAAATATCTGATAAACGACGCTACCTTTCCTAACTACTGGATAAAGAAAAAGGGACAGGTATATATAAACACATGGCACGGCACACCGCTCAAAGCCATGGGACGCAAGGTGCATAACGATGTATTCTTCGGAAACGTTCAGAAGAACCTTGTAAATGCCGACTATCTGCTTTATCCCAACATCTTTACGAAAGACGTAATGATAAGGGACTATATGCTTGAGAATATTTCTTCAAATTCCTATATACTCTGCGGTTATCCGAGAAACACAGTATTCTTCGACAGGGACGCAGAGCAAAAGATAAGAGAAGAGCTTGAGATCACCGACAAGAAGATATACGCATATATGCCGACATGGAGAGGTACTGTCGATAAGGTCGGCGTATCAAAAAACGACGCATATCTTATGTATTACCTTTGCGAGCTTGACAAAAGACTTACCGATGACGAGATATTCTATATCAACATTCACCCTATGGCAATGCACGCCAAGAATACGGCGGAAGTCAGCAAACTCAAACATATAAAGAACTTCCCCGCAGAGTATGAAACATACGACTTCCTTAACATTGCAGACGTTCTTGTTACAGACTATTCAAGCGTATTCTTCGATTATGCCTGCACACGCAAAAAAGTGGTGCTTTTCCCGTATGATAAAGACGAATATCTCTGCGACAGAGGTATGTACATGGATATGGACGACCTGCCTTTCCCTCAGGTATTTGACCTTGACGCTCTTGTAGACGAGCTGAGAAGCGAAAAGAACTACGACGATACAGAGTTTGTAAAGACATACTGCACATGGGACAGCAGTAACGCTACAGCTCAGCTTTGTGACAGAACGATCCTCGGTATCGACACAGGACTTACTGTAGGACCTGTAACCGGAAACGGCAAGGAAAACGTGCTGATATATGCCGGCAACCTTGACAAGAACGGCATAACCACATCGCTCAGATCCCTTATGAAAAACATTGACCTTGACAAGCGAAACTACTACATTTCATTCTGTCAGGGAAAAGCAAAAAGACACGGCGAACAGCTTGCAACATTCAGTGATAAGGTAAACTTCTTCGCAGTAGCGGAATACTTCAACCTTACAGCTGCAAACAAGACTGTAAACAAGCTGTACAAAGAACACCTCATTTCTACAAATCAGTATATCAAATCGCTCGGAAAGCGTATCGAACAGAACTTCCTGCGTTCATACGGCAATGCAAAGTTTGACAGGGTTATCCAGTTCTGCGGATATGAGGACGAGATGATTCTGCTCTACAGTCAGTTCAAAGGTCAAAAGACGATATGGGTGCATAATGATATGCTCGCCGAAATCAAGACAAGAAGCAACCAGAGAAAAGACCTTCTTGAATATGCTTACCACACTTATGACAATGTTGTTGCGGTAACCGATGATATTGTCGCACCTACGCAGATACTTGCAGGTAAGGACAAGAAGATCAACATAGTAAAAAATACTATTGACTACAAGACGATTCTTACAAACAGCGAACAGCCTATAGCCCTTGACCCCACCACAAAATGTTCTGTAGAGCCTGAAAAGTTCTATGAGATAATGCAATCGGACGCTAAGAAGTTCATAAATGTCGGTCGTTATTCGCCCGAAAAAGGTCACGACAGACTTATAGACGCTTTCTATAAGCTCTGGCAGAAGGATAACAGCATATATCTTATAATAATGGGCGGCAACTCAAGAGCAAAAAAGTACGAAGAGCTTATTGAAAAAGTAAACGAAATGGGTCTTTCCGAAAATGTAATTCTTCTGCTTGCCGTAAGCAACCCTTATCCTATAATCAAGGCTTGCGACGGATTTATATTAAGCTCGTTATATGAGGGCTTCGGACTGGTTCTTGCCGAAGCGGACATTCTCGGTCTGCCAATCGTTTCAACAGATATTACAGGACCCAGAACATTTATGCACAAGTACGGCGGTACTCTTATCGAAAACTCCGACGACGGCGTTTATAATGGCTTACAGATGCTGTATAGCGGTGAAGTTAAGCCGCTGAACGTTGACTATGAGGCTTACAATCAAGAATGTGTAGCAGAGTTTGAAAAGCTGTTTGAATAATTTAATAATTTACCGATAATAAAGCGGGGAGCATTTCACTTGGAAACGCTCCCCGTTTTTCTTATTCATTCACCTCAAACTTATACCCTACTCCCCATATAAGCCTTATGCTCCATTTTGAAGATAAGCCGTCCAGCTTTGATTTCAGCAGGCTGACCGATTCTTCGACCAGTGCGTCACTGCCCTTTGCGTCAGGACCGAACACCTCATAAGCAAGCTGTTCCTTGCTGAACACACGGTTCGGATTTGCTATAAACGAGCGGAGTATCTCAAGCTCATTAAGCCCCAGCGGATACTCCTTGTCGCCTACCTTCGCACAGTTATGTTCATTATCAATTGACAGCGTGTCACACTCGCCACGCATCTTCCCGTCATATTTGTCGAATACCTCCGACAGCTGTCCTATATCAAGCGGAAGCGATAAAGTATGCTCGCCTCCATCATTCTTCAGCATATATATATCAGCCATAAGAGAGGTATGGCGGCATTCCTGCTCTGCATCAAGATAGCAACCGCCGAGTATTATAATATCGGGGTGAAGAACAAGACATTCACGCACAACGTGCTGTGTATCCTCGCTTATATCGCATATCGTTTTTACCGTAAAGCCCTCTTTTTCGGCATAGTTCTCAATAAAATCACATATATGCTCGTTGTCGCAGGCTATTATAATCTTCTTTGACATTTCAGTGCCTCCGTAAAGTACACAATTTTAAATATTAAAGCGATAAACCCTTATCGCCCTGTTTCTATTTATATTATACAGCCCCTCACGCCTTTTTTCAACACCTTTTTCAAAAATTCCGTCAATTTTATGTGTAAATCTGCATAAATAATTATCAATCCGACGAACGACTTTTATATTAATGTAACAAAATTATCACTTTTCACATTTTACCCCTTGATTTTTATGCGTAAAGTGATTACAATAATAATCAGCGGTTAGCACTCAAGCGTAAAGAGTGCTAACAACTTGGAAATCAAAAGCACCGTCACAGTTAAAAAAGTGACAGCAAATATAACAAGGAGGTCATTCAAAATGACGATCAAACCGTTATCGGACAGAGTAGTTATCAAGATGCTCGAAGCAGAAGAAACAACAAAGGGCGGTATAATTCTTACAAGTGCCGCACAGGAAAAGCCCCAGGTAGCAGAAGTTGTAGCGGTAGGCCCCGGCAAGACAGTTGACGGAAAGCTCGTTCCCGTACAGCTTAAAGTCGGCGACAAGGTTCTTATGAGCAAATACTCAGGAACAGAAGTCAAGGTTGACGGCGAAGAATACACAATACTCCGTGAGGAAGACATCCTCGCAGTTGTAGAATAATTGAAAGTGAGGAACATTCACAATGGCTAAACAGATTATATACGGTGAAGAAGCCCGCAAGGCTTTACAGGCAGGTATCGACCAGCTTGCAAACACAGTAAAGATTACACTCGGCCCTAAGGGCAGAAACGTAGTGCTTGACAAGAAGTTCGGCGCTCCGCTGATTACAAACGACGGTGTTACTATCGCCAAGGAGATTGAGCTTGACGATCCTTTCGAAAACATGGGCGCACAGCTTGTTAAGGAAGTTTCTACAAAGACAAACGATGCCGCAGGCGACGGTACAACAACAGCTACTTTGCTCGCTCAGGCTCTTATCAGAGAGGGTATGAAGAACATTGCCGCAGGCGCTAACCCTATGGATGTTAAGCGTGGTATCTCAAAGGCAGTTGACTCGGCAGTAGCAGAGATAAAGAAGAATTCAAAGGCTATCGAAAACAGCGATGGCATTGCCCGTGTAGCTACAGTTTCATCGGGTGACGAAACAGTAGGTAAGCTGATTGCAGAGGCTATGGAAAAGGTTACAACAGACGGTGTTGTTACTCTTGAAGAAGGCAAGACAGCAGAAACATACAGCGAAGTCGTTGAAGGTATGCAGTTCGACAGAGGCTACATTTCACCTTACTTTGCAACAGATACAGATAAGATGACAGCTAACCTTGACGATGCTTACATCCTTATCACAGACAAGAAGATAAGCAACATTCAGGACGTTCTGCCCTTACTTGAACAGGTCGTACAGGCAGGTAAGAAGCTGCTTATCATCGCTGAGGACATCGAGGGCGAGGCTCTTACAACACTTATCCTCAACAAGCTGCGTGGTACATTCGTATGCGTAGGTGTAAAGGCTCCCGGCTTCGGCGACAGACGTAAGGAAATGTTACAGGATATCGCAATTCTTACAGGCGGTACTGTTATCACATCAGAACTCGGCCTTGAGCTTAAGGATACAACTATCGACCAGCTCGGCCGTGCTAAGAGCGTAACAGTTTCAAAGGAAAACACAACGATTGTAAACGGCGCAGGTTCAACAGAGCAGATTCAGGCAAGAATCGCTCAGATAAGAGCCGCTATCGAAAACACAACAAGCGAATTTGACAAGGAAAAGCTTCAGGAAAGACTTGCAAAGCTTGCAGGCGGTGTTGCTGTTATCAAGGTCGGTGCCGCTACAGAAATCGAAATGAAGGAAAAGAAGCTCCGTATCGAAGACGCTCTTGCAGCCGCTAAGGCAGGTGCAGAGGAAGGTATCGTAGCAGGCGGCGGTACAGCACTTATCAACGCTATGCCCGCTGTAGAAGCTCTTATCGCAACTCTTGAGGGTGACGAAAAGACAGGTGCTAAGATAGTTCTCCGTGCTCTTGAAGAGCCTGTTCGTCAGATTGCCGCTAACGCAGGTCTTGAAGGCTCTGTTATTATCGACACTATCCGCCGTGAAGGCAAGGTAGGCTACGGCTTCGATGCTCAGAAGGAAGTATACGGTGATATGATCGCCACAGGTATCGTTGACCCTGCAAAGGTAACACGTTCAGCTTTACAGAACGCCGCTTCAGTTGCAGCTATGGTTCTTACAACAGAGAGCCTCGTTGCCGACAAGAAGGAAGAAAATCCTGCTCCCGCAATGCCCGCAGGCGGCATGGGCGGTATGGGCGGAATGTATTAATTCCAAACTCAACAGAATAAGATCAGCCCGGTACGGAAAAATCCGTACCGGGCTTTCTGTTTGTTTATAGCTTATAATAGTTATACGCAGTTATTTGCCGCCTTTACCGAATGCCTTGCTCCAGTCAACGTTACGGGCGATTTTGTAACCGCTGTCGGTTTTAGTAAGGTCGGCGGAGAAAACCATATAACAGCTTGTACCGGGTGTCTGAGAATTAAGCACCATATAAGCCAATTTTACGTTATCACCGTCTTTATAGGCTTTGGCACAATCATAAAGGCATTCACGCTGTGATAAACTTTCTAAAGCCGGACCGTGCAATCCCGTCTCATTGCACCTGCCGATTGAAATTCCTTTCACGCAGAATTTACCGTCCTGATATGTGAATGTGTCAAAGTCCTTTTCAAACTGTTCAAATGTCGTAATATCGGAATATACCGACTTTTCCGATTCATAAAATTCCTTCATAGACGTAAACGCAGTCGGCTGTGCCGAACTTTCAAACCACTTATCATAATCGTCTTTTGGGACAGCGGTTATATCCGGCATATCCTTTATCTTGTTACCTGCATTGTAAAGCTCGGTTTCAAGCTTACCACACTTTTCAAGAATATCGGCAACCTCTTTTTGCACCTGCTCATCGTCAATGATTTTATCACCGAGCGCCTCACTGAACATTTTGTCAATTGTGGTTTTGCCGGGCGTCTTATATTCACTGCCGTAGTCGTAGATAAATGACGCTATATCACGTTTGCTTTCCTCTGCAGAACTGTCCACCACGCCTATTGCAGTAAATTTTTCGTCTTCATAAGCGGAAGTGGATTCTTCAGGCACAGAGGTTTCGGGAGTTGTGATGCTTTCGGTTGTTGATTCCGATGCAGATGATGTAACAGAGGTATCCTGCGATGAAACCGGTTGGGAGGCGTTATTGCCGGCACAGCCGCTGAGCAGAGAAACAAGAATTAAAGTGCATATCAAAGTTGTTTTTTTCATAGAATCACTCCTTAATATTGATAAATTGTATGCCGGTGGGTTTCTTTCACTTTCAGTATACCATGCTTTAAGAAAAAAACAATGGCAATTCTTCACTTTTGTATAAAAAATCAAAACGTTATAGCAAATTTCGTATAATATGTACATATAATTCAGAAACCGATTTTCATTATCTCTTAAGCCCACTGCCGTAATTTCGTTTTACGCATTTTTATATTGACATTCGCACTTTTAAGCGGTATACTATTAGAGTACGCATAAATTTATTTTAGCTTTTTAAAAAGGAATTTGAGCATGATATACAAAAACCCTGTGCTGAAAGGCTTCTACCCCGACCCCTCCGTCTGTTTTGCAAACGGAAAATATTATCTGGTAACAAGCACCTTTCAGTATTTCCCCGGTGTTGCGCTCTTTGAGAGCGACAATCTTGTAAACTGGAAGCAGATAGGCTATGTGCTGACACGTCCCGAACAGGTAATGCTTGACAAGATACCTGCGTCAGGCGGCGTATTCGCTCCCACTATCCGCTATAACAACGGCAGGTTCTATATGGTGACTACAAACGACACCACCCACAGAAACTTCTATGTTTATACCGATGACATCTACGGCGAATGGTCAGACCCTATCGAAGTCGATCAGGGCGGTATCGACCCGTCGCTGTACTTTGAGGACGGCAGAACATTCTTCATAAGCAACGGACAGGACGACTACGGCGAGGGCGGCGTTGTACAGTGTGAGATTGACATTGCTACAGGTAAAAAGCTCTCACACAGCAAGTCTATCTGGAAAGGTTCGGGCGGACGTTATCTTGAAAGCCCCCACGTTTATAAGATAAACGGAAGATATTATCTTATGGCGGCAGAGGGCGGCACAGAATACGGTCATATGGTGACATATGCCGTATCGGACGATATATGGGGCGAGTATATCACAGGCGACAACAATCCCATACTCACTAACCGCAACAAAGCGCCGTACATAATACAGGGTATCGGTCACGGAGATCTGATACAGGACAAGAACGGCGACTGGCATATATTAAGTCTCGGCTTCAGACAGATGGGTATATGGATGCCATTCCACAGCCTCGGCAGAGAGGTTTTCCTCTCCCCTGCACACTTTGACGAAAACGGCAGGCTGTTCGCAGGTCTTGACGGCACAACAGACGCACAGTATGAAATAAAGGGCGATTTTACTCAGGATAAGCTGCCCGTGTTCACATTCGGCAATACAGATCCTGCCGTTGACTGGTGTTATCTGCGTAAGTATCACCCCGAAAACTATAAGCTGTCGGCGGACAAGTACGAGCTTTGCGGCACCGATCTGACGCTTGACGATATGGATTCACCTACTTTTATCGCAATGCGTCAGCGTGACTTTGATATGGAGCTTTGTGTCAACGTAAACCTTTGCGGCAACGGCGAGGGCGGTGTCACAATGTATATGTGCGAGAACGAGCATTATGATATTGCGCTTAAAAAGACGGTGGACGGCACTTTTGCAATACTGAAGCTCAACATCGGCGGAATAAAGCACGAGCAGAACAGAGTTGCGGTAAATGCCGACAACGCAACGCTTATCGTCAGAGCCGACCATTATAATTATAATTTCTTTGTGAAATGCGGCGACACCGAAACACATCTCGGAAGCGGTCAGGTGAAATATCTGACAAGCGAGGTTTCGGGTGGTTTCACGGGTACAATGACAGGATTATACGCTGTAGGAGGTACGGCACAGTTCACAGGTTTCAGCTGTGCATACACCGAGAGCGAAGAATAAAAAAGAGGGTTATAATATGAGTTTTTTCCAGAAAGATATTGAAACTATGCCGAGAGCCGAGCTTGAAAAGCTCCAGCTTGAAAAACTGAAGCACATAACAAAATACTGTTATGACAATGTACCGCTGTACAAGAGAAAATTTGACGAGGCAGGCTTTGATTGCACAAAGATAAAGGCGCTGTCGGACATACAGTACATACCGTATACCACTAAGTCGGATTTCCGTGACAACTATCCTTTCGGTATGTTCGCAACACCGCTCAAAAACGTAACACGTCTGCACGCTTCATCGGGTACAACCGGCAAGCCCACCGTTGTAGGCTACACAAAGAACGACCTTGATATGTGGTCTGACTGCGTAGCAAGACTTGTAACAGCCGCAGGCGCTACAGATGAAGACATAGTGCAGATTGCATTCGGCTACGGACTTTTCACGGGTGCGCTCGGTCTGCATTACGGCCTTGAAAAGATAGGTGCTACAGTAGTTCCCTGCTCATCAGGCAACACCGAAAAGCAGGTTATGCTGATGAAGGACTTCGGCACAACGGCACTTGTCGCTACCCCCTCATACGCTATGAGAATAGGCGAGGTCGCAGAAGAAATGGGTATCGGCAGAGATGAGCTCAAGCTGCGGCTCGGTCTTTTCGGCTCAGAGGGATGCACTCCCGAAATGAGAGCGCAGATAGAAGATTATCTGCATCTGCTTGCCACCGACAACTACGGTATGAGCGAGCTTATGGGACCGGGCGTTTCGGGCGAATGTTCACTGCGTTGCGGTATGCACTTCAACGAGGATCACTTCCTCCCCGAGATCATCAACTCCGAAACAGGCGAGGTTCTCCCCGAAGGCTCAAAGGGCGAGCTTGTTATAACAACGCTTTCAAAGGAGGCTATCCCTGTTCTGCGTTATCGCACAAAGGATATTACTTCTATCACCTACGAAAAGTGCGAATGCGGAAGAACTCACGCCCGTATGAGCAAGCCCTCCGGCAGAAGCGATGATATGCTGAAGATCAGAGGCGTAAATGTATTCCCCTCACAGATCGAAAGCGTTATAATGACAATCCCGCAGATAGCACCCCACTATCAGCTTGTTGTTACCCGTGAGGGAAGCAGTGACAGACTGGAGGTCAAGTGCGAGCTTGTTGACGGAAGCGTGCTTGAAAGCCTTGAATCGCTGTCAAACTTACAGAAAAATATCCGCCACAATCTTAAGACGGTTCTCGGCATTGATACAAAGGTCACACTTGTTGAGCCCAAGACAATTGAACGTTTTGAGGGCAAGGCAAAGCGTGTGATCGACCTTCGCAACAAGTAATATGAAGCTGAAATATGATGAAGCGGATATGCACGCACAGCTTGTAAAGGTGCTGTATCCCGATGAAACCGCAATGTTCCCCGTATACTGCGTATACAACGATAAATCCTTTATGGGAAGTGCTATGGAATATGGCTATTTAGCCGTTACCGACAAGGGCAGACTGCTGATGATACGCTATGATTTTATAGGCGACGGCAACTGCGGTTCGTGTCCGCTCACCGCTATAAAGAGGCTTAAGATAAAGAAACTGCTTATCGGTCAGTACAAGCTTGAATTTACGCTTATGACCGACGGTAAGGATTTTAAGACGACAGTACAGATAGCGCCGAAAATGGCTTTCGGAGCATTCCCACATCAATACGCAAATTTTAATATGCTACTTGACGCACTGCTTCCTTATACAGAAAATTAAAGAAAAAGAACCGAAAGAAAAGAGAAACTAAAATGTCGCTTGAAAAGTGTTCGGGATATGAGAAGTGGGTAGACGTTACCAAAGCAGTGTCATAATGACACAGTCAATTCGCCGTTCTAAGAGTTAGCGATTTGCGTAACCTGCGTTACCGGCGGAATTACACAAAGTAATAAAGCAGATAAGCGGTCACAGCATTTCACTGTGACCGCTTTCAGTCTATCGAAAAACCAATTCATTATAGCTATACAGTGAAATGTACCGCCAACACCGCTTAAAACAATTTCTATACTGATAAGGTATTAATATTTTCGTGAGTGTATCAGTGCAACTGCACTGACATTGACTCTTCAAAAAAACGCCACTAACCTAAGATATATGTACTAATATGCGGACGTGTAGCGTTAAGCGTCCCTGCA
>OLGB01004534.1_pt1 | contig 11772 bp, 8 predicted proteins | sample 1605691 | NCBI WGS metagenome assembly OLGB01 (sample SAMEA3888925, study PRJEB22519) | human gut metagenome | biome: human gut; feature: human-associated habitat; material: faeces | place: Denmark | collected 2010
TCCCGCGCGTCTCCTCGAACCAGGCGTGCGCGCCGCCCGCGCCGCAGCACATCGCGCGGTCGCGGTTGCGCGGCATCTCGACGAGCTCCACGTTCGGTAGGGAGCCCACGAGCTCGCGCGGCGCCTCATGCTGCCCCGCAGTGTCGGAGTTGCAGCCAAACAGGAAAAACGCCGAAACGGCGAGCGCCGCCAATATCGCTTTGGGGAATTTCATATATCGCGATTTTCCCCAAAGCCGCCGCGATTGCAAGCCGAATTGCGCAGACGCGGGCGATTTTCCGGCGCGGCGCGGCCGGATGGCTTTTGAACATCCAACAATATGCTTGATTTTGTCGCAAGCACGGGTAGTTTTGTTTATTAAAAACTTAATTTGCGCATTCGGATTGGCATTCGGGGGCGTCCCGCCCGAAAATCCTGCCGCAAAACGCACGCAACTTATATGGATTGGCTCGGCAATCTCTTTTTCGGCGCGGGAATCGCGCACAGCATACTCGTATTCGCGCTCGTCATAACCTTGGGCGTCCTTCTGGGGCGCGTAAAAGTGGCGGGAATATCGCTCGGGGTGACCTGGATTCTATTCGTCGGGATTATCGCAAGCCACTTCGGAATGGGCATAGAAGCCCATGTGCTCCACTTTTTCAAGGAATTCGGGCTGGTGCTATTCGTGTTTTCAATAGGCCTGCAAGTGGGGCCAAGCTTTTTTTCGTCCTTTAAAAAAGAGGGGATTGGCATGAACCTCGTGGCGGCGGCCGTCGTGTTCTGCGGCGTCGGGGTAGCGGTGGCGATACATTACGCCACGGGGCTGCCAATGCCCACGATGGTAGGGATCCTCTCCGGAGCGGTGACGAACACCCCCGGGCTGGGCGCGGCAACGCAGACTTACACCGACATCACGAGCCTCGACGACCCCACCATATCGCTTGGCTACGCAGTCGCGTATCCACTCGGGGTTCTCGGCATAATAGGCTCGCTCATCGCGCTCAAATTCGCTTTCAGAATTTCTTTTGACGGGGAATACGCCGAGATCCGCCGCCGCAAAGGGCTGAAAGTCGGCGCCGACAGGATAACTCTCGAAGTCGCCAACCCGTCCCTCGACGGCAGGACTATAGACGAGGTTCAGGAACTCGTCGACAGGCACTTTGTGATATCGAGAATCTGCGGAAAAGACGGAAAGATAGAGATAGCCAAATCCGAGAGCGTGCTGCGCAAGTCGGACAAGATTCTCGTGGTCGCGGAGCCAAAGGACATCGACTTTCTCGTCGCGTTCATAGGCGAGAGGGTGGATATGGAATGGCAGAAGATGGACACCGCCCTTGAAGCGCGCCGCGTTATGATCACAAATCCGGACGTCAACGGCAAGACTCTCGGGAAGCTCGGACTGTACGGCGGATTTTCCTTCAACATCACGCGAGTCAACCGCGCCGGCATAGACCTCGTGGCGCACCCCGACCTGCAGCTCCAGATGGGCGACCGCGTGACCGCAGTGGGCACCGCGACCTCCCTCAAAAGCGTCGAAAAAATCCTGGGCAACTCGATGATGCGCCTGCGCCAGCCGAACTTGGTGCCGATATTTCTCGGGATATTCCTCGGGGTGCTCGTCGGCAGCGTGCCTTTCTTTATTCCAGGCATACCGCAGCCGATAAAGCTCGGGCTGGCTGGCGGGCCGCTCGTGGTCTCAATTCTCCTGAGCAGGTTTGGGCCGAAATTCAAGCTCGTCACCTACACGACAGTGAGCGCCAACCTAATGGTGCGCGAGATAGGCATTGCGATATTCCTAGCGGGCGTCGGGCTCGGGGCGGGGAAAGATTTTGTCTCGACCGTCATAAACGGCGGCGGCTACGTATGGATAGCGTACGGGGCGGTAATAACAGTGCTGCCGGTTCTAATAGGGGGAGCCATAGCGAGGATATTCTTGAAGCTCGACTACTTCACCCTTATGGGCGTGCTTTCGGGAAGCACAACCAATCCGCCCGCGCTCGCATACTCGAACGCGACTGCCGACAACGACATGCCCGCCGTGGGATACGCAACGGTCTATCCGCTGACCATGTTTCTCCGCGTCCTTACCGCGCAATTGCTGATAATCTTTTTCGTATAGCAATCGGGCGCGACATTTTCCAGACGGCGGCGCGCAATCCTGATGTTGCGGGGGTTGTGTGGTTCGAGTGGACAGACCTCTCCGCGACTGGGCGCTACGACCGTGCGGATTCCGGCATAGGCATAATCGACATGGCGGACACCCCGCACTACGAACTCGTCGAGACTTTCAGAAACTTTTCCTCCGGCATGTACAAAGAGAGGCTGAACGCCAAATCCGGCTACGGCAAAGGCGCAACCGACGACAGAAACTGGAATTAGCCAATCCAGATAATGCGAAGCGCATGCCATAAACAGGGGTACGCGGCGCGCCTGCCGTTGAAGCGGCGCATTTCCTTGCGAGAATTGGCTTAGCCAATGCTTCTATCCTTTTCAAAATTCCAACAAAAAACGAACCTCCAACAATAGAGCTTCGTGCGGCACGGATTGGCGCATTGGCCCCATTGACGGGGGCGGGCGGCAGTGCCGCTTCCGTTGAAGGGGCTGACGCCCCTTACGCCCATTGCTTCGCAATAGGGCTATCCCCATTATTCTTCCAAAATTGGTTCTGAAAACCAAAGGTTTCCGATTTGGCGTAATGATTTTGGATGAAGAGCGAGTATAGGGAAGCCGCCAAGGGCGCGTGGCGTATTCGACATACGCGAGCGGTCTTGGCGGCTTCCCTAACGGAGCTATTCGCCAAAAGCATTCGCCAAATCTTATTCGCTGAATCTCAGGCGGTACATCTTTCTGCTCATTTCGTTCATCGCCGCAGCCATATCGTATTTGGGCGTGTCGCAAATGTCCACGAAGCCGAGAGCTCCGTTTTCGCCGTCGAACCTGCCGGTTGTATACTGGTCTGTGTACTGGAACCAGTGGGCGCCTATTATCATCGGGTTTCTCATCGCGTCTTTCAGATAGCTTTTCATAGACTTGGTGCGCTCCGCCGAGGAAGGTTTCGGGCACAAGCTCCCCCAGAAATTGCCCCTGTCGCCCGAGCCGAAATGAAATTCCCCGATGAGCACGGGCTTGTCGGCAATGCCGTCCACCAGCTTTTCTTTGACATCGTCCGGGGAGTCCCGATAAATGTTAAAAGTCACGACATCGCAATTCTCGAAGGCGGATTTTATCACGATCGGATTGAGCCAGCCGAAACCGAAGCGGCAGCCGAGGTACAGGGCGTCGGGAGAAGCCGACTTCACCGCGTCGCGGCAGGCGGTAAAATAGGCGTCGGTAATAACCTTTTCGATGGCGGCGAAGTCCTCCTGCGCGGCGGGAACCGTCGTGTCGAAATCCTTGCGGGCTAGGAAGTCTTCCCAATCCTTGTAGTCGGACTTCCACGCGGCGTTGAGCGCGGAGATGTCGGAATACTTCTTTTTGAGCATGTTGCGGAAGGCGATTTTGCTGTGCTGCTCTGCCGGGCAGCTGAGCAGCGCGCGGCCTATCAGCCCGACTTTTCCCTGCCACGGGAGCTCGTTGTCCACGAACGCTCCGATGCAATAGGGGGAATTCAGCAAATCGGCTTTTTTCGCGGCGTTTTCCTTCGTGATTTTGGCGAAATCCGGATGGAGGTAGTCGGGGAATTTCGTCCAGAAGAGGTCGAGCTTGAGATTTTTGTTTTCGGGAGCCAGATACGCGGGGCGGCCGCTTCCCAGAGTCACGCTGAAAGGAATGTTTGCGCCGTTCATCAGGCGCTCGTCGCTCCACGCTCCGGAAGAGTTTGCGCCCCATGCGCCGAAGCGCCCGCGAATGAGGGCGACCTTGTCGTCCCGCGACATTTCTCCGTATTTCTTATGCATGTTGCGGGCGTTGAAGTTCATCGCCTTCATCGGCTCGCTGTGCTCCCCCTTTTTCGTGTCGTAGAAGCGCGCGCCGCCCCAGACATACTTGGGGTCGATTTTCTCGAAATAGCTTTCCCTGCCGGTCACGATTGTTCCGCCGCTCGCGCCGCTGGCGTTCACGCAGTCTATGCCGAGCGACCAGAACGGGTAGCCGTCGGGGTCGCGGAATGTCCACTTGCCGCCTATTTTGTCGAGCCTGAAACGTCCGGTGCCCTCGGCTTTGAGGGCGTCGTTCGCATATCCGCCCCACTTGCTGCGGTGGGGAATCTTGGCGAGCTTGGCGTTGAATTCCGCCTCCTTTTTCTTCTGGGCTTCAAAGTCGGCGTCGGAATGGATTTTGTCCGGCCAGTCGCGGTGCTTGAACTGCCCGTATTCGTCGATAAACGGAAAAAATTTATCCTTTGGAATCAGGTATATCGGGTCGTCCGCCTTGGCGAATACGGAATTGTTGGGCAGGTGCTTCATACCCGTAAAGCACTCTTTGGCGCCGTCGAGCCACGAGTTCGGAAAGTAGGATATTTCAATGTCGTCCACGGCGATTTCGCTGCCGCCGGCGGATGTGACAGACACGTAGGCCTTTTTGCCCTCGGGAATGGCGGCGCGCAAAGACACCTGCCCGCGCGTCCCCTTTTTGCCGGAAAACGTCACCTCAGCGCATCTCTTGTCAGTCTCGATAAGCACGAAATTCATTCCCCCACCCAAAATGACGTAGGAAAACTTTACGACGGCGGTCTTGCCGCCCTCAATGCCGGAGGCCGGAAATTTCATAGAAAGCGGCCACTTTCTTTGGGTTTGGCCGATTGTGCTAACCCTGAGCGACTTTCCGGTTCCGGCTCTCGCCTCGCGGGAGTCGTCCAGCTTGAAGTCTCCAAAAGTGCTTATTTCCTCAAACGCGTTTCCGGAATCGAAATTTTCCGAAAAACACTTCTCCGCCGCATACGCTCCCGACGCGGCAAGAGACGCCCCCATGACAAATGCGTAAAACCGTTTCATAAAAAACGGTTAAATCCAAAAAAACAGCCGTGTCAAACGCAATCGTTTGCGGCGCGGAAAACAGCGCCTATATCGAAGCCCGCGCGCGGGCGGACAGCGCGAGCGACGCCGCGCAAAGCGCGAGGCACACGGCAATGCAAAACTCGTCCGCAAGCCCCGCCAACAGCCCGCAAAGCGCGAGCCCTACGCCCATCGTAAGCCCCCACAGCGACGACAGAACGCTCAAAACCCACCCCCGCCTGCCCTCCGGCGCGCTTTCGGAAAATATCGCAAGCGTCACGAAATACGAAAGCGCAAATCCGCCCGCCTGCATGGGCGGTATCGCCCACATCGCCCAATAATTTTCCGAAACGAGCGGCAGCGCGACCGTCGCGACACCGACGGCGAGGCTCGCCACCAGCGCCTTCGGCGCGCTCGCCCTGCGCAGCAGCATGGGGCCGAAAAACGCGAACACCGCCCCTGAAAACACTCCCTCGACGGACAGAAACGCCGCAATCTCGCGCGCGGAAAACCCGCTTTTGGACTCGAGGACGAGTGGAACCGCCGCGAAAAACGCCCCCGCTCCGACCTGGTTCAGGCAGAATATCGAAACGAGCGTCCGCGACCTCTTTGACTTCGCCAGAAGCACTATGTCGCGCAGGCCGCCGAACCAGTCCATTCGAGACAGCTCGGACTTCGCGACCCTCGCGGAGCCAGGCATTGAAAAGCAGAGGGCGAATGCGGCGAGCGCAAAAAGGGCCGCCGTTATGAAAAACGGCAGGCTCCAAGTAAACGCCGAGGCGCTCTCGTCTATAAAGAGCGCGGCGAACGCCGGCCCGAGCATCAGCCCGAGGCTCATGGCGAGCAATGTTGCCCCGAGGTAAAAATTTTTCTGGTTTTTGCCCGAACACCGCTCGAGAAGCGCCGCCTGTATAGTTCCGTCGACGCCGGCGGTTACTCCGACGGCGACGCGCCCGAGCGCCAGCAGCCAGACGCTCAGAAATTCCATTGCAAGCCCCTGCGCCGCGCACCCCAAAACGGCGCCGCAGAGTGTCGCGATCAGAACCGCTTTGCGCCCGATGGAATCCGAGAGAGAGCCGATAATGGGCGCGCAGAAAAAGAGCGCGACGGGATACACCGACAGCACGAACCCGTACGCGAGCTTGCGAGCGGAGTCCGAAAACCCCGGCAGCATGTCGTGCGCGGCGGAGGACGCCTCTACCAGAGTCGGAAGCAGAACGGGTATGACCATGCTCTCGCAAATCATGTGAAATGCGAGTATGCCCAGAAGCGGCGCGGAAAACCAAAGCGAAATGCGTTTTGACATGGCAGCCTGCGTGCGAAACGCGCGATAATGCATATAGACATCCGCCGCGGCGGTTTTTCAAGGGAAATCTTAGCGCCCCGCGCCGAAACGGGAGACGGCGGCGGAATCCGCCGAAACGCGCGCCAGTTTACTGTTAACTATATTTTCTTCACAATGCCTTTGACGCGCCGGACGTTTTCGGGAAAATCGCTTTTGTCAAAACATTGCCAACCCGAGCTAAAATACATATGAAATTCTTGAAAAAACTGTCCATCGCCGCCGCGGCCGCGGCGTCCGCAACGGCGCTCGCCGCCCCGACTTTCCCGAAGTCGGAGGCCGAAGACGCCGACAAAATAATGAGCAAGGAGTACTGGGCCATTTGGAACCCGGACGTCCAGAAGAAAATCGACGAAAACATCGAAAAAAACCGCAAGGCCGACGCCGTTATAAACCTCGGCGAGCCCGCCGCAGGAGGGGACGTGAAAGTCGAGCAGATAAAGCACGACTTCATATTCGGCGCGCACATCTTCAACTTCAACCAGCTCGGAACCCCCGAGCGCAACAAAAAGTACAGGGATCTTTACGGCTCGCTCTTCAATTCCGCCACGGTCGCGCTCTACTGGAAGAAGCTCGAAATGCAGCCCAACCGCCCGCGCTTTGCGGAGGAATACTGGGACACGGAGGAGTGGTGGAACGGCTGCGAAAACCCGAAATCCCAGCCCCACTGGCGCAGGCCCGCGCCCGACCCCGTGGTGAAATTCCTTAACGAAAAGGGGATCCGCGTGCACGGGCACCCGCTCGTGTGGGGTAACCAGACGTGGCACTATCCCGAATGGATTTTCCCGCTCATGACGAAAGGGGAAAAGGAAGCCTACAATAACCTTCCCAAAGACGGCAGATACGGCCTCGACAAAAAGAGCCTCCAAAAAATATCGCAGGAGGAAGCCGACAGACTCTTCGGGGGCATCGGGCAGAAAATCGCGGACCTCTACGAAAAGCGCGTCGCCGAAATCGCCGAGAGGTACGCCGGCAAAATCGACAGCTTCGACGTGGTGAACGAGTCCGCCACCGACTTCGCCGACGGGGTGATGGTTCCAGGCTCCAAGGTCACGCGCAGCAGGTACGGAATAATGCAGGGCGACTACGCCTTCCACGCCTTCAACATCGCCCAGAAGCGCCTGCCCGAAAACACCCTCTTCAACATAAACGACTACAAGACCGACAAGGACTATGTCGCCCAAATAAAAGACCTCCAAAAGCGCGGAGCGCGCATAGACATCGCGGGAATGCAGATGCACCTCTTCAACCCGAAGGAATCCGCCAACATCGCCGCGGGCAAAAAAATCCAGACGCCCGACAAAATCTTCGGCAGCATGGACACCGTCGCGAAGACCGGACTGCCCATCCACATGAGCGAAATCACCGTGACGGCTCCCGGCACCTCCAAGAGGGACTGGGACGTGCAGGCGGTGATAGCGCAAAACCTCTACCGCGCGTGGTTCAGCCACCCGAACGCCATGGGCATAACGTGGTGGAATGTCGTGGACGACTGCGGCGCGCCTGGCGAGCCATCGTACTCCGGCATATTCACGCGCGACATGCGGCCCAAGCCGGCGTTCTACGCGCTCGACAACCTCATAAACAAAGAGTGGAAGACCAATCTCACGGTAAAGCCCGACGCCGACGGGAAAATCTCGTTCCGCGGGTTCAGGGGAACCTACAAGATTTCGTGGAAGGACAAATACGGCAGAGACCGCCAAATGCTCTACCACTTAAAATGACGAACCCCAAAAAAACGCTCGAAAAGAAATGTCCGCCGCGCGAATGAAGAAAATATCCGCAAAAATCCTCCTGCTTATGTGCGCCGCAACCGCGTCGGCGGCCGGCAGAGACGTGTACGTGTCGTCTTCCGAGGGCGACGACTCCAACGACGGCTCCGCCAATGCGCCGCTGCGCACCATCGCCGCCGCCCCGCGCGAGAACGTCAACCTGTTCCTCAAGCGCGGAGACGTGTTTTACGAAACGCTTTCCAATTTCAAAAACTCGAAAATCGGCGCGTACGGCGAGGGCGCAAAGCCCAGGCTGTGCGGATTCAAGATTCTGAAAAACAAGGGCGCGTGGAAGAGGGCCGGCGACGGGCTCTGGGAACTCGACCTCACGGCGGACGCCGATTTTGCGGGCTATAAGGGCGACAAGCGCCAAAAGAACTCCGCGCGCATAGCAAACAATATCGGCGCGATTTACGACGCGAAAAACGACAGGCTTTACGGCGTTCTCGCAAAGGAGAAGTCAGGCATAAAAAACGACGGAGATTTCTGGGTGTCCGACGGTAAGCCCCGCCCGAACGGCCTTCCGAAAAACGACGCCTTCACGAAGCTCTATTTCAAGTGGGGCAAAAACCCGTCGGAATCGTTCGACGCGCCGGCGTTTATGACGCACTCGTTCGGGATACGCGCCGCGCGGAACTGCGAGTTTGAAAATATCGCCATCACGGGCTTCGGCGCGCACGGCGTCGCGCTGGCGTGGAACTGCAAATTCAGAAACTTGGACATCGACCTCATCGGCGGAAGCCTGCTGCTAACCCACCCCAGATGGGTTCGCTTCGGCAACGGGGGGGAATTTTGGATGTCAAAGGATCCCTCCAACGGCAACCTCGTGGAGAACTGCTCCATTTCGCGAACGTACGACTGCGGCGCGACGATTCAGGGCTATACCTCAAAGGATTTCCGCCCCAGGGACATTAGGTTTATCGGCAACAGGTTTCTGCGCTGCCGCCAGGCTTTCGAGCACTGGACAAACCCCTTGGACGGAACCGAAACCGTTTTTGAAAACTGCGAATTTTCAAACAACAAATGTTTCGACTCCGGCGTCAGCGAATTCGGGACAAAGGGCGAGAACAACACCGCCATCCTCTCGTACGAACGCCTCCCGATCAAGGGGCTTTCCATAAAAAACAACGTGTCGTGGGGCGCGCCGGTATGCTATTCGTCGGGCGGAAACGTCGCGGAGTTCAGAAACAACACGTTTTACGTCTACAAAGACTCGTACCTGTATTTCCAGCCGAACCCGCGAGAGAAAATCCCCGCGCGCGGCGACGCCGACATCGCGGCGTTAAAGCGCAAGCTCGGCGGCGACGCCGGCGAAATAATCCTGGCGGACAGGGCGGACGCCGCGTTCCGCGAAAAAGTCATAGACGGGCATTTCGCCGACATGAAGCCCGCCATAAAAAAATTCGACGCCAGGTGAGGCGGCCGGATATTTCCCGAATTTTCCCAAAGCGCAAAATATTACGCGGCGCCCGCCGCCGGCGGACGCCAGAATTTCTTTATGTGGCGCGACAAATCGGCCTCGGGGTCGAGGGCGGTTTTGCCGAAAATCCAGTCGGCGAAATGGCGGGCAAAATACGGGGAGAGCGCAAACCCCTTTGAGCCGAATCCGTTGAACGACATCAGCGCGCCGCATGCGGGGTGCGCGCCCAAATGCGGGCGCGTGGTGGCGGTGCACGGGCGGACTCCCGCGCCGCGGCCCGCTACTTCGGCGGAAACCGCGCGCCCGAATATGCCAGGCAGCGCCCCCATCAGCTCCGCCCCCGCGCCCTCCGTCGGCAGGCAGTCGAGCCTTTCGCGATCCCACGTGGAGCCCATTCGGAAAGTTTCGCCGCCCGTTTTCATAATCCATTTGCCGCGGTGAATTATGTGCTCAGGCAGCGGCTCGGGCGATTTCAGCTCGAGAATTTCGCCCTTCGCGGGGCGGTACGGCAGCCACGAAAAATACGGGTTTTCAACCGCGCGCCAGCCCTCGCAGAAGATTATCCCCCTAAACGCCCTCCCCGCGTACGAGCGGGCGCGCGCGTCGAGCTTGGAGAAGTCGAACTTTTCCGTACGCAGCATTCCGCGCGACAAAAAGTATTCGCGAAACGCCGACATCACGGCAGGCGGTTCGACCCATGCGGAACGCCCGATGAAGCGCGCGCCGAAAGAGTCGTTCAGGCCGCCGAAAGAGCCGGGCGGGACGGGATCGGAAATGAACTCCGCGTATTCGGGATCTTCCGCGCGGCCGCGCCAGAGTTCGGCCTCTTCGGGCGACCTGCACAGCTGGAGGATTTTGCGGTCGTGAAAAAACCTTTTGCCGAGCCGCGCCTCGAGAGACCTGTAAAACTCCCTCGCGCGCGGATGGGCTACGGAGCTGCGCCAGCTCTTGACGAGCCTCTTGCCGGTTATCGGGTTTATGACGCCCGCGGCGACCAGGCACGCGGCGGACTCCCACCCGTCGTCGACGATTTCCACGCGCGCGCCCCTGTCGGCGAGCTCGAGCGCGAGGCACGAGCCCGCTATGCCCTGCCCGACCACTATAAAGCCGGCTTCGCGCATTAAAAGAGCTTCCCCTGCGCGCCGCCCGACTGCAACCCGAGAGCCTCCCAAGCCTTTTCCGTCATGACCCTTCCCTGGGGCGTGCGGCGGATGAAGCCCTCCTGAATCAGATAGGGCTCGTGAACCTCTTCGAGGGTGTCGGGCTCCTCGTTGACCGCCACGGCGATGGTCCCCATTCCGACGGGCCCGCCGTTGTAGTTTTGCGCCATGGCGCGCAACATGCGCTTGTCCATCTCGTCGAGTCCGTTTGAGTCGATTTCAAGGAGCTCGAGGGCGTCCACGGCGCACTTGCGCGTGATTTTGCCGTCGGCGCGCTCCTGCGCGTAGTCGCGCACAAAGCGCACGAGGTTGTTGACGATTCTCGGGGTGCCGCGCGCGCGGCGGGCGATTTCCTCCGCCCCGCCCGCGTCGATCGGGACTTCGAGCAGCCCGCAGGTGCGCTCCACTATCGCGACCAGATCTTTGCGCGAATAGTAGTCGAGGCGCGTTTGGAGCGTGAAGCGGCTGCGCAGCGGCGAAGTCAGAAGCCCCGTGCGGGTCGTCGCCCCGATGAGCGTGAATTTCGGCACGTTCAGCCGCACGCTGCGCGCGTTGGGCCCCTGGTCTATCATTATGTCGATTCTGAAATCCTCCATCGCCCCGTACAGGAACTCTTCCACGGTGCGGGATATGCGGTGGATTTCGTCGATGAACAATATGTCGCCCTCCTGCAAGTTGGTGAGCAGCCCCGCGAGGTCGGACGCCTTTTCGATGACGGGGCCGGAAGTCACGCGGATCTGCGCGCCCATCTCGTTTGCGAGAATGAACGCGAGCGTCGTCTTGCCGAGCCCGGGCGGGCCGTGGAGGAGTATGTGGCTGAGCGCGTCCCCCCTTCGGCGGGCGGCGCCCACCATGACTTTCAGCCGCTCGACCGTCTTGGGCTGCCCCGTGAACGAGTCGAACCCCGACGGGCGCAAAGACGCGTCAATGTCGTCCTCCCTGCGCTCGAGAGCCTCGCGAATGTAGTCGGCGCCCTTTTCCATGTCTCAATATTCTTTACAAATTATCCGTTAAATAGGACGCTACACCGTATCGGGATTTTGTGAAGATAAAATTTGCCAGGCTTCAAAATTTCAGGAACGTCGCGTTCGCGGAAATCGACCTCGACGCGGACTCGGTGTGGATCTGCGGGGCTAACGCCCAGGGCAAGACCAACCTGCTCGAAGCC
>OLGB01004537.1_pt1 | contig 11762 bp, 9 predicted proteins | sample 1605691 | NCBI WGS metagenome assembly OLGB01 (sample SAMEA3888925, study PRJEB22519) | human gut metagenome | biome: human gut; feature: human-associated habitat; material: faeces | place: Denmark | collected 2010
CCGCTTTCGCGCCGGTGTTGGTATAGCTGGTGGCCGTGGTGGTGCCCAGCAGGCTATACCCGGAGCCTCTGGACGTAGAACGATAGATTCGGTAGGATGTTGCGCCGTACACGGCACGCCACGTCAGCTGCGGTTTGCCGCTTGACGCAGAGTGGCCGATCTTGACAGTAGGCGCAGCGGGCTTCAGGGTCACATAGTGCCGTGCGGCATCGGTCAGATTTTCGTTGCCGTAATCGATGGCGATGATCTCCCAATCCGCCGCCGTGCCGTCATAATAGACGTCGGTGAGACTGCTGCATTCATAAAAGGCATCTGCGTCAATGCTGGTCACGCTTTTTGAGATGGTCACGCTGGTCAATGCGGCACAGCCCTTGAATACGCCCTCTGCAATGTTGGTCACGCCGCCGGAGATCGTCGCGTTCTCCAGACTGGTGCAGGCATTAAATGCATATTGCCCAACACTGGTCACGCTTCCGGGGATCGTGATGTTGGACAGGGCTTCGCAGCCGGAAAATGCATAGCCTCCGATACTGACCACACTGTCCGGAATCACTACGCTGGTCAAACCGCAGCCGGAGAACGCACTGCTGCCGATACTGACCACACTGTCCGGGATCGTCACGCTGGTCAGGCTGCCGCAGCTGGAGAACGCACCGCGGCCAATACTCTCCACGCTGCTGGGGATCGTCACACTGGTCAGCTTATAGCAGCGGTAGAATGCATATTCCCCGATGCTGGTCACGCTGCCGGGAATGGTTACACTGGCCAGTGCGTTGCAGTCATAAAACATGCGCTCTCCGATTGCCGTCACACCGTTGAGGATCGTCGCAGATGTCAGCTTTTCGCACCCTTCAAACGCAGATTGACCGATGCTGGCTGCACTGCCGGGAATCGTTACACTGGACAGGGCTTTGCAGTTGTAAAATGCATAGCTTCCGATACTGGTCACGCCATTTGAGATGGTCGCGCTGGTCAGCGACGAGCAGTAAGAAAAGGCTTCTTCCCCGATGCTGGTCACACTGCTGGGGATCGTCACGTTCTTCAGTCTGCTGCACTCGTAAAAGGCTTCTTTCCCGATGCTGGTCACACTGCTGGGGATCGTCACGCTGGGCAAAACAGAGCATTCGTTGAATGCATAGCCTTCGATACTTGTCACGGTGTCAGGGATCGTTACGCTGGCCAGCTTGGCACAGCTGCTGAACGTACCATATGCGATCTTGGTGACACCGTTTGGGATTTTTGCGCTCCGCAGACTGGTACAGCCGGAGAATGCTTCGCTGCCTATTTCAGTCACGGTGTCGGGGATCGTCACGCTGACCAGCGCCTCACACTGATAAAACGCACGTTCACCGATAGCTGTCACACCGCGGGGGATCGTCACAGATTTCAGGCTTTTGCAGTAATCGAATACGTAATCCTCAATGCTGGTCACATTGGCCGAGATCGTCACACTGGTCAGTGCACCGCAGCCGGAGAATGCCCAACTGCCGATGCTGGTCACACTGTTTGGGATCACTACGCTGGTCAGCGCATCGCAGTTATCAAATGCACCGTTGCCGATGCTGGTCACACTGTCCGGGATCGTCACGCTGGTCAGTGACTTGCATTTGTTGAATGTATTATATTCGATGCTGGTCACGCCGTTGGGGATGGTCACACTGGTCAGCTTATAGCAGCTGTCGAATGCAGATTCCCCGATGCTGGTCACACTGCTGGGGATCGTCACACTGGTCAGCTCATAGCAGCTGTCGAATGCAGATTCCCCGATGCTGGTCACGCTGCCGGGGATGGTCACGCTGGTCAGCGCCTGGCAGTTATAAAACGTGCGTTCTCCGATCTCCGCCACACCATAGGGGATGGTCACGGACGTCAGGTATTCGCATTCTTCAAACGCGTTGCTGCCGATGCTGGTGACTCTGCTGGGGATCGTCACGCTGGCCAGTCTGCAGTCGTAGAACGCATATTCCCCGATGCTGGTCACGCTGCTGGGAATGGTCACACTGGACAGGTTGGCACAACCATAGAAGGCACGATCCCCAATGCTGGTTACGCCGTTCTCAATGACAACGGACCGGATATAATAGGAGCGGGAATCCCGATAATAGCGGTAGGCATCCCATGGCGCATCGGTACGGTAGCTGTTGGCCAGATAGTCATAACCATCAAATTTGTAATTATCCATCGCTCCCTTGCCGCTGATGGTCAGCGTACCGTCACTGGTCAGCTTCCACGTCACGTTGTCGCCGCAGGTACCGATGTCAGCGTAGGCCGTATCCACCAGCACCAGCGGGACGGCGCAGAGCAGCAGCACCGCTGTCAGCAGGATGGACAGGAATCGTTTTTTCAAATGGATCTTCCCCTTTCTTTTTTGTGTCGTTCGACACGTTTTTACAGACCCATTATAGCGCGTTTTTGCGCAAAAACAATATGCTGGCTGCATAGTATGGCGCTTTTTTTGATAAAAAATGAAAATTTTCCAAAAAAAGAGGGACGCACCCCCCGTGCGTCCCTCTTTTTCACAAGCCGCCTACGGCAGAACACCGCACACGGCGGTGCTCATCACGATGGCGCCCGCCCAGCGGTACTGCTCCCGCTTCGTCCTCCCGGTGGAGGGGGAAGAAACGGAGGGGGAATGAGATGGGCGATACGCGCACAAAGCAGCAGACCGGCATGGCCGGTCTGCTGCTTTGCCGCTGTGCCGTCAGCTGTCGAAGGACGGGTTGATGAAGTAGATATTCTTCTCGCTCATGCGATCCTTCGCAAGCCGCAGCCCCTCGCCGAAGCGCTGGAAATGCACGACTTCCCGGGCGCGCAGGAACTTGATGACATCGTTGACATCCGGGTCGTCGCTGAGCCGCAGGATGTTGTCGTAGGTGACGCGGGCCTTCTGCTCTGCTGCCAGGTCCTCGGTCAGATCGGCGATGAGGTCGCCCTTGACCGCCATGGATGCTGCGTTCCACGGGAAGCCGGAGGCGGCGGTGGGATAGATGCCGGCGGTGTGATCCACGAAATAGGCGTCGAAGCCGGCGGTCTTGATCTCCTGCTCCGACAGGTTGCAGGTCAGCTGGTGGACGATGGCGCCGATCATCTCCAGATGCCCCAGCTCCTCTGTGCCGATGTCCGTAAGCAGGCCCTTCAGCTCCGGATAGGGCATGGAGTAGCGCTGGCTCAAATAGCGCAGGGACGCTCCCAGCTCCCCGTCCGGCCCGCCGTATTGCGAAATGATCAGAGACGCCAGCCGGGGGTTGGTATTTTTGATCTTCACCGGGTATTGCAGCTTCTTTTCATACACAAACATCAGTCGTTCCCTCCTTTGTCCCAGGGCCACGGATCATCCAGCCAGCGGAAGCCGCCCTCGGTGATGTCCGTCTGCAGCAGCGGGCCGTTGGCCTCCTCGTACTTGGCGCGGCCCTCCCGGCCCAGCCGGATGTAGCTCCAGTACAGCTCCAGCGCCTGTTGGTCGTTGGGATGGGTGGTCAGGTACAAACCCAGCTCATCAATGGCAAAGTCCAGCGCCATCAGCTCCAGCAGCGCCTCATTTACCTTGGGAAACCGGGAACGCAGCTCCTTGCGGAACGGCAGGTCGAGTCCGGGAAACAGAGTACCTTGCAGCAAGGCTTCCCGATCCTCGTAGCGCTGGGCGTTCTCGCGCTGCATGGCGATATAGGGAAACGCCATACTGCCGCAGCCCTTGGGCAGACGTCCCTCCATCTCGCGGCAGACCGCGTCGCTGCGGGCCGTCGTGTCGCGGGCCGCGCCGTCCTGTGCCGCCGCAGCCGCGGCAGTTCTCTCCATATACAAGAGAAATTCCTCCTTTGAAGTGGTGATATCGGTGAGCCGGAAACGGCTCACCTCATTCTATGTGTCGGCGGCGTTGCGGGCGCCTGACGGGACGGTGGAAAAATTTCCGGGAACTTTTGCAAAAACAGGAGATTTACGACGGAAACTGTGGTACAATGGTGCGGACATTACAGACGGCCCTTTCCTTCTGCGGAGGGGGCCGCCAAATACAGGCAAGGAGAAACTGCCATGAAGGTCGTGCTGCAACATCTGACCAAGAGGTTCCCCAACCGCAACAAAAAAGCGGGCGGCGACGTCATCGCCGTCCATGACTTCACCTTTGAGATCCCCGACGGGAAGCTCATCGGTCTGCTGGGGCCCTCCGGCTGCGGCAAGAGCACGGCGCTGAATCTCATCAGCGGCCTGCTGGAGCCGTCGGAGGGACAGATCTTTTTCGGAGAGGACGATGTGACGCATCTGCCGCCGGAAAATCGCGGCGTGGGGCTGGTGTTCCAGAACTACGCCCTGTACCCCCACCTGACGGTGCGGCAGAACATCATGTTCCCGCTGGAGAACCTGCGGGGCGCGGACAAGCTCACCAAGGCGGAGATGGCGGAGCGGGCGCTGGACGCGGCAAAGCTGGTGCAGCTGGAGGGTCTGATGGATCGTAAGCCCAGCGAGCTGTCCGGCGGCCAGCAGCAGCGTGTGGCCATCGCCCGCGCACTGGTGAAGCGCCCTCGGGTACTGCTGCTGGACGAGCCGCTGTCCAATCTGGATGCGCGGCTGCGCCTTCAGACACGGGAGGAGATCCGCCGCATCCAGCGGCAGACCAACGTGACCACCGTGTTCGTCACCCACGATCAGGAGGAGGCCATGAGCATCTCCGATGAGATCGTGGTGATGAAGGACGGCGTGGTGCAGCAGATCGGCAAGCCGCAGGAGGTCTACGACAGCCCCGTGAATCTGTTCGTGGCCAAATTCCTGGGTACGCCGCCCATCCACGTCTTTGACGGCCGCGTGGAGGGCGGCAGGCTGTACATAGACGATGCGGCGGTGCTGGACGTGGACGGTGCGGCCGACCAGCCGGTATACGCCGCCGTCCGGCCGGAGGGCTTCATTCTCGCGGAGGCCGGCCCTCTATGCTGCAAGCTGGACCGCGTGGAGGTCATGGGACGGGACATCAGCGTGGTATGCACCCATCCCGCCTGCGAAAACGCGGCCATCCGCGCCATTATCAATGCCGACAGCCGCGTGGACACCACCCGGGAGACGGTGCGTTTTGCCCTGAAGCCCCACAAGGTGTTCCTGTTCCATCGGAAGGAACAGACGCGGCTGGCCTGCACCCTGAGGTGACGCCATGGACAAACGAAATGCCAAGGGCTGGCTGTACCTGCTGCCGGCCATCGCCTTTCTGGGCGTGTTCATGGTCTATCCGCTGGTGGACGTGTTCGTGTACTCCTTTGAGGAGGGGTACAACTCCGCGTCCCAGACGTTTTCCGGCGTGGGCCTGTTCAACTACCGCTATGTGCTGCGGGACCCCTACTTTTTGCAGGCGCTGAAAAACACCTTCATCCTCGTTATCATCACCGTGCCGGTGTCCACCGGCCTTGCCCTGCTGATCTCGCTGGGGCTCAGCTCCATCGAAAAGCTGCGGGGCCTGTTCCAGACGGTGTACTTCCTGCCCTATGTCACCAACACGCTGGCGGTAGGCCTGGTATTCATGATCCTGTTCAAAAAGACCGCCTACACCGACGGTCTGGTAAACGTGATGCTCCACTGGTTCGGCAGTCCCGGCGTGGACTTTATCGACGGGCCGTACTGGGCCAAGATGTTCGTGCTGTGCTTCTACACCGTGTGGGTGGTGCTTCCCTTCAAGATCCTGATCCTCACCAGTGCGCTGGCATCGGTGAAGCAGGACTACTACAACGCCGCCCGCATCGACGGTACTTCTCGCCGGCGCATCTTCACCCGCATCACCCTGCCCATGATCTCCCCTATGATCTTCTATCTGGTGGTCACCGGCTTCATCGGCGCATTCAAGGCGTACAGCGACGCGGTGGCCCTGTTCGGCACCGACTTGAACGCCGCCCAGATGAACACCATGGTGGGATATATCTACGATATGCTGTACGGCGATTCCGGCGGCTACCCGTCCTTTGCGTCGGCGGCTGCCATTATCCTGTTCGCCATCGTGCTGACCATCACCTGCATCAACCTGCTGGTGAGCCGGAAGCACGTCCACTATTGAGAGGAGGCGACACTGTGGACTCTCATACCGATTACAGACAGATCGAGCTGGCCGCGCGCCGCCGCAGGGCGGTGCGCCGCGCCATTACCTATGTGCTGCTGGCACTGTGGGCCGTGATCGTGCTGTTCCCATTCTACTGGATGGTGCTGACCTCCGTGAAGAGCTACAGCGCGTACAGCGCCGAGCGCATCCCCGCGTTCTTCACCCTGTCCCCCACGCTGCAAAATTACCATGACGCCTTCACTGCGGTGCCGCTGGGCCGGTACTTCCTGAACACGGTGATCTTCACCGCGGCCACCACCGCTATTATGCTGGCGGTCATCACGCTGGCGGCCTTTGCCTTCGCGCGGCTGAATTTCCATGGCAAGCATATCGCCTTTACATGCTTTCTGGCGCTGATGATGATCCCCAATGAGCTGGTGATCATCACCAATTTCGTCACCATCACGGACGCCGGCCTGCGCAACACCTTCTGGGGCCTGATCCTGCCGTCGGTGACGTCGGTGTTCTACATCTATCTTCTCAAGGAGAACTTCGCCCAGATACCCGACGAGCTGTACTACGCCGCCAAGGTAGACGGCACCTCCGACTTCAAGTACCTGTGGAAGGTGATGCTGCCCATCTGCCGTCCCACAGTGGTGACCATCGTGATCCTGAAGGTCATCGAATGCTGGAACTCCTATGTGTGGCCCCGGCTCATCACCGACGATGAGAACTACTTCCTGGTGTCCAACGGCATCCAGGCCATCCGGGAAAACGGCTTCGGGCGTGAGAATATCCCCGCCATGATGGCGGCGGTGGTGGTCATCTCCGTGCCGCTGATCGTGCTGTTCCTCCTGTTCCGCAATAAGATCATGGAGGGCGTTTCGAGAGGGGGCACCAAGGGATGATGAAAAAGGCGTATATTCCCGCGCTGCTGGCGCTGCTCTCCCTGCTGACGCTGTGCGGCTGCCACGGCTCCCGCGGGCAGAATGCCTTCTCCGTACCGGACAGCTTTGACGAGTCCCGGCAGTACGAGATCACATTCTGGGCCAAGAACGACACCAACAAGACGCAGGTGGATATCTATAACAAAGCCATCACCGATTTTCAGGCGCTGTACCCCAACATCTCGGTGAAGCTTCGGCTGTATACCGACTACGGCAAGATCTACAACGATGTCATCACCAACATCGCCACCAACACCACGCCCAATGTGTGCATCACCTACCCCGACCACATCGCCACCTACCTCACCGGCAGCAATGTGGTGGCGCCGCTGGACGGTCTGTTTGCCGACGAGCGGTACGGGCTGGGCGGCAGCGCCCTGAAGTACGACGGGCCGGCCATGGAGGAGATAATCCCGCAGTTTTTGGAGGAGTGCAGCTTTTCCGGCAGCCACTACGCCGTGCCGTTCATGCGCTCCACCGAGGCGTGCTATGTGAACAAGACCTATGTGGAGGCACTGGGCTACACCCTGCCCGAGACGCTGACGTGGGACTTTGTGTGGGAGGTTTCCGAGGCGGCGGCCGCGGCGAAGAACGCCGACGGCACCTACGCCGCCAACGGCCAGCAGGTGCTGCTGCCCTTCATCTACAAGTCCACGGACAACATGATGATCCAGATGCTGCGCCAGAAGGGCGCTGGCTACTCCACCGACAGCGGCGAGGTGCGGATCTTCAACGACACCACTGAGGAGCTGCTGTACGGCATCGCGGCTCACACCGCCAGCGGCGCGTTCTCCACGTTCAAAATTTCCGGTTATCCCGCCAATTTCCTGAACGCGGGCCAGTGCCTGTTCGCGGTGGACTCCACCGCCGGCGCCACATGGATGGGCTCCCACGCGCCGCTGAGCGACATCAGCGCCGACAAGTATGTGGACTTCGAGACGGCGGTGATGACGGCGCCCCAGTTCGACCCGGCGCACCCGCAGATGATTTCCCAGGGTCCGTCGGTGTGCGTGTTCAACAAGGACGACCCGCAGGAGGTGCTGGCCTCGTGGCTGTTCGCCCAGTACCTGCTGACCAACGACGTGCAGATCGCCTACGCCCAGACGGAGGGCTACGTCCCCGTCACCGGTAAGGCCCGGCAGGACGCCGCCTATCAGGACTATCTGGCCCGGGAGGGTGAGGACGATCAGCTGCACTACGATGTGAAGCTGAAGGCCTCCAGGCTGCTGCTGGATAACGTGGACAACACCTTCACCACGCCGGTATACAACGGCTCCGCCTCCCTGCGGAACGCGGCGGGACAGCTCATTGAGGATGTGACCAAGTCCGTCCGGCGCAAGGAAACGGTGGATGCGGCGTATATGGCAAAGCTGTACGACAGCGTCACATCCCTGTACCGGCTGGATCAGCGGAGCGCCCTGTCCGCCGGCAGCGGGGCTCTGGGGCCGCTGCCCGCCCCGGCCAGGGCGCTGCTGGTCACACTGGGCTGCGCATGGGCGCTTATCGCCGTCTACGCCGGCGTCCAGCTGGTGAAAAAGCGAAACAGGCATTGATTTATTGGCAGAATGCGTTATAATGGGACGGGTGCTCGAAGCGGCACCCGTCCCATTCACCGATCTTCGGTACAAAAAAGAGGAGTAACGACATGAAAAAGATTCTGACCCTGCTGCTGGCGCTGGTGATGGCGCTGTCCATCGTCGGCTGCGGCAAGACCAACACGGAGCCCGACACGCCGGACACCCCCGACGACGGCGGCGACGCTGCCGTCACCGTTATGACCCACGCTGAGTTCGACGCGGCGGCCGTGGATTCCCCCGTCACCGTGGAGACATACATTCAGGCCGCTCAGGGCTGGTGGGAGAAGGACGGCGTCGGCGTGGCCACGTTCTACACCCAGGCCGATGACGGCGCGTACTTCCTGTACAATATGCCCTGCTCCAAGGAGGACTACGAGTCCCTGCTGGTAGATGGCGCCAAGCTCCGCGTCAGCGGCTACAAGGCCGAGTGGTCTGGCGAGGTGGAGATCATCGACGCCTCCTACGAGGTGCTGGAGGGCTCCAAGGTCTACGAGGCGCTGGATGTCACCGCTCTGCTGGGCAGCGACGAGCTGATCCAGCATCAGAACGAGAAGGTGGCCTTCAAGGGCATGACCATCGTGGCCTCCAACGATGAGGGCGCTCCGTTCCTGTACAACTGGGACGGCTCCGGCTCCGAGGGCGACGACCTGTACTTCAACGTCATGCTGGGCGACAGCATCTACACCTTCGTGGTGGAGAGCTATCTGTGCGGCCCCGGCTCCGACGTGTATGAGGCTGTCAAGGGCCTGAACGTGGGCGACGTGGTGGACATGGAGGGCTTCCTGTACTGGTATGAGGGCGTGAACCCCCACATCACCTCCGTGGTCAAGGCTGCTGCCTGAAGCATCTGAATGACAAAAGAGAGACGGCCCTGAGCCGTCTCTCTTTTCGCTTCCTTACGTCTTTCTTACGTCACTTCCGCGTCCGCTTCTCCTTCTCGCGGCGCAGCTTCTCGTCCACCCTTTTCATGATGCGCAGACACAGCGCCGAGCTGGCGCTGAGCAGCGCCACCGCGATGGCAAATTCCTTCTTTTTCATGGGACGTGCCTCCTTTTCCCGCTTGTCAGCAATTTAACAGTTTTTTCCTTTTTTGAGCGGGCGGAACGCCCTCCCGCAGTCACAGTATACCCTGTTATCGTGTAAAAGGCAATCCCAACCGCTGGTGGGTAAAACCGCCATTTCCCCCGTTTATGTGGTGTTTTCCGCATTTCGCCGATTCATTCACTGAAATACGTTGTGGAATTGACGAGACAACTGCGCGGTTTTTTGTTCGGAATGACAAAAATGAAAACAGGCCCTTTTTTCTCCGCCCCGCTTTATTTACTTTGCAGTGATTTTGTGCTTTAATCAACCGTGTACAAAGTGGAATGAAATGTGCATTTGTGGAATCAACAAAATTTGAGGAGGAAAACATTCATGGTACAATTTGCGAGCAGAATGGATCTGCTGAAGGGTTCCGAGATCCGCGAGCTGCTGAAGCTGACCGCGCAGCCCGACATCATCTCCTTTGCCGGCGGCATGCCCGCTCCCGAGCTGTTTCCCGTGGAGCAGATGATGGAGGCCTCCATGGCCGTTATGAAGGAAAACGGCCGCGTGGCTCTGCAGTATTCTTCCACCGAGGGCTATCCCCGTCTGCGTGAGCAGATCGCCGAGCGTATGCTGGCAAAGAACAACATCCACACCGATAAGGATCACATCCTTGTGACCTCCGGTTCCCAGCAGGGTCTGGATTTCTCCGCCCGCGTGTTCCTGAACCCCGGCGATGTGGTGCTGCTGGAGAGTCCCTCCTATCTGGGTGCCGTCAACGCCTTCAAGGCCTGTGAGCCCAAGTTCATCGAAGTTCCCACCGACGACGGCGGCATGATCATGTCCGAGCTGGAGAAGATCCTGGCCACCACCGAGCGCGTGAAGATGATCTACGTCATCCCCGATTTCCAGAACCCCACCGGCCGCACCTGGGATCTGGAGCGCCGTCACCAGTTCATGGATATCGTCAACAAGTACGAGATCCCCGTGGTCGAGGATAACCCCTACGGCGAGCTGCGCTTCGAGGGCGAGTATATGCCCGCGCTGAAGAGCCTGGACACCAAGGGTCTGGTCATCTATCTGGGCACCTTCTCCAAGATCCTGGCGCCCGGCTACCGTCTGGGGTGGGTCTGCGCCGATGACGAGATCCTGGCCAAGTACAACTTCATGGAGCAGGCGGCCTCCCTGCAGGCTTCCACCGTCGGCCAGATGGAGACCTCCAAGTGGATCGACATGTTCGATCTGGACGCCCACGTCAACACCATCCGCGAGTGCTACAAAAAGCGCCGCGCCGTGATGCTGGACACGCTGGACGAGCCCCTGACCCAAATGCGCCGCCGCGTGCTGGCCGCGCTGACCGCCCTCTGGGGCGTCGGCTTCGTGCTGGTCTGCCGGGCCATCGGTGCGGGCGCGGGGGACAACACCCTTTTGCAGTGGTTTGACTTCATCGCCGATCGTCTCGACCGCCTGCCCGCCCTGGGGCTGAACGGCTGGCTGGCCGTCTGGCGCGTCGTCATTGCTGCAGGCGCGGCCGTGCTGGGCGTGCTGCTGGTGCGCCGCAAATACCGGTGCCCGCTTGCCGTTGCCGCGTTGGCGCTCTGCGTGCTGTGCTATGCGGGCGAGTGGCGCATCAACCGCTGGACCTACGCCATCCCCGCCGAGACTGCCGCCCGGGCCTCAGCCCTGAACGACGCGCTGCAATCGCTGGACGGCACTGTGCTGTTTCTCCCCAACGGCATCCGCCAGCGGGACAGTCAGCTCATCGAAACCTACATTTCCCGTGATTTCTACATTGTGGAATACGAGACGCTGCAAGCCTCCGGCCAGCTGGCAGACGGCGTGCTGGACCTGACTGCCGAGGCCGTCGGTCCCGAGTACCCGGGCCACCCCTACACCGACCTGACCGCCGCCGACTGGCTGCTGGTAGCCAACGGCGTACCCGTGGACACCACCGCGCTGGAGCACAGCGGCATCCCCTGCCCGGACGGCTATACCCTCTACCGCAACCCCACGCCGGGCCTGGTCGCTTTCCTCGTGTAATTTTTACAATCCAGCCTGTTGCCATTGGGGCGCGAAGCATGGTATACTGTATGTGTATCGTCCATTTTCGCAAGGAGGCGCCCTATGGGCCTGATCAACACCATCCAGACAAAAACCGAACAAGCCCGCGCGAAGGAACGCATCCGCCCGTTGCTGGAAAGC
>OLGB01004540.1_pt1 | contig 11755 bp, 11 predicted proteins | sample 1605691 | NCBI WGS metagenome assembly OLGB01 (sample SAMEA3888925, study PRJEB22519) | human gut metagenome | biome: human gut; feature: human-associated habitat; material: faeces | place: Denmark | collected 2010
TGCAAGCAGATGAGGTGCTAAGGCTTTAGCCGGTGGTTTTTAGAGGTGACCATATATTACCATAGTGTAAAATTCCCGTTTTCGGGGAAATGCTATTGACAAATCATTGTCATAAGCCTATAATTAATAGGTTATTGAAAAAATGAAAGGAAAACTGTTTTTATGAAGCTTGAATCATTCAAAAGTATATTTTTTAAGGCATTGATGTCGGGATTTATGATCGGTATCGGCGGAACTGTCTACCTTATGTGCGATAATAAGTATATGGGCGGATTTTTGTTCAGCTTTGGACTTTTCACAATAATCCAGCTCGGCTTTGCACTCTATACGGGTAAAGTCGGATATATCCCCGAAAGAAAGCCTATATATATCCGCGAAGTGCTTATAACCCTCCTCGGAAATATCGTCGGAACGGGCGTGTCAGCACTTTTGATCTCCGCAACAAGAATTGGCGCAAAGGTCCACGAAAACGCAGTTGCCGCAATGGATACCAAAATGAGTGACGGCATCGTCAGCAGACTTATCCTCGGATTCTTCTGCGGAACATTGATGTACCTCGCAGTTGAAAACGGAAAGAACTGCCGTATAAAAGGTCACGACGTTTCAATGATCTTCGGAACAGCAGTCCCCGTAATGCTCTTCATTTTTTGCGGATTTAACCATTCAATTGCAGACTGCTTCTATTATTTCTCCGCAGGCGCAACAGTAAGCGGCGCACTCTATATCCTTGAAGTAGCAGTGGGAAACGCACTCGGCGGAATGTTTATACCATTTATGAAAAAGCTTTTCGATAAACCCGAAGAAATACAAACACCGGCAAAGTAACAATAACGCGAAGTCAACTAAAGTTTAGGTCAAGCCTTTTTAAAGGCTTGTGGGTGTCCGGAGGCGGGGAACCCCCCGCAGGTATGTCGTTTTAGCTTTTGTCCGAACCGTAAGTTTGCGGCCCGGTACCCTAACTTCGCAGAGGGAAGTCCACTGGGCAAAGCCCCTTGGTTGCTCTCCGCCGAGAGCGAGTCGGCTAAAAACGCTCGTCGCTTTGCTCCTCACGTTTATTCGCCGAGGATAGTTTGTTTGAAGAAAAAAGATTGGCGCAATTCACATTATTGGCTTTACGAAACTGTGTTTATCATATTTCGTTTAACCTTTTTTGTGTGAATTGCGCCTTTTTAGCTGTTAATAATTTCGCTGTTGCGGCAATGCCTTTAGCCATAGTTTAAGGAGTTTCGCTCTCTGCGGAGAGCGACCAAAGGGCTTCCGCCCTCTGGACACCTGACGAGCTGTGCTCAGCTCGACCAGCTGGTTGGCTTCGCAGGTTTCATACAAATGTTAGCTTTGCAAATAATTACGCATTAAATTCAGTCTTTCGATTTATAATAGAGCATACAATGGCAGAATCCCTCAAAATTCGGGTCTGCCATCTGGTCGCGGAACTCTTTGCACATACAGCGGTTTTCTTCGGTGTGCTGCAATCTGCACGGGCAATAGCCGCCCGTTCTTTTCAGTCCCTCTTTTATTCTTGCGACGATCTCTTTATCGTCGTTGAGTTTTACTGCCATTAGTCTTCCTCCTGCTCGTTATGTTCAAGCGGAAGCTCGTCCTTTTCCTTTGGCGGGACATATCCCTCGGGAAGCTGTTCCTTTACTGCAACGAGGAGCTTTATTTTTTTCCCCTCGGCGGAAAACATTTTCTCGTGCTCGGTTTCAAAATTCGGTGCATAGTCGGAGTTATGGAGATCTCTTGTGATGAATTTTATTGAGAATCCCGAATGTTCAAAGTAGGGGAGCGATTCCTCGAAAAGCTCGTCATCGTCCGTCTTGAAATGTATCTCTCCGCCGTCACGCAGGAACGTTCTGTACTGCATAAGCTGTCGGGTATGCGTTAAACGGCGCTTCTTATGGCGTTTTCTCGGCCATGGATTACAGAAATTGATATGTATGCGGTCGATTTTATCATTTCCGTCAAAGGCGGTAGTTATCTTTTCGATATTCTGCGATACGAGCTTGATGTTGTTTATTTCAAGTCCCTTTGCTTCAAAATCAGCGGTTATGGTTCGTCTTGCAACGGCGAGCATCTCGCTTTTTATATCCATTGCGAGCCAGTTCACGTTAGGATAATACTGCGCAGCCTGAACAACAAAGCCGCCCTTTCCGCAGCCGAGTTCGGCGTAGATAGGTTTATCGTTTCCGAAAACGGTGTTCCATTTTCCCTTGTATTCTTCAGCGTGTTCAATGTAAAACGGGCAGACCGCAAGTTCGGGACGCGCCCATTTTTTTCTTCTCATTCTCATAATTATGTATTTCCTTTATTATTTTTTGAATGACAGTTCAAGGCTGTCGATGTTGGTTTCGAGGCGTGTATATTTCACTCCTGCGGCATCAAGCATACGCTTTGAAGCTATGGTAGCTTCGCTGTCGGCATACTTGTCATAGAGGTAAACGACTTCCTTTATGCCCGACTGGATGATTGCCTTTGCACATTCATTGCAGGGGAAAAGGTCAACGTATATTTTTGCACCTTTGAGTGATTTGCCGTTGGAATTGAGTATCGCGTTGAGCTCTGCGTGAACGACAAAGCGGTACTTCGTGTCTGCGCCCTCTCTTGCCCACGGGAATTCGTCGTCCGAGCAGCCTATCGGAAAGCCGTTGTAACCCGTTGAAAGAATGATATTGTCACTGCTGACGATGCAGGCACCGACCTGCGTGTTCGGGTCTTTGCTGCGTTTTGCGGCAAGGAGAGATACGCCCATAAAGTATTCGTCCCATGAAATATAGTCGCTGCGTTTCATAAAATTCGTCCTTTCGGTAGAGGATAAAGTAGCGTTTTACATCATTATAGCATATTGCTTAAAAAAAATCAAATTTTTTTATGCATAAAATTTGTATTTACTGTTGATTTTAGATTAGAAATATGTTATAATTTAACTAATTTATAACTGCAAACTGCGGTTTTTTGTGCCGTGTGACAATTTTTGGTGGGTTTTATAGCGGATTTTGCCTAAACCCGAGAATTGTCAGGCCTGTTTCCGCAGGCGGAGAAAATAACTCCGCAAAGGTTGATTTCTCGGAGGTTTTTATGGATTACAAACAGGAATTTATCAAATTTATGGTTGACTGCGGAGTGCTGACATTCGGCGATTTTACGCTCAAGAGCGGCAGAAAAGCTCCATATTTCATCAACACCGGCAACTATAAGACAGGTGCGCAGCTCGCAAAGCTTGGCGAGTTCTATGCTGCCTGCATCGAAGATAATAAGATCGAAGCCGACACACTTTTCGGACCTGCATACAAGGGTATCCCTCTCTGCGTTTCCGCCTGCGTCGCTCTTTACAATCAGCACGGCAGAGATGTAAGCTACTGCTTCGACAGAAAAGAAGCTAAGGACCACGGCGAGGGCGGTATGTTTGTCGGCAAGCAGCTCACAGACGGCGAAAAGGTCGTTATCATCGAAGACGTTATGACTTCGGGCAAGGCTCTTAAGGAAGTTATGCCTAAGCTTACGGGTGCTGCAAAGGTGAACGTTACCGGAATGGTCATTACCGTTGACAGAATGGAAAAGGCTCTCAACTCCGATAATTCCGCTGTTCAGGAAGCATATAAGGAATTCGGCGTAAAGGTTTATTCCATTGTAACTATCAACGATATCATCGATGCTATCGAAAAGGGAGTTATCGGCGGCAAGGAATATCTTGACAAGATGCTCGAATACAGAAAGACCTACGGCGTACAGTAATACTAAATTTCTGAAAGGAATGAACATAATATGAGCGTAAAGCTGAACATTACAGCTGCCGGTGCAGAGATCCTCGATTCAATTGTTTTTATGGATAAATCTCCTGCTTTAGCTGCATTCAAAGAGGAGATCGAAAAGATACTTGCCGATTTCAACAAGAACAAAAAATTCGGCGAGATCGATGTAAGAGCGCTTGTAGACGGCTCGGAAGATGCCCTCAGAAATATGCAGAGAGCATATCTCATCTGGACTTTCAACGAAGATTACGGCAAAAAGCCTTTGAACGAAGCCGAATACACAAAGTTCCTCAAGCTTTTCATAAAGTCGCAGGAAAAGGCTATCGTTGAAGCCAACGGCGGAAAGAAGTCTATCGCTACCGACGAGATACCTGCGTTCATAAAGAAATTCGTGGGCGAAGTTTCGGCAAAGCCGGAGCTTTTTAACAGCCTTAAGGAATTCTTTGCAGGCTATGTTTACGGCTATTTCTTCAATTATCTCAGCGAACAGAAGATAATGAAAGACTATGCCGAGTTCCTTATCTGCCTCGGTATCATGTCCAACAAGATCACTACTTCCGAATCGCAGAAGCAGCAGATATTGCCGAAAATGGCTATGCTCCTCAACAACGACCGCTTTAAGTATATCAGCGGAAATATCCCCGTTGATGTTATGTTCAATATAGTTTACGAACGCTTTGAATTCTCCAACCTTACAGGCAAGGAAGAGGAGATCATCAAGGCTGCACTCAGAGATTATATGATCTCGAATTATGATTACAACGAAGATGACGGACTTATCTCCGATACAGTCGTAACGGGTATTATGTCCAAGCTCAACTGCAAGTATGTATGCTCCGAAGACTTTGCTTCCGACCTCCACAAGAACTCGTTCGCAGGAGTGAGAACATTCCTCGACGGCGACAAGGAAGACCTCGGCGAATATACATACGAAAAGCTCCTTTCCGTTATCGCAGGCAAGTGCGAGCTCAACTTCGACGGCTATTACTCTTCCGCAAACGAACCGACCGTTGATACTGCTCTTAGCAGTGATTGCAAGGGCTATCGTTATCCGCTCGTTGCGAAAACAGACGGAAAATACTGGTTCTGTGATATCTACAAGGAACTCGTATTCCCATATACAGATGAGAATGTCTTCGTTCCCGTCAAGGCTGAAAGCCTGCCGCTCGAAGAATTCCCATTCACAGATTCCGCCCTCAGAACAAACATTATCTGCTTCCTCGGCGGCATCGAAAAAGATCATTACACAGTTCGTTCCGATAAGCTGAAGCTTGTTGATGATATTGCAGTTATCAAGCGCTCGGGCGGTACAGATGCAGAGAAGAAGATGCTCGTCCTTGAAAAGCTTCTCTATATCATTTCGGGCAATATGGACAGCAAGTCCTACAAGAACCTCTTCGATGACTGCATTTTCGGCTCAAAGCTTTATGACGACTATATCCGCTACAGAATGGACTGCCTCTTTGCAGACGGCATCAAGAGCCTTGACGCAAAGAAAAATCTTCTTGACAATATCAACAGCATAAGCAAATAAGGAGTGCGTTATACTATACCTATGAGTGAGTCAAAATTAGGACGTATCGTTCTTTCCGCAGCCACAGTGTGTATGTCGGCGGTGATGCTGACTTCCTGCGGACGGTATTCCAAGGACGACAACATCGTTTACGATGCTATCGAGGAGTACGACAGCGGAGATTACGAAGCGGCGCTTGAACAGCTTCAGACTGCGAATGTTGAAAAGTTTAAGGCGATGAAACCCGAGAATTACTATTTCTATCTCGGCGAAACATATTTTAAGCTCGGCGATTATGAGCAGTCCCTCAATGCACATCTTCACGCTCTGAAAATAAAGCCGACCCTGTTCAAAAGCAGGGTGACGGCAGGAGTATGCTACAGCAAGCTCGGCAGAACAGACGATGCGCTGAAAACATACGAAAAGGCGCTCGAATACGACCCGCAGAACGCTGATTCAGTCGGCTTGTATGTTAGTTTGGGTTCACTCTATATTTCACAGAATAAACCCTATACTGCAATAGATTACCTTGAAAAAGCCTCGGAAATATACCCCGAACAGCCTGCGGCACACGCTTATCTCGCAATAGCGTATGCAATGGCTTATGAATACGATAAATCGGACGAACAGCTTATCCTTGCGTCAGGCTATGGATATGATCGTATCGACGAGATAAAGGAACGTATAAATGAGGTCAGGAAATCACAGAACTAAAGGGAGTATACAAATGCTTGAAAATGCGCTTGTCAATAAGAATAAATCAGTAAACTACAAGGATATGTCCAAACAGCTCGAAGATAACCTCTGTACGCTTCAGCAGAAGATAAAGGAGAAAAAGCTCCCCGTTATAATCCTGCTCGAAGGCTGGGGCGCTTCGGGAAAAGGACAGCTCATATCCGATATAATCAAAATGCTCGATCCTCGTTTCTTCAAGGTGTATTCAACAATGCCTGCGAACGAGTATGAAAAAAGATATCCGCTCATGAAGCGGTTTTGGGCGAATATACCCTCTTACGGAATGATGTCCGTAATGGATCGAAGCTGGTATCAGGAGCTTGCTATCGCAAAGCTTGAAGACGGCGTTTCGGACGAAGAATACGAACGCCGTATCCGCGAGGTAAATACGTTTGAACGCCAGCTGACCGATGACGGTTACCTTGTGATAAAACTCTTCCTCCATATCTCCCGTCAGGAGCAGAAAAAGCGTTTCGTCAAGCTGAAAGAGGACAGTGCCACAAAATGGCGTGTTACTGAGCTTGATAAGAAGCGTAACAAGAATTACGATATCTATTATAAGCAGTTTGACGATATGCTCACCAAGACAAATACGCCTTACTGCCAGTGGAAGATAATCGACACCACAGACCGCCAGTTCACACGTTTTCAGGTGTTCAATATCCTCGTAAGTCAGATAACGAATGCCGTAAATACGCAGAGAACATACAATACTGCCGACCTGCACGAAAATGTAAGCTATGTTCCAATGCCAAAGCTTGCCGATGTCCGTCTGGAGGGCAAGACCGTTCAGCCGACAAAGTATTTTGAAGAGCTGAAAAAGGCGCAGAAAGAGCTTGCAAAGATACACGGAAAGCTATATAAAAAGAAAATTCCCGTTGTTATGGTCTTTGAAGGCTGGGACGCAGCTGGAAAGGGCGGCGCTATAAAGCGCATCGGTACGGCTCTTGACCCGAGAGGTTACGAAGCCGTTCCTATCGCAGCACCCGACCAAAAGGAACTCAGCCACCACTATTTGTGGCGATTTTGGAACAACCTACCCAAAACGGGTCATATCACTATCTTTGACCGTTCATGGTACGGCAGAGTAATGGTCGAACGCATCGAAAAAATTACGCCCGAGGAACGCTGCCAAATGGCTTACCGCGAGATAAATGAATTCGAGCAGGAGCTTGCCGACAGCGGCATAATCGTGCTGAAATTTTGGCTTCAGATCGACAAGGACGAACAGCTCCGCCGCTTCACCGAGCGTCAGAACACCCCTGCAAAGCAGTGGAAGATAACCGATGAGGACTGGCGCAACAGAGAAAAATGGGACGCTTACGAAAAAGCTGTCGATGAGATGATACAGAAGACCTCAACAACGACCGCTCCGTGGAACATCATCGAAGCAAACAATAAGATGTACGCAAGGCTCAAAATAATGAACATCATTATCGATAAGCTCAACGATGTTATCAAAAACAGTTGATCAAAAATGCAGTCTGATATATTCAGGCTGCATTTTTTGTGCATATATTAATTTAATTATACTTTTTTTTAGCTATTAAATAAAGAAAACTGAATCCAAACCGATTTATTTGTATAAAAAAGGTATTGAATAAATAAATTCAAAAATGTATAATATTTGTGTATGATATAATGCCATTGAGTATAATTGCAGAGAGGTGGTTAAAAATGAGATCATCACGCATTTTTAGGATAATAATGGCTGCTGCTATGACTTTCGCCGTGCTCGGACTGAGCGGCTGTGCAGGTGGGGATAAAACTCTCATAATGGCTACGAATGCCGAATTTCCGCCGTATGAATATTATGAAGACGATAAAATGGTCGGCATTGATGTCGAGTTTGCCAAAGCTGTCGCCGCGGATATGGGATATAAGCTTGAAATAATCGATATGGACTTCGGTTCGGTCATTCCGTCAATACAGAGCGAAAAAGCAGATATAGCCGTTGCCGCAATATCCGTCACCGAGGAAAAACTTCAGCAGATCGATTTCAGCGACCCATACGAAACGGCTTCGCAGCTCATAATCGTGCCGAACGATTCGGAAATTTCGTCCGTTGCCGACTTGAAAGGCAAGCGCATAGGCGTTGAAAGCTATACAACAGGAATGATCTATGCTTCCGAGATAGAAGATGTGACGCTCGAAAGCTTTGCAAACGGCTTGCAGGCTATTGATGCACTCAAAGCGGGCGAACTCGATGCGATCGTGGTTGACGGCGGACCTGCAAAGATTTATGTTGAAAGGGACAGCGAATTGAAGCTCATTGATGAGCCTCTTACCGAAGAAGAGTACGCAATCGGCGTGGCAAAAGGCAATACAGCGCTCCTTAAAAAGATAAATAAGTCGATAGAAAAGCTCAAAGCCTCGGGCAAGTATGACAGCATAAGGGAAAAATATATCAGTGCAGAATAATTTTTGTTCAATTAGTTACAAAAATAATACAATTTATATACAGATCCGATAATATCATTGACTTTTTACATAAATGCTGTTATTATTGTAAAGGTAGAAATTTCAGCAGTGAAGGGAGGAAGTATTTATGGGTGAATTTAATCTTTGCTATGGCTGTATGAATCTTAAGGACTGCGATGAAAACGGAGTTTGCAGGATATGCGGCTTTGATGAAAATGCCCCAAGTCTTCCGTCTTATCTTGCGCCCGGAGTGATGCTCCGTGACCGCTATGTTGTGGGAAAGCTCCTTTCCTATAACGGCGAGAGCGCAAATTATATTGGTTTTGATACAATAACACAGAGCAAGGTAGTTATAAAGGAATATATGCCCGATACTCTCTGCGAAAGAGAAGCGGGAAAAAGTATCCTCGATGTCGCTCCGCAGTATGTTGCACAGTATAAAACACTGATGTCCGAGTTCGTGGAGCTGAACAAAACGCTGTCAAAAATGCGCAGCCTAAGCCACATTATCCCCGTTGTCGATATGTTTGGCGACAATAACACGGGATATGTCGTGCTTGCGTATTTCGAGGGCGTAACTCTCGAAAAATACATCGAACACAACGGCGGAAGACTTACATGGGAAACCGTAAGAAGATTCTTTCCGCCGATATTCACCACAGTTTCGCTCGTGCATAACGCAGGACTTGTCCACAGAGGCATCTGCCCCGAGAATATTCTTATTGGCGAAAACGGTGATATAAAGCTGACGGGTTTTGCTATTTCCGACGAAAGAACAGCGAATACGGAGATCGCTCCCGAGCTTTACAGCGGTTATGCCGCACCCGAGCAGTACAATTCTTCGGCAAGGCAGGGAACATGGACGGACGTTTACGGTGTTTCGGCAATGCTTTATAAGGCTCTGACGGGTGTTACACCGCTTGATGCGGCTTCAAGACTTACCGATGATACGCTTGAAACACCCGCTTCACTCGTCCCCGAGATACCGGAAAGCGTTTCCAACGTTATAATGAGCGGTATGGAACTTGACGGCGAAAAGAGAATACAGACCGTTACAGAGCTTGTAACAAAGCTTTTTGAGCAGCCTGAAATAGGCGGCGCGGCTGTAAGACTTTCATCTTCAAGCACACAGACTATAATGATACCGCGTGAAGCACTTCAGCAGGGTCAGCACCGTTCATCGGGCGGCAGACCTGCAAAGAAAAAGCAGATGAGCAGGCGCGGCGTGTTTATCGCTGTGATGGCAATAATGCTTGGAATAGGAATGTTCTTCCTGCTTATACTTCTGTTCAGTTGGGGTACGGACAATAACAGCGATGTTCCCGAGATAAACCAGATATCCTCCGATACTTCGACAGGTTCGGAAAGCGAGCTGACCTCGATGCCAACGCTCACCGAGATGACCGAAAAAACAGAAGCTTTCTCCGAGTCAAAACCCGAAGAAAACCGTATGCTCTACGTTATGAACGATATTACAGGCAAAAATTTCGATATAATCCAGCGTTCGGATAATTACAGCAGCCTTGTTTTCAATCCTATATATGAATACAATGACGAGTACGCAAAGGGACTTATCTTCGAGCAGTCGATCGAAAAGGGCGACAACTACGAAGAGGGAACTGAGATCACTGTCAAGGTAAGTATGGGTCCGAAACTCGTTACGATACCCGACTATATTTCGCTCTCCAAGAAAGACTATTTCGCAATGCTCGGCGAGCTTGGAATAAAGTATGAGGAAAAAGAGATCGAAACGAGCGATGTCAAGGAAGGCTATGTTGTAAAGCTCAGCAAGGACGCAGGTGAAACGATAGATGTTGAAAAGGGCGAAGTCCTGACCGTATTTATCGCAAAAAATCTTCCCGAAACAGAGCCGTCCGAAACGACCAAGGCAAAGGATAAAGATAAGGACAAGGTCACAGACAATGTCCATCAGCCAGATGTTACTGAGTCAACACTCGAACCCGATGTTTTTGTAACACTTTTTGATTAATGATAATGCGCCGACGGAAAATGTCGGCGCATTTTTGCAAAAATGAACAAAATGTAAAATGTGAAATATATGGTTGACAGAAGCATTGTTATGTGATAAAATATCAAATGTAGTAAATACACTTTAGCACCAAAAAGCTTAAAAGCATAAAAGCTTAAAATCGCTAAAGTATCAAGGAAGGAATGTTTATAAATGTTAGAAAAAAAAGGCGACCTTATGTCATACAGACCTGACATCAAGCTCCTCGATGCAACTATCCGTGACGGCGGACTTGTAAACAATTTCAGATTTTCTGATGAGTTCGTAAAGGAACTTTATAAGACCAACGTCAAAGCAGGCGTTGAATATATGGAATTCGGCTATAAAGCTTCAAAGGATCTCTTCAAGGTTGAAGATTTCGGCAAGTGGAAGTTCTGTGACGAAGAGGATATCCGCGCTATCGTAGGTGAAAACAACACAAACCTCAAGCTCACAGTTATGGCTGACGTTGGACGCTGCGACTACAAAAAGGATATTATCCCTAAGGACGAGAGCGTTATCGATATGATCCGTATCGCTACATACACTCACCAGATGCCCGGCGCTATCGAAATGATAAATTACTGCCACGACCTTGGCTACGAAACGACTATCAACATTATGGCAATCTCCGCAGCTAAGGAAGAGGACGTAAACAAGTCGCTCGAAATGGTATGCAATTCTCCTGTTGACGTTATCTATCTCGTTGACAGCTACGGTTCACTTTACCCCGAGCAGATACGCGAGATGACCAAGATGTACTGCGCTGCGGCTGAGTCCTGCGGCAAGAAGGTCGGACTCCATATGCACAATAACCAGCAGCTCGCATTCGCAAACACTATCGAAGGTATCGCTTTCGGTGCAAGCTTCGCAGATGCAACAATGAGCGGCATGGGAAGAGGTGCAGGCAACTGCTTTATGGAACAGATGCTCGCATTCCTCAAGAATCCGAACTACAATCTTTCTCCTGCACTCAAGTTTGTTGAGAAGTATATCTCACAGGAAAGAGAAAAGGGCTCTGTATGGGGCTACGATGTGCCTTATATGCTCACAGGCGTTCTTAACCGCCACCCAAGAGCAGCTATCGCATTCATCAAGGATCAGAAGACCGATTACGATGATTTTTATCAGGATCTTCTCTACGAACTTTCATAATTGAATAAAAAGTAAGCCGACTGCGTAAAAACGGTCGGCTTTTCTATATAATATAGAAAATTATGCAAAATAAAAAGCCTTGTGAATAAACACAAGGCTTAGTCTGTTTGGTGCGCTGCAAGGGACTCGAACCCCTGACCTACTGGTTCGTAGCCAGTCACTCTATCCAGCTGA
>OLGB01004544.1_pt1 | contig 11748 bp, 11 predicted proteins | sample 1605691 | NCBI WGS metagenome assembly OLGB01 (sample SAMEA3888925, study PRJEB22519) | human gut metagenome | biome: human gut; feature: human-associated habitat; material: faeces | place: Denmark | collected 2010
GTTCGCGATTCCTTCGGCAAAGGAATGCCTGCGGAATGGAGATTAGTGTGAAAAGAAAATCAGGAAAAGAAAGCCTTGTAAAATTATCTTGATTCCTTTACAATAATATCAATCGGCATAGAGAGGCAATCCTTTTTGAAAACCTGAAAAAGGCAGGAGAAAAGGACTATGTGGAGAAGAAAAATAACAGAAATCGGGATGCTGCTTTTGCTTTTCTGCAGCTTATGCGGCTGCGGGGAAAGAAAAGAAGCAGAGCAGTTGATTGGAACGGCGGCAGAAGCAGCGGTTCTGGGAGAAGAGCAGACAGGAAGTGCTGGCGGGGAAGCCGGGGAGAACTCAGCGGGAGCGTCAGTAGCCGGAGAAGGTCTGGGAGAAAGCCGAACAGGAAGTGCTGGCGGGGAAGCCGGGGAGAACTCGGAGGGAATCGCAGGAACCGGAGAAAATCTGACAGAGAGCTCGGCGCAGGTTGCCGTGTATGTGTGCGGGGCGGTGGAACGTCCGGGGATAGTTTATCTGCCGGAGGGCAGCCGTAAAGCGGAGGCATTGGAGGCAGCAGGCGGCTTTTCGGAGGATGCTGACAGGAATTATGTGAATCTGGCGGCGAAGATAAAGGATGGGGAACAGATTTATTTCCCGACTTTGGCAGAAGGACTGGTTTCAGAAAGACTGGTTTCGGAAGCAGAAAAGACAGTTCCGGGAGAGGCAGGCGGGAAAGAAGAGGGGGCTGCTGTCAACCTGAATACGGCGGATGTGGCGGCACTGTGTACACTGACGGGGATTGGAGAGGCAAGAGCCAGGGATATTATCCGCTACAGGGAGCAGAACGGCAGGTTTGAACGCAGGGAAGATATTATGAAGGTGTCCGGAATTAAGGAGAGCACCTATGAAAAGATAAAAGAGCAGATAAGTGTAGATTAAAGAGGAAATAGATTAGAGTGGAAATCAGAAGGAGAGGAAATAAGTAACATGGCTGGGAAAAGAGCTTTGGTAGTGGATGATGAAAAACTGATTGTAAAGGGAATCCGTTTCAGCCTGGAGCAGGATGAGATGCAGGTGGACTGTGCATATGACGGGGAAGAGGCTTTGGAATATGCCAGAAATAATCAGTATGACATCATTTTACTGGATGTAATGCTTCCAAAGCTGACCGGTTTTGAGGTATGCCAGCAGATTCGGGAATTTTCCAATGTGCCGATTATCATGCTCACCGCAAGAGGGGATGACATGGATAAAATACTGGGGCTGGAATATGGCGCGGATGATTATATTACGAAGCCCTTTAATATTCTGGAGGTAAAGGCACGTATCAAGGCGATTATGCGCCGGGTGGAATCCAAGCGTCCGGGAGCGGGAGAAGCGGAACCGAAGGTCATTGAAAGCGGCGAGATGCGGCTGGACTGCGAGGGAAGAAGAGCCTATATTTCTGACAGGGAAATCGGACTGACAGCCAAGGAATTTGAGGTGCTGGAGCTTTTGATGAAGAATCCCAATAAGGTGTACAGCCGGGAAAGCCTGCTGCAGCTTGTCTGGGGAACGGATTATCCGGGGGATGTCAGAACGGTGGATGTTCATATCAGAAGGCTGAGGGAAAAGATTGAACAGAATCCCAGCGAGCCGAAGTATGTACATACGAAATGGGGCGTAGGTTACTATTTCCTGAACAGATAACAGGCAAGAAGCGCTATGTCCTGAAATGTGCGCAGAAATGAAGAGCAGTATCATGAAAAAAATTTTGGATGAGATAAAAACAGTTGTTTCTTTACGCAGCCTTCAGGCGCGTATCTTTGCAATTATATTGGTGGTTGGTATTGCACCCGGCGTTCTGCTTCGATATGGTATTCTGAATAATTACGAGCAGAGCGCTGTGGAAAACCGGATTGCCACTGTCCAGAACCAGTTAATGATTGTAGGAAATCATTTGCTGAGCAACAATTATTTTACCAGTGCAAAAAAGGAAAACGGAGAAATCAATGCAGAACTGGAAATGATATCAAACCTTTACGAGGGGCGAGTTATGGTTATCAATTCCGGTCTGAGAGTCGTGAAGGATACCTACGGCATCAGCGGGGGAAAGATAATTGTTTCCGAGGAGGTTGTCAAGTGCTTCCGGGGAGAGAGTACCTCCCACTATGACAAGGAGCATGGCTACATAGAAATGACAACGCCTATTGTGGATACCAGTACCGCAAACAGTGCGGTAGTCGGGGTTATGCTGACGAGTATTTCCAACGATGCCATCGTCAGCATGATGGAGGTTCTGAACAGGAAGGCTGTTATTCTGGAATATTTGATGATGGTGGGAATTGTGGCGGTTGCATTGCTTTTATCCCAGGTGCTGACAAATCCCTTTAATAAGGTTACGAGTGCTATCAATGAGGTGAAGGCGGGATATACGGATGAAAACATTTCAGTGCCGGACTATGTGGAAACGGTACATATTGTAGATGCCTTTAACCAGATGCTGATGCGGATGCGGGCCCAGGATGAATCCAGAGAGGAATTTGTGGCAAATGTGTCCCATGAGTTAAAGACACCCATGGCATCAATTAAGGTACTGGCGGATTCCCTGTTGGCGCAGGAAAATGCTCCGGCAGAGCTTTACCGGGAATTTATGGAGGATATTGTATCAGAGATTGACCGGGAAAATCAGATAATTACCGATTTGCTGGCACTGGTGAAGATGGACAAAAAGAATCAGGAGCTGAACATTGCGTCCATCAATATCAATGATTTGACAGAACTGATATTAAAAAGACTTCGTCCTCTGGCGCGGAAGAAGGATGTGGAGGTTGTGTTTGAGAGCATCCGTCCCGTTGTGGCAGAGGTGGACGAGGTAAAAATGACACTGATTATGACAAATCTTGTGGAGAATGCCATCAAATACAATAAGGATCATGGCTGGGTAAAGGTGGTGCTGGATGCAGACCATCAGTTTTTCTCCTTTGAGGTCAGCGATTCCGGGCTTGGTATTCCTGAGGATTCTCTTGCTCATATTTATGAGCGTTTTTATCGTGTGGACAAGTCCCATTCCAGAGAAATTGGCGGAACCGGGCTCGGACTTGCGATTACAAAAAATGCAGTGCTGATGCACAGAGGTTCGATTACAGTCACCAGCGTGGAAGGGGAAGGCTCCTGCTTTACCGTGAAAATCCCGCTGATGTGTACGGGTGCCGGAACGCAGACGTCATAAAGCAGCCCTTAAAGGCAGAAAGGAATCTGGTATTCAGTTGATGCGTTGGAGAAGTGCGCAGAAATGGGGATTAGAATGAAGAAAAAGTTTTGGACAGTCGCGGTTCTGGTCGGACTGCTTTGCGGATTGATATTGACCGGATGCGGAAAAGAGGAAACAACAGAGGGAAACGTCTGTCAGGTATATTATATCAGCACCGGGGAAACAAAGGTGGAGATGCATACCCAGGTATTGCAGGCGACTGAACTGGAGGAGAAAGTGCAGGAGCTTTTGGAATATTTGGGGACAAATCCTGAAAAGCTGGAATATAAAGCGCCGTTGTCCCTTGGCTTTCAGGTAAAGAGCATCCGGCTGGAGGACGGGCGGCTGACACTGGATATGGATGAAGGCTATGACAAGCTGAGTGTGACAACAGAAGTGCTGGTCAGGGCGGCGCTTGTCCGCACCTTTACCCAGTTCCCGGATATTTCTTATGTCATGATTACCAAAGAGGGAAAGCCCATCTATGACAATGCGGGAAGTATGATAGGCTGGATGAACGGGGAAATGTTTATTGATAATGATGGAAATGAAATCAATACCTATGAGCTGGCGAAGGTGAAGCTTTATTTTGCTTCCCAGTCCGGGACAAAGCTGATTGCCACCTATCGGGAGAAGCATTATTCCACCAATACGCCGCTGGAGCGTTTTGTGGTGGAAGAGCTGATTGCGGGTCCCAGCGGGCAGGTGGAGGGGATATATCCTTCTGTCAATTCTTCTACGAAAATTATCAATGTGCTGACAAAGGATGGCATCTGCTATGTCAATCTGGATGATAATTTTCTAACGGTGGAGAACAATGTGCCGACAGAGGTTTCCATCTATGCCCTTGTCAATTCCCTTGTGGAACTGAATAATGTCAATAAAGTACAGATTCTGATTAACGGGGAAGTACCGGCAAGCTTTTCTGCCACAACCTATGAAAGGAATCTGGACATTGTAACAAATCTGGAGGAATAAATGCAAAGACCACTGTTTAGTGTATGGGTGGGGCTGATTATTCTGACAGCACTCAGGCTGTGGCGGGGAGGAGATACCTCTCCATGGCTGCCTGATGGGGGAACTCTGGCGGAGGGCAGCGAAATCGTTGTAACCGGTCAGGTCTGCTGGCGGGAGGATGCGTCCTTTTACCTGAATGAAATAACTTTTTATTCTGAACAATTCATTGATGATATCAAGGCTGCAAATCAGCAGTGTATTTCAAAAACCTACAAATTAAAATGTGAAACGGCGGCACCGACAGCCATAGGAGAGTATGTGGCGGTCAGAGGGGCCTTTTTTGAGTTCTCAGAAGCTACCAATCCGGGAGAGTTTGACAGCAGAACCTATTATCGAAGCAAACAGGTTATGGGAAGGTTAAAAAATGCAGAACTTATAGAGAGGGCAGAGCCAGCCTTCGGAATCAGGGAATGGCTTTTACAGCGCCGGGAGTATTGGGAGGCATATATAACAGAGTGCTTTCCGAAGAAGGAGGCAGCAATTATGAGCGCGCTGCTTCTGGGGGAGAAAGGCGGTCTGGAGGAAGAAACCAGAGAATTATATCGAAGAAATGGCATTTTACACATTTTAAGCATTTCTTCCCTGCATATTACGATTCTTGGAATGGGCTTATACCGGCTGCTGCGAAAGGCAGGGCTTCCGGTCTGGGCTGCCGCGGTTCTGGGCGGGATGTTTATGATTGGTTATGGGATGCTGACCGGATTTGGGGTATCTGTCTGCCGGGCAGTGGGCATGTATCTGCTCCGGATGCTGGCTGAGGTAGCAGGACGAACTTATGACATGTTAAATGCACTGGGAGCGGTGGGCGGTGTGATGCTCCTATGGAATCCTTATTATTTGCAGAATAGTGGATTTTTGTTGTCCTATACCTGCGTTCTGGGGATTGGGATTGTCTATCCGGTCCTGAAAAAGTGGCTGGAGGAAAGGCAGGCAGAGAGGAGAAAAGGGAAAGCGGGAAGTGTAAGAGAGGTGCGAATAGAGAGAAGAAAAGAGAGAAGAAAAGAGAGAAGCGTAGAGGAGATGAGAGGAGAGAGGAAGGGAAAAGAGAGAAGTGTAAGAGAAGTACGAGGAGAGAAGAGGAAAGGGAAAGCGGGAAGTGTAAGGAAAGTGGATGAAAAAGGGAGAAAAAAGAAAGAGGGAAGTGTAAGGAAAGTGGATGAAAAAGGGAGAAAAAAGAAAGAGGAAAGTGTAAGGAAAGTGGATGAAGAAGGGAGAAAAAAGAAAGCGGGAAGTGTAAGGAAAGTGGATGAAGAAGGGAGAAAAAAGAAAGAGGGAAGTGTAAGAGAGAGGTGCAGAAGGAGAAAAGAAAAAGAAGGAAATATAGGGAAAGTGTGCGGAAAGAAAGCTAAGGTTATGTTGATAGACAGCCTGCTTCTCAGTATTTCCATTCAACTTGTCACATTGCCCGTACAGTTATGGTTTTTCTTTGAAGTTCCTGTTTTGGGAGGGGTGATTAACTTATTGATTCTGCCACTGGTAAAGCCGTTGGTGATATCAGGAGTATTTTTGCTTCTGTTTCCTTTTGCGGGGAAATGGATATCGGTAGTTGGAATTTTCATTTTGCGCTGGTATGAGCTGGTATGTTCCTTTTTTGACAGACTGCCCTGGCAGACGTGGAATCCGGGACGCCCTGAAATCTGGCAGATATTGGTGTATTATGGGGCACTTTTGCTGATGCTCCGGGGGATGAACAGAGGGAAAAATTCAGGCAGGGGTGCCAGATGGGGGAGCGGGTGTCTTTTTGTAATAGGACTGATTTTACTGGGAATGCGCTTTGGAAACGGGGCGCAGATTATCTTTTTGGATGTGGGACAGGGAGATTGTGTGCTGATACAGACGGAGGCAGGGGAGAATTATTTGTATGATTGCGGAAGTACCAGCAGGAGTAATGTAGGAAAATATGTGTTGCTGCCCTACCTGAAATATCGGGGAATCAGAAATCTGGATGCGATATTTGTTTCTCATCCGGACAGGGACCATGTGAATGGAGTAATAGAAGTGCTGGAATATGCAAAGGAGAAGGGAATACAGGTCGCACAGATAGTGATTTCTGCGACTGGGATAGAAAATGCCGCAGAACAATATGAGGAACTGTTGGAGGCGGCAGCGGGCGCTTATGACGGAGCAGGAGTAGAGGTACGGCTTTTGGCAGCAGGCGATAAATGGAGTGGGAGAAAGGGGGCAGCAGAATTTCTCTGCCTGCATCCGGGAGCCGCAGGTGAAGGGGAACTGGATGTAAATGAAGCTTCTTTATGTCTGTATGCAAGGCTGTTCTCAAAGAAAGGAGAACTTTCGGTATTGCTGACGGGGGATGTGGAGGGGGCAGGGGAAGAACTCCTGACAGAAAGCCTGGAGAGATATGGAATTGAAAAAACAGATGTCTGGAAGGTGGCACATCATGGTTCCAGAAATGCAACCGGAGAGGCATTTTTAAAGCAGATTAAGGGAGAATGGCAGACCCCTCTGATTGCGGTTATATCCTGCGGCAGAAAGAACAGATACGGGCATCCTCATGAGGAAACAATAGACAGAATAGAGGCGGCGGGAGCGGAATGGTATTGCACGAAAGAAAACGGTGCAGTTATGGTGACAACAGACAAGGGAGGGAAAATTAAGGTGAAAAGTTATGGAAGATGAGGTTTTGGGTGGTGTGGGTAGGGAAGAGAAAAAAAGGATACATACCCAAGGAGAGGAGATGGCGTGGGTAGGGAAGAGAAAAAGGAAAATACATACCCAAGGAGAGGGGGTAGCAAGGGTAAGGGAAGAGAAAAAAGAGGATACATACCCAAGGAGAGGAGGTGGCGTGGGTGGGGAAGAGAAAAAGGAAAATAGATACCCAAGGAGAGGGAGTAGCAAGGGTAAGGGAAAGAAAAAAGAGGATACATACCCAAGGAGAGGGGGTAGCAAGGGTAAGGGAAAGAAAAAAGAGGATACATACCCAAGGAGAAGAGGTGGCGTGGGTAGGGGAGAAAAATGAATGCCTATACCCAATGAAAGCAAACTTAGCAATATATGAAAATAGAAAGACGAGAGAAAGGCGGAATAACATGTTCGTAAATTATGAAAAAATAAAAAGTCGGGTAAGACATATTGAAGATGAGTTAAAACAACTGGAAAAGAGGGAGATTGAATGGCCACAGGGGGAGTTAATTTGTGCAAAAAATGGTAAAAATTGTAAATGGTATTTGAAGAGAAATAACAGAACCGTTTATTTGCCTAAAAAAGAAAGGGAATTGGCACAAAAACTGGCACGGAAAAAGTACTGTCTGTTGCGGACAAGAGAATTGAAAAGTGAGTTGGCAGCTTGTCGGGCTTATATGAAAAAGGCAGAAAAAGCTGTTAATTTCGTAGAAAAAAAGATAGAAAATACGGAATACGAAAAGTTATTAGGAGGATGGCTCTGTTCCGTGAATAAAGAATTGGAGGAATGGAAAAAGGAAAGTTATGAGAAAAATGAAGCACATTTGGAAAATTTGAATATCAAGGGGACAGGAGGAAAGTATCTCCGCTCAAAGTCAGAGGCTATGATAGATAAAATATTGAACAATGTAGGTGTACCATTTCGATATGAAGAGAAACTGGTTTTGGGAGATGCAGTATTCTATCCGGATTTTACAATTAAACATCCAAGGACTGGGAAAATTTATTACTGGGAACATTTCGGGATGATGGATAATTCGGAATATGTCAATCGCGCCTGCCAGAAAATAAAGATATACTGTAATTGTGGAATTATCCCATCCGTAAATTTGATTCTTACATATGAAACAAAGGAACATCCATTTGATATGGATAGTGCGGAACAAATTGTCAGGGAATATTTCCTGTAATAGAACTGTCTTTACAATATTCTGGGGTGGTATTAAACTGAAGATGGGCGAAAATTATATGGGGAAATAAGAAAATGGTGATGGTAATCTGGAAGAGCCGAAGATGCTATGGGTTAGAATAAGAAAAAGAGTGCGCAAGTAAAAAGGGTGGCAAAGGAAAAGCAGGCAGGAAAACAAGGAAAAAAAGCAGGGAAAACAGCAGGGAAAAACAGGAAAAGAGCAGTAAAGGGAAGAAAAATAGAACCGACAGGAGCAGGACAGGGGAAGCAGTATAAGGAGGAGAGGATTTTTATGGATAAGTGGGTGGAATTTGCGATGAGGATTCAAAGTCTGGCGCAGGCGGGACTTGCTTACGGAAAGAATGAGTATGACATAGAACGGTATGAGGAGCTTCGGAGCATTGCGGCGGAGATGCTTTCCTGTAAAACGGAAGAACCGGTTGAAAAGGTAAAAGAATTTTTCTGCAATGAAACTGGCTATCAGACGCCGAAGCTTGACACCAGAGCAGCGGTTTTTAAGGATGAAAAAATTTTACTTGTACATGAAAAGAATGGAACCTGGTCATTGCCGGGAGGGTGGTGTGATGTAGACCAGTCTGTGGCAGATAATGTGATTAAGGAAACGAAGGAAGAGGCTGGTTTGGATGTGGCTGTCGATAAGGTCATTGCGGTGCAGGACTGGCGGAGGCATAATGCCTGTAATCTGCCCTGTGGGATAATAAAGATATTTGTTTTGTGCAGGATTTTAGGAGGCAGCTTCTGCGAAAATACAGAAACTACGGAAATTGGATATTTTGGAAGGGAAGAACTGCCGGAGCAGCTTGCGAATGAAAAGACAACTGCGGAGCAGATTTTGATGTGTTTTGAAGCGAATGGACAGGAGAACTGGAAAACAATATTGGACTAGAAGAGAGCGGATGAAAACCGGAGGATGGAGTCTGGGGAAGGAGGGTGAAACAGGCAGCAGCTATGAAACGGAAAAGATATAATTTGCTGGATGGAATAAGAGGGCTTGCCATTTTGAATATGGTTGCGTATCATGCCATCTGGGATTTGGTTTACTTATATGGCGTGAAATGGGACTGGTATCAGTCGGAAGGGGCGTACGTCTGGCAGCAGGGCATATGCTGGACATTTATACTGGTATCAGGATTTTGCTATCCTTTTGGCAGAAGAAAGATAAAGAGAGGTTTGATTATTTTGGGGCTGGGGTTCGTAATCTCGATGGTGACATGGATTGCAACACCCCAGGCGAGAGTCCGGTTCGGAGTTTTAACGTTAATCGGTTCCTGCATGCTGCTGATGGTGCCTCTTGAGCGGTATTTGAAAAAGGCTGGAGCGGCAGCAGGGCTTTTGATGAGTGCGGCTTTGTTTTTTCTGACAAGAAATGTAAACAGGGGATTTCTTGGGTTTGAAAAGTGGAATTTTCTGAAACTGCCCGGAGAATGGTACGATAATTGGATAGGCACTTATCTGGGATTCCCGGAGAGAGGATTTTATTCGTCAGACTATTTTTCCCTGATTCCCTGGTTCTTTCTGTTTCTGACCGGATATTTTGTCAACAGATTGTTATATCAGAAGAACCTGCTTCTATATTTGGAAGCGGGGAAGAGCAAAATATTGGAAATACTGGGACGGTATTCCTTGCAAATCTATGTATTGCATCAACCTCTGTTATATGGGGGCTTTTGGCTCCTTAACGAATTGGCATAAAATGGAAAAATTATAAATATTGACGAATGGAAGCTATATGAAAAAATAGAAATTAGAAAAATTTAATAAAAGTTTTAGAGGGAATTTCTTGTAAATTGTTCAGAAGAGTGCTATAACTAAATTAAAGAAAAAAAGAAGTCGTGGATACGGCAGAGAAAGAAGGCGTGTACGTATGGATACAAACCGTACAGTAGAAAAAATTCAAAAGCTCGTAGAAAAGAAGAAATCTGATAAGATTATCAAGTACCTGGGAGCTTCAGAAACAGAAGTTGTTGTGGCTGCTTTGGAAGGATTGTCAGAAGTAAAGGATGAAGAGAGTGTAAACAGCATTGCCAGTATGATAGACAATGCGGCACCGGAGGTTCGGTCAGCAGCGGCAAAGGCTTTGGGTGAAATCGGAACTGAGTATGCCAAGACTTATTTACAGCACAGAGCAGCAACGGAAAAGGACGAAAAAGTAAAAGAAGCAATTATGACTGCTCTGCATGCAATCGCTGCAAAGAAAGAATAACCGGGGATTGTGGAACCGGAAAGTGCCGGAAAACGGGCAGAGAAAAGCTTAGAGAAAAATTGAAAAAGACATAAAAAGAAAGGGTACAGCAGATAAAACTGGTTGTGTCCTTTCTTTTTTTGTATACTTGATATCATGCGGAAATATTGTATAAAAATCAGGAGAGTACGGATAAAATCAGGATTTCCACGCTCATCCGGTCATTCATTTTCCCGCTTTTTACAGCGGCTTCGGTTTCTACACATTGTTGTACGGCATTGCGCAGCAGAGAGGTTTTAAACCGGGATGCCTGAGTGAGATATTTCCCGGCAATAAAGGGGGGAACACCTATTTTGGAACCGATTGTACGGTTGTCATAGCCGCGGGCTTTCAATTCCTTTGTCTGGAGAAGCATATTGCATTGTCTGGCAATCAGAAAGAGAATCCTCATCGGCGGTTCTTTCAGGGCGAGCAAATCATAGTAAAGCTCAAGCGCCCGTTTTTGCTGTCTGTCTGCGATGGCGTTAATCATATCAAAAATGTGGTTGCTGATTCGGGTTGTGCAGATAGCTTCTACATCCTCTGAGGTTACAACGTCCCGTTCCATGCAATAGCAAATCAGCTTTTCCAGTTCGGACTGGATATTATCCATATCTGTTCCGGTTTTTGAGAGGAGAAGCTGTACGGTGCCTTCCGAAATTTTCTTATTGTCTTTTGCAAGAACTCCGGCAACCCAGCGTTTTAAAGTGTTTTCGTCCTGGATGGCAAATTCTGCGGCATATCCTCTGGAGGAAACAGTTTTGAAAAGCTTGCTTCTTTTATCAATCTCGCTTTCGGTGAAAACGAAATAGGTTGTTTCATTAGGGGAAGCAAGGTATTCCGCCATTTTTTCGCCGCCGGATTTGAAAAGGCCGCTGTCAGTCAGAAAAATGACCCGGCGCTCAGCTAAAAAAGGCAGAGTTTCTGCCAAATCAATAATTTCACCGATGGAAATATCTTTCCCCTCATAAAAATGGGTATTCATGGTATCGTCATCGCCGCACAGCGCTTTGCGCAGCCTTTCCTTATACTGGCGTTTCAAATACCGTTCCTCTCCATAAAGAAGGTAAATCTGTTTGAAATTTCCCTGCTTGATATCTTCGTTGATTTGCTTCATAAATCCTGTAGTCCTTTTCCTTGATATTCCTATTTTGCCTGTCTTTTAAGGGAATGTCAAGGTTGTGCTTCCGAAAATCCCCCGAAGATGCTATAATGTGCGTAAGCATTGAACCCTGCCATCCCTCAAACTTGCAAAGTACCGTGCTTGCACGAGGTACTTTGTAAAGTTGAGGGATGATAGGGCGAAAGCCCGTCAACGAGGGGGAGCGAAGCGAAAACCGAGTTGGCAGGGTGTGAAAGTCGAAAGCCCGTCAACGAGGGGGAGCGAAGCGAAAACCGAGTTGGCAGGGTGTGAAAGTCGAAAGCCCGTCAACGAGGGGGAGCGAAGCG
>OLGB01004545.1_pt1 | contig 11738 bp, 4 predicted proteins | sample 1605691 | NCBI WGS metagenome assembly OLGB01 (sample SAMEA3888925, study PRJEB22519) | human gut metagenome | biome: human gut; feature: human-associated habitat; material: faeces | place: Denmark | collected 2010
ACGCGGTAGGCGTTTCCGATCTTCATGCCGGGGATATACCCGTCGCCGATCAGCTTGTAGGCCAGATGGCGACTGATTTTCAGCATGGACTGGACCTGGGCGACGTTCACAATGTCGGGGTAATCCGTGAACATCACCTCATACATGGCCTGCAGCTCAGTCTTCGTCACCAAAACCACCTCCTCCGTCGTCGCCAAGCACATGAGTGAGAAGCATATCCAGCTCCTTTTCGGTATTCACCGGAGTGAGTCTGATCGTACCATCTTCGGCTTCATCATCGCCGAAGGGCGTAACGCTGTCGCTTACAATGTTATCGAGCTTTTCGGTAATAGCTCCGATAAAGCCCTCCGTTCAGAAACGGTTTGACAGCTTCATGGCGCATGGCAGAGTCCTTTTTTTCAGCGCACCCTGCGGCTTTGGAAAGACCGTACTGGCGGACGCACTGCTGCGCGGTCGGAACGTGCTGCGGCAAAGTGCGGCAGACCCAGACTGCGCAATCCCACCGTCAGCGCAGGATTGGGACATTCTGCTGATTGACGATCTTCAGCTCATGCAGGAGGAAGCCGGGCAGCAGGCTCTTTGCGAACTGATTCGCTCAAGTCCGGAGCGCCGTTTTGTGCTGCTCTCGCGCGGTGTGCCGCCCGGCTGCCTGACGGCGTTTCAGTACACGGGGCTGATGACGGTGCTGGAGGCCGACGACCTGCTTTTTGATGCGGGCGATGTGCGGCGGCTGTTTCAGCTTTCGGGAGTAAACGTAACAGATAGCGAGATAGATGGAATTTTGAAAGAATCCTTGGGCTATCCGCTGGGTGTGGCCATCACGGCGCGGTGCATGTCCCCGGACAAGCCGTGGACGCCGGAGCTGGTGGCGCGGGTGTTCCACGAGGTGTTCCTCTACTTTGAGACCGCCATCTACCGGCGCTTTGACCTGCCGGTGCGGCGCTTCCTGTTGGAGCTGGCCCCCTTTGAAAGTTTTGACCTGGAAATGGCGCGGATGGTCAGCGGTGATCCCCGTGCCGGCGAACGGCTGGACTGGATTTTTCGATACACTACTATGCTGCGCTACGACGACTGCCAGCGCTTCCACTTCTGGTCGGGTTTCCGGGCTTTTCTCCTTTGGGAGATGGAACGGGAGTATACCGAGGAAAAGCGCAAAGCGCTCTTCAGCCGGGGCGGGCTGTACTATGAGCTGAAGGAGGACTACGCCCACGCCCTGGAATGCTACACCAGCGGCGGTGACCATTCCAAGGTCTCCGAGCTGCTGGTGCGCAACGCCGAGCTGCACCCCGGCATGGGTCACTATGCCGAGATGGAAAAATACTACCGCAGCCTGCCGGAGGCGGAAATTCTCGCCTCTCCCTCGCTGATGCAGGGCATGAGCATGCTCTGCGCGCTGGCCATGGACTACGAAGGCTCGGAGCGCTGGTACGGCGAGCTGCAAGCATTTGCCGAGCGCTGCGGCAGGCAGGACGCCGCCGGAAAGCAGGCCCGCAGCCGCCTTGCATGGCTGGACATTTCTCTCCCCCAGCGGGGCGTGAACAGTCTGACGGAAACCATTCCCGCCGTGTTCCGGCTGCTGATGAACAAGGAAGTGACGCTGCCGTCCTTCTCCGTCACAAGCGCGCTGCCCAGCATCATGAACGGCGGCAAGGACTTTTCCGCATGGAGCAAAAAGGACGACCTGCTCTACAAAACCCTCCGTCTCCCCGTGGAGGCGGTGCTGGGACGGGACGGCGTGGGTCTTGCGGACTGCGCCATCGCCGAGAGCAAGTTTGAAAAGGGGGAGGACGTGGCCGGTCGGATGCTGTCCCTTCTCCCACAGCTGAACGAGGTCCGCAACCGCGGCACGCCGGACATGGAGTTCGCCGTCAGTGGACTGCTGGCCCGCAGCCAGCTGGCAAGCGGACAGCCCGCCGACGCGCGGCGCACCATCGAGGTGCTCCGTGAATGCTTTGCCGAGCGCGGTTTGACACGCTTTCTGCCCAATATGGACGCCATGCTCTGCCGTATTGACATGCACACCGGCGACCTTGACGCGGCGGACGCGTGGTATCGGGAAAAAGCCCCGCGGGAGCCGACGCACCTGAACGTCATGCGGCGCTACCAGTATCTCACCCAGGCCATGGTGGAGCTGGAGGACGGCAGGCCGGACAGGGTGCAGCTGACGCTTGCCCCGCTGGAGCCGTATGTCCAAAACTGCGCCCGCATCATCGACGGCATTCACCTGAATGTCCTGACTGCCATTGCCCTGTACCGCAAGAAGGACGAGGGGTGGCGCGAGCGATTGACGGCGGCGCTGGACGCGGCAGCGGAGTACCGCTTCATCCGCACCATCAGCGTATACGGCACGGCGGTGCTGCCGCTGCTGGAGGCGCTGGACTGGGACGGCGACAAGGCATGGCGCAAGCGGCTGATGGCGGCGGTGCGGACGCAGGCGGCGTTCTATCCGCATTTCCTCGAACCCCGCCTTGCCCCCGGTGAGGAGCTGACGCCCACGGAGCTGCAAATTCTGCATCTGCTCTGCGCGGACAAGTCCAACGCCGAGATCGCACAGATCATGGATGTGAAGCTGCCGACCGTGAAGACCCACGTCAGCCACATCCTCGACAAGCTGGACGTGAAGCGCCGGGCGGAGGCCAAGACCGCCGCGAAAAAGCTGCATTTAGTGCAGGACGACCTGTAAAAGCTGTGCCTGTGCTTGAACGGGCTGGATATAAACCCTATATGTATATCCTAAAGGAGGATCTTATGAAAAAACGAGTATTGAGTATGCTGATGGCGCTGACGCTCTGTCTGACGACGCTGCCCACGGCAGTCTTCGCCGACGTCACGGAGAACGGCGAAGGAAGCGGCGGGACGCACTACGTCGCGGAGAGCGGCGGGACGCAGTATGAAACGGTGCAGGAGATCTTGGACAATATGGAGGAAGGCGAGATCACGCTGCGCGACAGCGTCACGGAAGACCTCACCGTCTACGCCGCGACGACCATCCACATGAACGGGCACAGCATCACCGGCAATATTGATGCCACGGACAGTCTGACGCTGAACGGCGGCACGGTCGATGGTACTGTGAAGGTAGACGGCGGCACGCTCAACATGACCGCGCCCGCCGAAGCGGAAGCGGCCATTACCGGCGGGCTGAACGTGGTTTCCGGCTCTGCTTCTGTCAGCGGCGCGAAGGTCGGCGTGAAGGGCACGCTGTACTTCGATGGCACGGATATGCTGATCTCCGGCGCAGTGAAGGCGGTCGAGCTGGATAGCGCGGCAGAGCTTGCCGCCAAAACGCTCTACGGCTCCGCCACAGTGAACGGCGATACCGCTGCGGAAGCTGGCTTTGACACCGATACCTATAAAGTAGGCGGCGAAATCGCAAAGAAGCTGACCAACAAACAGGTGGGCAGCACCACACCCGCAGCGCCGAGCCTGACGCTGACCGAAACGAGCAAGAGCCTTACCGCGGGCAAGACCGCCGTGTTCACTGCCAATTATACCGGCACGGACACGCTGAACGCCTATGTTCAAGGCAACGCGGTCAATGGCTACTTTACCATCAGCCAGAAGAACAACGGCGACGGCACTTATACCGTCTCCGTCAAGATCGATGAGGAAACGCCCGGTGGCACGTACACGCTGTTCGTTCACGAGGTGGGGAACACCTCCGTGCAGGCAAGCGCCACCATCACCGTCATCGGCTTGCCGGATGCAGCCGAGGTGAACGGCAAACAGTACAAGTCTCTCCCCAGGGCGCTGAATGCGGCGCAGGACGGTGACACCGTCAAGCTGCTGGCAGACCATGTGACGGATGCAGACGCCCTCAATGCGCTCGGTGAAGATTTTACGTTCGAACAGTATACTTCCATCGTACCCGTTGTCACCAAAACCTTGACGCTCGATCTGAACCACAAGACGGTCGACTACCTCGAGGTTGGATTCTCAGAGACTAACGAGGAAACGCAGAAAAAAGAAACTCTCGCGACAGGCAACCTGACTGTTACAGGCGAGGGCGCTTACGGCAGAATTTCAAATCTCATGTTCATGGCCGGCGCACTGGACATCCGGAGCGGCGAGATCGGCGGTTCAGAAGGCGCGGGACTTGTCTGCGACGTGAACAGCGGCACTGCGACCATCAGCAACGGCATGGTGTATGGCCTCACCGTATTGGAGGGTGCTTCCGTCACCGTCAATGGTGGCTCCAAACACGCGGGTGAATGGGTTGTCGATTCCGGCGCCACGCTGAACATTACGGACGGCACGTTTGGCGAGGTGCAGTTCACACGCAACGGAACCATCGCCATCAGCGGTGGCACGTTCAAAAGCATTAAGAGCTACATCGCAGAAGAGTTGCAGCCGCTCATGTCCCTGTTGGATACGCAGAAGGTGCACGCTTTCTACAAGGGCGACGATGTGCAGGACGGCAATGCAACGGAGCTGGCCGACGTAACCGTCAAGGAGCACACCCACGCCATGGTGAACAACAAGTGCGCCTGCGGTCTGTCCTGCACCCACAAGAACGCCGAGGGCGCGAGCACCATCGGTAAAGACGGCAAGTGCACGGTCTGTGGGACGCAGTTTGCGGCCGGCATCGGTGAAACCTATTATACCGATGTGCCGTCCGCGCTGGATGCGGCAGCTGACGATCAGACCGTCAAGCTGCTGGCAAACGAGATGCTGCCCAGCGATACATATGTCAGCAAGATCCTCACGCTGGACCTGAACGGACATAGCCTGGATGGGTACAGCTTGAATGTGGGCGGCCTTACGGCCACGAGCCAGGTTCGCACCGGCAACCTGACGGTCATTGACAGCAGCGGCGGCAACGGCGCGGTGGGAGTGGCCGTGCGGAACGGCGGTACGCTGGTATTTGATCCGGAGAATGACCATACCACTTTGCTCCAGCTGGAGGTTTGGGGCGGCACAGTCGAGCTGTACGGCGGAAAGATTTCGAGAAGCGGTCTGCGGCTGAATAATAACATCACATTGGGCAATCTGCTTCCCGGGCAGGCGGGACTGGCTTACTATCGTGGTGACACGCAGCTCACGCTGGAGGAAGCCGCTTCCCAGACCTGCGACCTGGTGGTAAAGTTGTGCAGCCACGGCGGCAAGAACGGCTTTGACAACAACTCCACTGCCTGTCCCTACTGCAACGCGCCCGCGGTGGCTGAAACAGCCTTGAACAATGGCGAGGGCAACCGCCCGTGGCGGAGATTTGCTGATTTGCAGACAGCCCTCGACGCAGACAGAGACGGCGGCGCAGAATTTAAGCTGCTGGCCGACGTGACCGGCGATTATACCATCAACGGCACGCAGGACACGGGACTTGACCTGAACGGCCATTCCATCAAGGGTACGGTAACGGTCAAGGCGGCTGCAGGCAGCAACACCACCACCTTGAGCAACACGAAAAACACGACCACGGCCAGCATTGATGCGGTCGTTGCCCACAGGGGAGCAAAACTCGCCGGGTCGAAATATCCCGCCGTGATCGGCACATTGACGTTGGCAGAGGGCGCGACGTGGAAAAATATTCTGAATGACACAGCACTTGGATACAAGGTGCTCAACGCGGACGGCACCCACAAGTGGTATGCCCGGGATGATGTCAAAGGCTCGCAGTTGAACAATGTTATCATCAATAGACTGCCCATCACCACCAAGACCTTGAATCTGAAGGTCGATGGCAAGAACCTGACCGGCAACTCGCCGAAGGTGGAGCGCGGCACGACCGTCCAGCTTTGCGCCAGCTGCAATACAAATGGCGCGACGGTGGAATTCTCCATCCTGAAGAAGGGCGAAACAACGCCCATCACCTTGACGAAGCCGAGCTATGCCGATAGGAAGTATACAAAAGATTACTCCTTCGATACGATCGGAGAATACACCATCTATTTCACCGCCACCAAGGACGGCTATTCGGTGACGAGCAGCCACAAAAAGCTGACCGTCACCAAGCCGAACTTAAGCAATGCCGAGATCACCTTCCGCAGCAGCAACGAAAGCACCTATGAGCCTTATCAATCCACCACTACCGCGCCGGGCTTCACCGTAACGTACAACGGCAAGACGCTGAAATTGGGCGTTGATTACACCGCCAGCGGCACTGCTTCCTCTGCTGGCGTAAGCACCCAGACGCTGACCATCAAGGCAGTCGAAGGCAGCGACTACACCGGCTCGAAAACCGCCGAATGGAGAATCGTTCCGCACAAGGCGAAGGTCGAGGTCGGAGACGTGATCAAGGCTTACGACGGCACGACCGATCTGCCCGACGGCAAGATTTCGCTTGTAAGCGCAGCAGACTCCGCAGGCTATCAGGCCGGACTGCCGCTTCCTCTGTCGGAGGGCAACGGTTTCGAGCTGACCGACGCCAAGTATGATTCCGCCAACGCAAGCGAAACAGAAAAGAACATCTCCTTCACCGTCAAGCTGACAGATACGAACTATACCTTTGAAGACGGCACGACGGAAAAGGCCTTTACGCTGAACGGCGCGGAGCTGGAGGATAAGTCTTTCAAAATTAACAAAGCCGCTGCGCCCACAAATATCCAGTCCGGTACGCTGAACATAATCAACGGCACACAGCAGACGTACACCTATGACTTCAAGGAACTGCTGCCCGAACTGTCCGAGAGCGAATATGGCACGATAAGCTATGGTAATCAGGCTGCTATTTCCCTTGTTAGCCAAAGCGGATATTATTACGACGAAACGATCGTAGAGTTTAAAAACGGCGTGCTGATTTTGGCACAGTTCTATGCGAAAGATGGAAACATGACCGGCCAGATCGGCACCGTCAAGGTGAAGGTCACCACCACCAACTACGAGGACTTTCAACTGACGCTCGTCCTCAACGCGGTGAACCAGATCAAGCCCACGCCGGACGGCGAAATCACCGCAGCCGAGATCACCTACGGCGACGCGCTGAGCAAGAGTACTATTTTGGGCAAGATGAAGGATCCCGACACCGGCAAATCCGTTAACGGTACGTTCGCGTGGACGGACGGCACGATCAAGCCTAACGCGGGCGACTATGAAGCCGATTGGACATTCACCCCGGCGGAGGGCTATGAGGAATACGCGACCGCGACCGGAACTGTGACCATCAAGGTGAACAAGGCTACCCCCACCTTCAACGCTCCCACGGCGCAGGAAAATCTGACCTATACCGGACAGGAGCAGGCGCTGATTACTGCGGGCAGTGTGACCAGCGGTGGCACCATGCAGTACAGCCTGACCGAGAACGGCACATACAGCCCGGACATCCCTACCGGCACCGATGCCGGAGCATATACCGTGTGGTATCGGGTGATTGGCGATGCAAACCACAAAGATACCGCACCCGCCAGCGTGGCGGTCCGCATTGGGCAGAAGCCGCTGACGATCACCGGGGTAACGGTTGCGTCCAAGCTTTATGATGGCACGACAAACGCGGACATTACCAGCGTAACCTTCGACAACGTGACCTTGAAGCGAGACACAGACTACAACGTGACCGCCAGCTTTGACTATGCCAGTGTGGACAGCGGCAAGAACGTCACTGCCACAGTGACCCTGATGGGGCAGGCCGCGAAGAATTACGCCCTGGAGCAGAGCAGCTTCCCTACGACTGGCAGCATCACCAAGGCCGCTGCGCCTGACTTCACCAAGGAAACCGCGCTCGTCATTATAAACGGCTACGAAAAGACCTACACTGTGACGCTCCCCACCCTGCCCACGCTGGAAACTCCCAAAGAGTACGGTGCGCTCACCTATGAGATCGGCGAAATCAAACTGGATGTTGGCTACTACACCGACGGTGCGAAGGTGGAAAACGGCAAGCTGATCCTGCCGATTCAGAAAAATGACGTGAAAACCACCGGCTCTGTGGGCACAGTGACCGTGGCAATCAAGAGCACGAACTATGCGGACATCACGCTGACCGTCAATGTCAATGCGACCAACAAGCTTGTCCCCACTGTTACGGCACCTACGGCAAACGCCCTGACCTACAACGGTGCAGAACAGGCGCTGGTTACAGCAGGCAAGACCACTGGCGGCACGATGCTCTACCGGTTTGACGGTTCCAAATGGAGTGAGCAGCTCCCTACAGCGAAAAACGCGGGGAAATACACCGTTTGGTATAAGGTGCAGGGAAACGCAGAGTACGCAGATGTGGCAGAACAAAGCTTGACTGTGACCGTAGCGAAAAAGTCAGTTACCGTTACGGCGCTTGATAAGAGCGCTTACACCGGCAGCACCGCGCCCGATCTGAGCAGCCCGAAAGCAGATAAGGATTACAAGGTGGAAGGTCTGGTTGGTGCAGACACCCTGAGTGGCACGGTAACATTGACTTACGCGCAGACGCCGGATATGAGCAAAACCGGACAAACCAAAATCAACATTACTGGTACGCTGTCAAATGCCAATTATGCGATCACTTATGTTCCTGGAACGTTGACGGTTTCCAACCAGCCTTCCGGCGGCGATTCCTCCTCTGGTGGTCCGGATGGCGGTGGAGGTTCCTCCTCCGGCAATTCCGGTAACTCTGGAAATACCAGTCAGCCGGACACCGGAAAACCGAACAAACCGGATTCTCCTGTCACCGGAGAAACCAAGCCAGTTAAGCCGGATAAAAACGGTAATGTATCGGTGGACAACAGCTCTGTCCAGTCCGCCATCGACAAGACCAAACAGGATGCGAAAAAGAACGGCACCACAGAGAACGGGATTGCCGTTACCGTTCCCATCACCTCGGCGGCAGGCCAGACCTCTTTTAACGTGACCATCAAGGCGCAGACACTGGATCTGCTGGTTAAAGAAAACGTCCGGCAGTTTACCGTAGCAACAGACCATCTGGTTTCGGTTAATATCGGGCTGGATACTCTGAAGCAGCTGGATGCCGCCTCCGCTGGAGGGGACATCATTCTCCGGGCAAATAAGGTGGATGCGCTGCGCTCCACCGAGGCCAAAGCCGCTATCGGCACAAGACCGGTCTATGACCTGTCGCTGGTGTACCTCTCCGGCGGCAAAGAGACGCCGATTACCAGCCTGAATGGACATACCATCTCGGTGCGTTTGCCCTACACAGCGGCAAAGGGTGAGCAGACAGGTAATCTCTATGCAGTCTATGTAGACGATGCGGGCAAGGTGGAGTGGATTACCAGATCCAGCTACGATGCCAGCCTGAAAGCGGTGGTTTTTGAAACCGGTCATTTTAGCGTTTACGGCGTGGGCTACAAGAACCCTGCCCCTGCCTTTACCGACATTCATAACCATTGGGCTGCGGACAATATCCTCTTTGCAGCCAGCAGGGGACTGCTCTCTGGCACAAGTGACACCACCTTTAGCCCGGGCACCGGTATGACCAGAGGAATGTTTGTGACAGCTCTGGGGCGGTTGGCGGGCATCAACCCGGACAGTTACCAGACCGGGAAATTCACCGATGTGAAAGCCGACACCTACTATGCCCCCTATGTGAACTGGGCGGCGCAGAACGGCATTATGGAAGGCGCTACCGCCACTACCTTTGCGCCGGACACCAACATCAACCGGGAACAGATGGCGGTCATCATGGCAAATTACGCCAAAAAGCTGGGCTACGACCTTCCGAAAACCCTCCGGGCGGTGACTTTTGCGGACAACGCACAGATCAGCAGCTGGGCGAAGGATGCGGTCAAGGCCATGCAGCAGGCGGGCATCCTGGCTGGCAAGGCAAATAACTGCTTTGACCCCAAGGGAACTGCCACCCGCGCTGAAGTCGCCACCGTCCTGCGGCGGTTTGTGAAGATCGTCATTGACCCGCAGACCGCAAACGGCTGGCAGCAGAACGACAGCGGCCAGTGGAGCTATTACAGAAACGGGAAACCAGTGAAGGGCTTGCTCTCCGACGACCAAAAGTGGTACTGGCTGGATAAGACGACCGGAATGATGTTTGCCGGCGGTTGGAAGCAGATCGATGGTAAGTGGTACTACTTCTACGCAGACGGGACGATGGCGGTGAATACCACCATTGACGGATATACCATCGGCTCGGATGGTGCAAGAAAGTAACCTACAATAAAAATCGATTTGCCCGTATATCAGCGGACAAAGATAAACGCGGTCGGGTATCAAGAAACCCCACCGCGTTTATTTTGTGTGCTGAGCATGGCGTTAATTTTGCTGGTGCAAGTCCAGTCACGGGTATTTACCGCCAAGTGTAGCGAACCACAAGTCGGTATCAGTAATGAAGACCATTGGTGCCTGATACCGGAGGGAGTAGATCCCGAACTGCTGATGAAAGTACCTGGCAATCCGGAGATGGCGGCTTTGCTGACGAGTTTGGCAAAGAGTATGAAGATGTAAGAGGAAATTTAAGATCTGTTGGCTTTGGGAGGAATCCTAAGGGTGACAGTTCTTTTTTATATTTTATTCTGCTTTGGATATACTAACCATAGCAATCAAAATAACATTGACAGATTTTAAAAACAGGAATAGAATATTATTAACAAAAGTAACCATCATAGTTACAAAAATTTAGGGAAAGGAATGAGGTTTATGTTATATGAATTCTTGAAAAATAATTATAAGGAAGCAGAGCCTATATTCTTTTCTGATATAGTGATTGAGGGAATTACAAAATCTGCAGTAAACCAGCAGCTAAAAAAGCTGTGTGATGAGGGAAAACTACAAAAATATGAGAACGGCATTTATTATTTGCCTAAGAAATCACGGTTAAAAACAAATGTAGGCATAAATGCAGATATGGTTGCCAGGTACAAGTATGTTTCCAGAGGTGGAAAAGTAGATGGTTTCTATTCTGGTAATACATTTGCCAATCAGCTGGGAATTTCAACACAGGTTCCAAATAAAGTTGAGATTGTTAGCAATAACATGGCAGCAAAAATACGAGAAATTCCAATTGGAAAGAGAACATTCATTGTAAGAAGACCAGTGGTTCCGGTAAATGAAGAAAATGTTTATGTGCTGCAGCTACTTGACTTATTAAAAAATCTGGATATGTATCTGGATGAAAACTATGATGTGGCCCATGACAAAGTATCTCAATTTGTGCAGATACATGGCATCACAAAAAATGATGTGGATAGTTATATAAGAGAGTTTCCGATTGCAATATTTAAATATTATTATGAATTGAGGTTGGATGATGTATTTGCATAAAGATGACAAGCCAGGATTATCGCGTTAAGATAAAGAAAAAGCAAAGGAGATAATCTTATGGCAATCACAGCTAATGAAGCAGAAAAAAGATGTTACACAGTAAAGGAAATTCAGGAAATTCTTGGGATCAGCAGACCTACAGTGTACGAGCTTTTAAAGAAAAATGAATTCCGCTGGATTCAGATTGGAACCAAGTACAGAATTTCAAAGAAAAGTTTTGATGGGTGGCTGGACAAACTGTAAACCAGAGCAAAATATGGTCAAAAAAATATCGGCATCCGACTCTTTACACGTTATAATATATGTAATCTAATAAGAAAACCAAGCAATCATTGTTGCGAAGCCGATTCGTAACGGTGGCCAACTGAATGAACTGGATGGAACTGAATAGTTAAACCCTCCGGGTGCTCCGAATGTCGGATGCGCACCGAGAGGTGTTTTACAGAGATGAAGAACAGGTTTTCTTATTTTGACAAAATGTAACAGAATAGTCAGTAAAATTAAGGCTTTACCTTGATTTAGCTTGACTTAAGTATATGCGTGTTTATATGGGGATCTTGAACTCCTAAGACTCTATTGTAGGTTCGATTCCTATAGGAGAC
>OLGB01004547.1_pt1 | contig 11738 bp, 12 predicted proteins | sample 1605691 | NCBI WGS metagenome assembly OLGB01 (sample SAMEA3888925, study PRJEB22519) | human gut metagenome | biome: human gut; feature: human-associated habitat; material: faeces | place: Denmark | collected 2010
ATAAAACTCCAGCCGCACCTGACGGTTGTAGAGATTGCCCTCATAGTCGAGGATAAAGCTCTCCACGCTCACGCGCTGTCCGCCGCTGACCGTCGGCCGCACGCCGACATTCGTGACGGCGCAATGTTCGCTGCCGTCGTCGAGATACACCTTCGCAGCGTACACGCCGTGGCGCGGCACGAGCACCCCGTCCGGAAACTGCATATTGATCGTGGGCGTGCCCATCTTCGTGCCGAGGCGGTAGCCGTAGTGCACGGTGTCCGAGAGCGTATGCGGGTGGCCAAGAAACGCATTGGCGCGCTCGACCTCCCCGTTTTCAAGCAGCTCGCGGATATAGGTCGAGCTCACGATGCGGCCGTCAAGCGTCACGGCGGGAATGACATCGCAGCCGAGCCCGCGCTCGGCGCAGTAGGCAGCGAGCTTTTCCGCCGTGCCCTCACCCTTCCAGCCGAAGCAGAAATCGTGCCCGACGACGAAGCCCGCCGCGTCCATTTCATCGACCAGCGTCTGGATAAATGTCTGCCACGGCATCTGCATGACCGTGCGGTCAAAATGGATGAAGACCACGCTCTCGATACCGAACAGGCGCTGGATCAGCTCCTCACGGGCGTGCGCGCTGTTGATGAGCGGGACTTCCTTGCCGAACACGAGCGTGTCCGGGTGCACGTCAAAGCTCATCACCGTGGGGATGGCGCCCATCTCCTCGGCACGCGCGACCGTGCGGCGCATGAGCGCGGCGTGACCGATGTGGATGCCGTCAAAAAAGCCCAGAGCAATGACACGTTTCTGGTTTTCCATACGTTACGAAACCTCGAAAAAACTTTTGATCGTGACGGCTGTGCCGTCCGTGACCTGCGCCAGCAGGAGAAACTCCCCCGACGCAGCATAAATGCGATAGACGCCGTCCGGCACAGCGAGCCGAAACGGGTTGCCGCAGCGGGCAAGCCGCTCCGCCTGCGCATCGACGGTGCACTGCGCAGCATCCGGCCAGAGGCTGTCCACCGGCAGGAGCAGACGCTGCGCCGCCTCGCGCGGCAGGGCGCAGAGCGCGTCCATCGTGTGCGCATCGCTCACGCGGTACGCGCCGACCTCCGTCCGGCGCAGGGCGCTCATCACGCCGCCGCAGCCGAGCGCCGCGCCGATATCGTGGCAGAGGGTGCGGATATAGGTGCCCTTCGAGCAGCGGACGCGCAGAGCATAGTCCCCGTCCGCCTCGCCGAGCACAGTGAGCTCCTCGATCGTGACCGGACGCGCCTTGCGCGCGACCTCGCCGCCGCGGCGGGCGATCTCATAGAGCTTTTTGCCGTCGACCTTGAGCGCCGAATACATCGGCGGCACCTGCAGGATGTCCCCGCGAAACTGCGGCAGCACCGCCTCAAGCTCCGCGCGGCTGACCGCACGCTCCGCGCGGCTGACCGCACGCTCCGCGCGGCTGAGCACCGTGCCGGTCGTATCCTGCGTGTCGGTCGTCAAACCAAGGCGCAGGTGTGCCTCATAGCACTTGGTGTGGTTTTCGGAAAAGGACACCGCGCGCGTCGCGCGGCCGGCGAATACGACCAGAAGGCCGGTCGCCATCGGATCGAGCGTGCCGGAATGTCCCATGCGCCGCTCGCCGAGCACGCCGCGCAGCTTTGCCACGACGTCATGACTCGTCCAGCCGGCGGGTTTATCGACCAACAGGATCCCGTTCATGCCGGCCACACCTGATCAATGGCCGCAAGGATCTTTTCCACAGCCGTTTCCGGGTCGCATGTGAGCGTGCAGCCGGAGGCCATCTTATGACCGCCGCCGCCGTAGACCGCGCAGATGGCGCAGGAATCCACCTCCGGCGGCGTGCGCACGGAGATCTTGCTGCGGCCGTCGGTCAGTTCGCGGATCGTGACGCTCACGACCACGCCATCCGCCCGGCCGGGCAGGCCGGCAATGTCGTCACAGTCGTCCTCCGTCGCCTGCAGAGCATCGATGAGCGCGCGCGTGACGACCGCGATGGCGATCTGACCGCCGCGGAAAAAGCGCATGCCGGAATAGATATGCCCGACGAGCGCCATGCGCGCGCGGGAGATCTTGCGGAAAAACTCCATGCTCACCCTGCGGTTGTCGGCACCGAGCTCCAGCAGGCGCGCCGCCGCGCGCAGAGTGGCTGCGTTCGGGTTTGCGTACTGGAAGCAGCCCTGAGCGTGGCCGAGTTCGTGTTCGAGTACTGGAAGCAGCCCGTGTCCGTCGTGGCGGCAATGTACAGGAGGTTTGCCTCCTGCTCGGTCACGCTGCCGGTCAGCAGCTCGATAAGCTCGAGCACCGCCTCGCCGCAGGCGGATTTCTCCGCGTGCAGCAGCGTGTCGCCGGCGTAGTGCAGGTTCGACGGGTGGTGGTCGACGCACAGATCGACCGCGCCGGAAAATCCCTGCGGGAACAGATCCGGCGTTGCGATATCGACCGCGACCACACACGCGGGCACAAAGTCCGCAGGCGCAAAAAACTGCGCCACATACGGCAGATAGCGCGCAGTTGTCTCCGGGTTGGGGAACATATACGCCGTCTTGCCCATGCGGCGCAGCGCGCTGCAAAGCGCCGCACCGCTCCCGAGCGTGTCACCGTCCGGGCGCAGGTGCGACAGGATCAGAATCGCGTCGCGGCCGCACAGGGCCGCTGCAAACTCCCGATCATTCATACTTCAAGCCTCACTTCCGGTGTCGGAATCGTGCAGGCGCTCGATCATGGCGCTGATATGCGCGCCCTCCTCGATTGAGTGGTCGATCTCAAACACCAGTTCCGGGGTGTAGCGCAGGTCCAGCACGGTGCCCAGCTCACGGCGCAGCCAGCCGGAGGCCGAACGCAGCCCCTTTTTGAATTCCTTCTCATCGTGCATACCAAGCACGGAGAGCCAGATCTTCGAATAGCGCAGGTCGCCCGTCGTCTCGACGCGGGTGACGCTGATCATGCCCTGCTGCACGCGGGGGTCTTTGACCTGCGTGAGCAGATTTGCCAGCACGCGCTGAATATCATCATTCGTTCTTGCCAGTTTATTGGAAGCCATAGATAACTCCTTTTTTACTGCTTGATCTCCTGCATGACGAACACTTCGATCACATCGCCGACCTTCACATCGTTGTACTTATCGACCTGCAGGCCGCACTCGTAACCGGCGGCAACTTCCTTGACATCGTCCTTGAAGCGGCGCAGGGATGCAAGGTCGCCCTCAAAGACGACGATGTTGTCGCGCACGACGCGCACCTTGCTGTTGCGCACGATCTTGCCGTCGGTGACGTAGCCGCCGCAGACGGTGCCGACCTTGGAGACCTTGAAGGTCTGGCGGATCTCGACGTGGCCGATGATCTGCTCCTGGAACTTCGGCGCGAGCATGCCCTTCATGGCCGCCTCGATCTCGTTGATGCAGTCATAGATGACGCGGTACATACGGATCTCGACATTGCTGCGTGCGGCGTTGTCGCGCGCGGCGGCATCCGGCCGGACGTTGAAGCCGACGATGATTGCGTTGGATGTCGCGGCGAGCATGACGTCGGACTCGCTGATCGCACCGACGCCGGAGTGGATGACCTGCACGCGCACCTCCTCATTCGAGAGCTTCTCGAGCGAAGACTTGACCGCCTCGGCGCTGCCCTGCACATCCGCCTTGACGATGATGTTGAAGTCCTTCATCTCGCCCTGCTGGATGCGGGAGAAGAGGTCGTCGAGCGAGACCTTCTTGCTGCCGGCGTTGGCAGCGTCCTTCTTCTGCTGCTTGCGCTGCTCGACCAGCTCGCGCGCCATGCGCTCGTCGGCGACGGCGTTGAACGTGTCGCCCGCGCTCGGCACCTCGGACATACCGGCGATCTCGACCGGGATGGACGGACCCGCCTCCGTCACACGCTGACCCTTGTCGTTGGTCATCGTGCGCACGCGGCCGACTGCCGTACCGGCGATGATGATGTCGCCCTGATGGAGCGTGCCGTTCTGGACGAGCAGCGTTGCGATCGGGCCGCGGCCCTTGTCAAGGCGCGCCTCGACCACAGCACCGGACGCGGCACGGTTGGGGTTGGCCTTGAGCTCGGCGACCTCGGCGGTCAGCGCGACCATTTCGAGCAGGTTGTCGATGCCCATGCCGGTCTTGGCGGAGATGGGGCAGACAATGGTGTCACCGCCCCAGTCTTCAGCAACAAGGCCGTACTCGGTCAGCTGCTGCTTGATGCGCTCGGGGTTGGCGTCGGGCTTATCCATCTTGTTGATGGCGACGATGATGGGAATTTCGGCGGCCTTGGCGTGGTTGATGGACTCGATGGTCTGCGGCTTGATGCCGTCCTCCGCCGCGACGACGAGGATGGCGATATCCGTGATCATCGCGCCGCGGGCACGCATGGAGGTGAACGCCTCGTGGCCCGGGGTATCGAGGAAGGTGATGGGCTTGCCTTTGATCTGCACCTGATAGGCACCGATGTGCTGGGTGATGCCGCCCGCCTCGCCGGAGGCGACGTGGGCATTGCGGATATAGTCGAGAAGGCTCGTCTTGCCGTGGTCGACGTGACCCATGACGACGACGACCGGCGCGCGGGGCTGGAGCTCGTCGGCGCTGTCCTTGTGATCGTCGATGAGCTTTTCCTCGATCGTCACGACGACTTCCTTTTCGACCTTGCAGCCGAGCTCTTCAGCGACAAAGGACGCGGTGTCGAAGTCGATCATCTGGGAAAGGGACGCCATCACGCCGTTTTTCATCAGGCACTTGACGACCTCGGCGCCCGTCTTCTTCATGCGGGAGGCCAGCTCGCCGACGGAGATCTCGTCGGGAATTTTGACGGTCAGCGGCGTCTTCTTCGCGATCTCAAGCTGCAGGCGGCGCATCTTCTCGGCCTCTTCCTGCTTGCGCTTGCCGGAGAACGGCTGCTGACGGTTGTTGCGGTTTCTGTTGTTGCGGAACTTTTCCTTGCTGCCGCGCTCCAAGTCGCGGCGGTCACCGGAGCGCTCGGCCATGTCCTGCAGCTTTTCGTCGTACTTGTCAAGGTTGACGTTCGTGACCTTGCGGGTGTCGACGATCTTCTTTTCCGGCACGCGGGTGGTCGGCTGCTGCGTGGCGGTGGACTTGCTCTGCTGCTGCACCGGCTGAGCGTTCTGCTGCGGCTGGGCGGGCTTACCCTGCTGGCCCTGCTGGGGCTGGGGACGGCTGCCGCCGTTATTATTGTTATTTCTCGGCTGGTTCTGGGCATTATTCGCCTTCGGCTGGTTCTGCGCGGGGGCGGGGGCAGCCTTGGGCTCGGTTTTTTTCTGGGGAGCGGACTCGGCGTAGATCGACTCGATCTTCACCTGATGCTTCTGCGTCAGATGCTCGAAGATCAGGTTGACCTCGTCCGCGGACAACACCTGCGAAGGCTTCTTGCTCCCGTCCTCATAGGTACTCAGAACGGACAGAATGTCCTTCGACGTAAGGCCGAAGTCCTTTGCCATATCGGATACCTTGTTCTTGTTCATTGTAGTAGCCAAATTATTGCACCTCCGTGTGTTGTGATCTCTGCTTACTGTCTTTCTTGATGCTGCCCTTGCCCTTCTTCACGGGGCGGGAATGGGCAAAGCGCCTTGCCGCGCGCTGCTTTTCCGCGGCGCGGTGCGCCTTTTCTCTCTCGGCGCGCGTGCGTCCGTGCTTGACCGCGCCTCTCGGGCGCTTGCTCTCGCTCTTTTCCGCGCTCTTGGCCTTTGCGGCGGGAGCGGGCTGCAGCTCTTCCTGATGCGGCTTTTTCTTGCCGGTGCGCACATTTTTTTCGTGCTGCTTGAGCTCTTTCCTCCGCTCGGCGGCGCGGGCCGCCTTGATCGCCAGACGCTTGGCCGCTTCGCCGTAGTGCGCTTCGTCACTTTCCGCCAGCTTTTTCGCGACGGCCTCGGCAAAGCCGATGTCCGTCAGCGCCAGCAGCGCGCAGGATGTGCGCCCCAGCGCTCTGCCGAGGTCCTCCTTCGTCGGCGGGATCTCAAGGCAGATGCACTCGCCCGCCTCGCCGAAGTGGAGCGCGCGGCGGCGCGTGTTGTCCGCCGCATCCGAGGCGATGAGGATGAGCCGCGCGTGCTTGCTTCGTGCCGCCGCGCCGACGGGCTCTTCACCGACCTCCAGCTTTCCGGCCTTTTTGGCAAGGCCGATCAGATTGAGCAGTTTATCCACCGTTTGCCATCTCCTTTTCCATTTCTTCGTAGACGCTCTCGGGGATGGCCGTGTCCAGCGCGCGCTCGAGCGCGCGGGATTTGCGCGCCCGCTTGAGGCATTCGCTGTTCGGGCAGACGTAAGCGCCGCGCCCGGGCTTTTTGCCCGTAAAGTCGAGCGACACCTCGCCTTGCGGCGATTTGACGGCGCGGATGAGCGCGCGTTTGTCCTTCATCTCGCGGCAGCCCACACACTGGCGCTGCGGGATCTTCTTTACTTTCTGCATGAGCCGCCCTCCTCTTTGGCGCTTTCAGCGCCTCGGACTTTTTTGCGCCGCGCACGGCGCAAATGAACTGAAATCGTTTTTACCGGCGACCGGTGCGTCAGTAAAAACACTTCTCGCCCCGCAAGTGTGCGAGCGCAAGCGAGTGCGCGCAGCGGGGTGCAAATTGAAGCTCAAAAATGTGCCTATGCACATTTTTGAAGATCACTCTTCTTCGCGATAGCTCTCGGGCTTGATGTCGATCTTGTAGCCGACAAGGCGCGCGGCTAAGCGTGCGTTCTGCCCCTCCTTGCCGATGGCAAGGGAAAGCTGATCGTCGGGCACGATGACGCGGCAGGCCTTGCCCTCTTCGGCAAGGCGCACGTCGACAACGTCCGCCGGAGCGAGCGCCGCGGCGATGTACTCCGCGGGATCGTCGCTGTACTTGATGATGTCGATCTTTTCGCCGCGCAGCTCTTCGACGATGCTGTTCACGCGCTGGCCGTGGGGGCCGACGCACGCGCCGATGGGATCAACGTTCTCGTCGTTGCTCCACACCGCCATCTTCGTGCGGGAGCCCGCCTCGCGGGCGATGGAACGGATCTCGACCGTGCCGTCGTAGATCTCGGGCACTTCAAGCTCGAAAAGGCGCTTGACGAGACCCGGATGCGTGCGGGAGATCACGACCTGAGGACCCTTGGTGGCCCGGCGCACCTCCACCACATAGACCCGCAGGCGGTCGCCTTCATGGACGACCTCGCCCTTGACCTGCTCGCCGGCGAGAAGAATGGCGTCTGTCGCTTCCGTGCCGGTGCCGATGCGAAGGGACGCATTGCCCGTGCGGGGATCGATGCGCGTGACGACACCGGTGAGAATTTCATGCTGCTTGGAGTTGTATTCGTCGTAGACCATGCCGCTCTCGGCTTCGCGCAGGCCTTGGATGATGACCTGCTTGCCGTTGCCCGCGGCGATGCGGCCGAATTCGATGTTGTCGACGGGAATGTTGACGATATCGCCGACATTGTACTTGGCGGAGATGGCCTTCGCGTCATCGAGGCTCATCTGCGTGCCGGGGTTCTCGACCTCATCCACGACTTCCTTCTGCACGAACATCTTGAGCTCGCGCTTGCCCTCGTCCACATCGACCACGACGTTTTCCACGCCCTCGTGGTCGCGCTTGTAGGCGGTGGTGAGCGCCTGAACGATCTTATCCATCATAAAGGCCTGAGAAATGCCGCGTTCCTTTTCCAGCATCGCAAGCGCTGCGAAGATTTCATCACATTTCATGGGTATGCTCCTATTCTGTATAATCAAAGTAATTGGTATTCTTTTTGGTTAAAAGTCGCAGCGCAGGCGCACGAGCGCGACCGCGTCCTTTTCAAAGCGCTTTTCCTCTTCGCCGATGCGAAGCGTGACCGCGCCGTTGTCGTAGCCCGCGAGGTCACCGGAAAATTCCTTGCGCCCGTCCACGGGCTTGTAGGTCTTCAAGAGCACGGGCGAGCCCATGAACTGCTCAAAGTCACCGGGCCGCTTGAGCGGGCGCTCCGCGCCGGCGGACGCGACCTCGAAAATGTAGCTCGACTCGATGGGGTCGGCCTCGTCCAGAATATCGCTCAGCGCGCGGGAGATGGCCTCGCAGTCGAGGATGTTCACGCCGCCGTCCTTATCAATGTAGATCCGCAGATACCACTGTCCGGCCTCGCGGACATATTCCACGTCCCAGAGCTTGCAGCCGTTCTTTTCGACCACGGGGAGCGCCAGTTCGCGCACGGTCTCTGTCACTTTCTTCATTGTATCCCTCGCAATCCGTGTTTTTTCCGAAATTTGCAAAAGAAAGAGCGGGCCAAACGGTCCACTCTGCGTTTCCTGCATCCATAACACAAGCATACTATCACACAAAGCTGCGGAATGCAAGCGTTTTTGCGCGCAGTTTGCGGCTTTTTTGAAAAAATTTCCGCTGTTTTTCGTTATTTTTTGCGCGCCGCACCCTTCCCGCTTGCAAAGCGGGGAAAAGTATGCTATAAGGATAGGACTCTGAATAGAGAATGAGAGAGAGGGATATTTTATGGCGCGTTCCGCCACGCTCGATATGACGCAGGGCAGCCTTGGCCGCCAGATCATCGGCTTTTCGCTGCCTCTGATGTTCACTAACCTTTTGCAGATGCTCTTCAGCATGGTCGACCTTGCGGTCGTCGGCCGCTTTTCAAGCTCCGCCGCCATGGGCTCGGTCGGCTCGACCACGACGCTCATCTTCCTGTTCACGGGCTTTCTGATGGGCCTTGGCAGCGGCGTCAACGTGCTTGTCGCCACGCATTTCGGCGCACGCAGCGAGAAAAACGTGCGCGAGTCCGTCCACACGTCGTTTCTTGTCTGTCTGATCGCGGGCTTTTTGATGCTGGCGCTGGGCCTTATCTTTGCCCGCCCGCTGCTCGAGCTTCTGAACACGCGCGACGATCTGATCGACGGCGCGGAGCTGTACCTTCGCATTTACTTCCTTGGCATGCCCGCCGCCGCGCTCTATAACTACGGCAACGGCGTTCTGAATGCCATCGGCGACACGAAAACGCCGCTCATCTTCCTTTCCGCCGCGGGCGTGCTCAATGTCATCCTCGACCTTGTGTTCGTCATCGGGCTCGGGATGTCGACCGACGGCGTCGCGCTCGCGAGCGTGCTCTCGCAGTGCGTGTCCGCGGGGCTCATCATCCGCTCGCTCATGCGCAGCAAGGAGATTTACAGCCTCAGCTTAAAAGAGGTCCGCTTCCACAAGGACAAGGCCATCCACGCGCTGTCTGTCGGCGTGCCGGCAGGTTTGCAGAACGCGATCTTCTCGGTCGCAAACCTCTTCATTCAGGCGGGCGTCAATTCGTTCAGCACCGTCGTCGTCGAGGGCAACTCCGCGGCGGGCAATGTGGATAACCTCGTCTACTCCGTGATGAACGCGTTTTACATCGCCTGTTCGAGCTTTGTCGGGCAGAACTACGGCGCGGGCAAATCGCGCCGCGTGCTCAAGAGCTACCTGCTGACGCTCTGCTATTCCGCAGTAGCCGCAGCGGTGTTCGGCGGGCTGTTCCTGCTGTTCGGGCACCAGTTTCTCTCGCTCTTCACGTCGGAATCCGACGTCATCGAGGCGGGCCTCGCGCGCATCTGGGTCATGTGCTTCTCGTTCCCGATCTCGGCCACGATGGACTGCACCACCGCCGCCTCGCGCGGCCTTGGAAAGGGCCTCGTGCCGATGATCTTCGTGTTCCTCGGCTCGTGCGTGTTCCGCGTGGCGTGGATCTACACCGTGTTCGCCCACTTCCATACGATCCGCTCGCTCTATATGCTCTATCCGTTCTCGTGGGTACTCACGGGCGCGGCGGAGATCGCATACTTTTTGTATTGCTATAAGAAATATGTCAAGCCGCTGGATGCGTCCCACGCAGCGGAATGAAAAAGAGCTGTCCGAAAGGACAGCCCTTTTTTTGCGACCACACTGGGCGCGTGTGCTTTTTCGCGCTTGTGCGAAAAACCCAAAAATTTTCACAGCTTTTGCAAAGCTGCCAAGTTGCGGTTTTTGTAATCCGCGTCCCCCGTCACCTCGCGGAGCACGGTGATCTCCTCGGGCAGCGCGGCGCTGCTTTGCCCGTACTGGAACAGCACGGCCTTTTCTGCGCTGAAGGGGTACACGTCGATCTCGCAGCGGCGGTCGGCGAAGACGAAGCGGTACTTGGTCTTGCGCACGGGCGAGAGCGCCGTGTCGCGCTCTAAGAGGTATTTTTCATACTGCTTTCGCGAGATGGGGCGCTCGGTGTCCCATTTTTCGCCGTTTTCCATGCGATGCTTTTCGGTGTAGAAGTACAGCGTCTCCGCGCCGCTTTTCTGCATGCGCACGCGGCGCTCGATGTTCGGGTTCGTCAGCGCGAGATACGTCTGCGTCATGTCGATGGCCGCGGCGCGGTATTTGTGGGAAAACGCCGCCATGTCGGGCATGGCGATGAGGTACTTGCGTTTTTGCGCCATCGGCTCGACCTCGCCCACGGCGCGGTAAATTTCGCGCAGGGCGCGCTCGGTTTTATTGTTGAAATTTGCGTCGTTGTCGATGATGCGCAGATTCGGGTGCGCGCTCCACGCGCGCAGCGTGCGGTCGTCCATCTCGCGCGCGAATTCGATGGATTCCGTGCGCGCGTTGTTGCCGAGGTCATAGGCGAACTCCGCGCCCTTGGCGCAGGTGATGAGATGGAGCACCATGTCGTAATTGGCGAGCACACGCTCTTCGGTGCGGCCGTCAAAGCGCGCGATGACCTGCGCGAACTCCTCATCCGACACGTAGGCCTTGTCGTCCATCAGCGCGCGGTCGTAGAGAATGAGAATATTGTCCTCCGGCACGAGCTGCGCAGCGTCCAGCGCGAGCTTTTCCTTGTGGATCTGATCGCCGACGACAAAGTCCTGAAATTGCAGCATCGACATACAGTTGTCAAAGGGCTTGATGCCAAAGCCCGAAATGAGCTCAGTTGCCGTCTCGGGGATCGTGATGACGCGCCAGCCGTCCTCCTGCTTGAATTCCTTGAGCACACGGCTCACGAGCGTCGTTTTGCCGGCTGCGGGGCCTCCGGTCAGGACGATTCTTGTGATGCGCTTTGCCATAGTTACGCTTCCTTTCCGTGCAGAAGATAGTCGCCGAACGTTTCGACGGTCTTAAAGTACAGGTCGCAGTTTTGACGCATGAACGCCTCGATCTCTGGGATGTCGTTCGACCAGCCCGCGGCGGCGAAGCGCACATTCGCGGCCTTTGCCATGTCATATCCGGGCTTTAAGTCGTCGAGCACGAGCATCTGCTCGGCGGTGAAGCCGAGCTTTTCCATGATATCATAGAGCGCGTGCGGCTGGGGCTTGCGCCGGTCCTTTGGCACCTCCCAGCCGTAGACGAGCTTCGGCTCGGGGAGCTTATTTTCGCGGTAGTCGCGCAGAATGTTCGGCGAGAGCGAGTGCGACACGACGCAGATCGTGCCGCCCGCGTGCACGTAGTCCCACAGAATATCGCGCATCCCGTCGTAAACCTGCGGCACGTGGTGCTGGACATATTCGTGCCAGTACGCCTGCTCGTGCTTCATATCCTCCTCGGTCATGCCGACCTCGCCGTGGAAAAAGTCATAGACGCCGGGGTCAAAGTTTTTAAGGACGTATTCCTCCAGCGTGTAGCGCTTCGCCTTGGGGAAAAACTTCGCCGTGTACTCGGCAAAGCAGGGATAGTGCACCGTCGCGGTGGAGTTGACCACAGTGTCGTCATGGTCGAGCACAAGGCAGGGGTAGGTCATAAAGGGGACTCCTTTTTGATACTTTTTATAAAAGTATAGCATATTAAGTGTCCGCCCTGCAAGG
>OLGB01004553.1_pt1 | contig 11725 bp, 9 predicted proteins | sample 1605691 | NCBI WGS metagenome assembly OLGB01 (sample SAMEA3888925, study PRJEB22519) | human gut metagenome | biome: human gut; feature: human-associated habitat; material: faeces | place: Denmark | collected 2010
GAGGCCACCCCCGCCCCACAAACATAATGGTCCCGCGCAAAATTTTGGAGCGGAAAAGGGTTTTTCAAATGGCGAATAAAACCGTTAAAAAACGAAATCCGGAGACCCCGACATCCGAGACTCCGATTGTCTCTGCCCCCGAGGACCAGGGCTTCCTGGATCAGGAGTCCCTCTCCGACCGGGAATACCTGACTCGGGAACTCAGCCGTCGGGAGCTGGCCCGCCGGTCCTACCGGCGATACCTGTACTACGTTCACGGGCAAGCCTGGCGCCGGACCCGGATGTCCGACTACCTGGCCGACGAGGTCCAGCGGTTCGTGGAGGCCGATACCGGGCACCCGTATGACATTCTTCTGATCGAGACGCCGCCGCAGCACGGCAAGTCCATTACCATCACGGAGAGCTTTCCCAGCTGGTATCTCGGCAAATATCCGAAAAACCGGGTCATCGAGGCCAGTTACAACGACGATACCGCAAAGCGGTTTGGCCGGAAGAATCTGGAGAAGGTCGAGACGTTCGGCGCCTCCCTGTTCTCCTTCGGAAAAGGGTCCATCTGGACCAACACCGAATTCGAGCTGAGCAACGGGTGGGGCCGTATGATCTCCAGAGGCGTGATGTCCGGCATCACCGGCAACCCTGCCAATCTGCTGTTGATCGATGACCCCATCAAGAACCGCGAGGAGGCCGACTCGGCTACCTACCGGGACAAGCTGTGGGGTGAGTGGCAGAACACGCTGAAATCCCGTCTGGCGGCCGGGGCAAAGGTGATCGTCATTATGACCCCCTGGCATGAGGACGACCTGGCGTCCCGGCTTCTAGCCAACGAACCGAACATCCGTCTGCTGCGGCTTCCGGTGGAGGCCGAGGAGCATGATCCCCTTGGCCGCGCCGTCGGTGACGCCCTGGCCCCGGAACTCGGGAAGGACAACACCTGGCTCCGGCAGTTCAAGGGCAGCTACGTCAACGACCCCAGCAAAGGCGGACTCCGGGCCTGGCAGGCCCTGTATCAGTGCTCTCCGCGCGTGGAGGGCGGCAATCTGGTCCGCCGGGAGTGGTGGAAATATTACGACCCGAAGGAGGTTTCCTTCTTTCCGACCACCGTCATCAGCGTGGACGCGGCCTTCAAGGACAAGGAGACCAGCGACTACGTGGCGATCCAGGTGTGGGGCAAGCGAGGAATCGACTACTACCTCCGGTATTCCATGAACAAGCACCTGGACTTCCCCGGGACGGTCCAGAACATCCGGCTTTTGAAGCGGTTGTTCCCGGAGACGACCTACATCCTGGTGGAGGACAAAGCGAACGGCTCGGCAGTCATTCAGACCCTTCAGCACGAATTTGTCGGCGTTATCGGCATCACGCCGAAGGGCGGCAAGGTCTCCCGGGTGAACGCCGTCTCCCCCGCCATCGAGAGCGGACACGTTTTCCTCCCTATGGGAGAGTTGTGGACTGAGGAGTTCATCGACCAGTTCACGGCCTTCCCTGCGGGGCAGCACGATGACATGGTGGACGCTTGCAGTCAGTGCCTGGGATTCCTGCTGTACAGCAGCGGGACCACCGGCGTTCTGCCGGACCGGAGGCAGCAGCTGCTGGAGGAGCAGCTTCAGCAGGAGCAGGAGGCCTTTCTGGACGGGAGTCTCTATGACATATACGGTCCGACGGGCGGGCTTTACTAAGAAGTTGGTAGCCGGACTTACGCAAGTCCGGTGAGAAATACATGCGGGGCGTCGGGCTAAGGAGGTGGGCCCGGCGCCTCCTTATATGCCCACGAGGCGGTAGCGGCAACTCGCGGGGAAGGACGCACACCCTTCCCTGCTGATTGGCCCGCAGGGGCTGAGAGGCGTCCGGGTTCAAGTCCCGGCGTGGGCGACAAAACTATACAGGGGGATGCACACAATGAGAATGAAAACTTCGTTAGACTTCGCGACCGCTGCCGTAGGCCGTCTGGATGCCGACCTAGACCACCTGGTTTCGGAAAAAGAGAGCGCAGTCAGCGCTTTCCGGGAGATGGCGAAGCATCTTAGCGCCATCAATCAGGCCATCAACGAGAAGTCTGAACTCTGCGCCAGCCTGATCGAGTCCATGAGACGGATTCGGGAGGAGCTGGAGGCGCAGCACGGGGACAACGAGCGCATTCGGCGCAAGATCATGGATCTGCTTGGCGACTCAGATCCGGTTGACATGGTACTGGAGGATGCAGCTGTCGCTGGTGGCAGCGAAGATGACTTCGGCCCCGAAGTGGAGGAGTGATGGGTATGAAGCAGTACATCGGAACCAAGCTGATTCAGGCCGAGCCCGCGTACTTGGTCGACGGGGAGATCTATCCGAAACCCTGGCCAATACCCTCCATGTGGGACTTTGATCGCCTGCAAGAAGGCTATAAGGTCGTCTACCAGGACGGCTATGGGGGCTGGATCCCCAAGGACGTGTTTGAGGCGGCGTTCCTCCCCGTAACCGCAAATGCGAAGTTGCGCACGGATGCTCCCAGTATCAGCCAGAAGATGGTGGATGACTTCATCCGGGAGACCGAAGTCACCACCATGGGCGATAAGACCACGGTGGTTCGCGCGGTACTTCGGAACGGCTTTGAGATCGTGGAGTCCAGCGCCTGCGTCAGTGCGGAGAACTATGACGAGGCCCTGGGGGCTCAGATCTGCATGGAGCATATCAAGAACAAGGTGTGGATGCTGCTGGGCTTCCTGCTCCAGACGGCAGTACACGGCATCCGGTAACCGCACACAAGCGGCCTGGGCATGAGGAAATCGTCCAGGCCGCCTTTTATAGGGGCGAATGTTCCAAGGTTGGCGATGCGGTCCCCAAAACCGCGTGGGTGGGTTCGATTCCCAACCGTCCCTGCCACATAGGGGTATCGCCAAGCGGCAAGGCAAGGGACTTTGACTCCCTCATGCGCTGGTTCGAGTCCAGCTACCCCCGCCAGCCCGAAAGGGCCAAAGCGTGCATGCAGGAAAAGCCGACAAACCTGCAACATGGCTCGAAAGAGCCATTTGCCGACATACACGAAGGGTAAGTGCCAGGTCCTGAAAACCGAGAGGGTGTAACAGCCATGGGGGTTCGAGTCCTCCTGTCGGCGCCAGTGTGAGCCCTAGCGAACCGCGCGTCCACGGAAACGGCGGAGCAGGCATCCGGGGGTGGCATCCTCGTTAGTCCCGCCGCGGGCAGCAGCCAATGCCCGTGAAAAATGAAGCGTTGCCGGAGAAAGTAACGGGCCCGACTGCTAGTCGGGGCCAGCGGAAACGCTGCGGTGGTTCGAGTCCACCACGCTTCGCCATCTGGATCAATAGCTCAGCTGGAAGAGCGCCCGCCTGTTAAGCGGGAGCGCGCAGGTTCGATCCCTGCTTGATCCGCCAGGCCCTGCGCCCGGGGCCATGTGCATCCTCCTCTTGGCCCACCGGGTCCTCTCGGATTCGGTGGGCCACATATTGCGCGGTGTTGCAAAGGAAGCATGCGGGCCTCATAAGTCCGAGATCCCGGTTCGAGTCCGGGCGGCGCAACCAACCCTTTTCGGAGGTGTTCTATGTATTTTTTAATCGGATTTTTGGGAGCCGTGTTGGGTGGGCTCCTGTTCTCCGGCGGGTTCGCCGTTGGGTGGAAAGTCCACACGATTTATGTGGAGCGCACCAATGAAGTGGTTGCGAAAGAGCTTTCCGAGGCGGAAAAGCGGAGGATCCAGGAAGAGCAGGAGGCTTTCTCCGCGCTTCAGAATTATAGCGTCGAGCAAGCGTATGGCCTGAATAGGGGGAAAGACGTATGAAAGAGAATAACAGGCCCCTGGCCTGGAAGCTCTACGAGGACGGCCGGGACTACAACAATCGTTTGGTTCCCAACCAATACGACCTGGTAGAGACGAACACTGAGTTCTTCATTGGGAATCAGTGGCTCCATCTTCCCGAGACTCCGGCTATGCGAAGTCTCCCTAGACCAACCTTCAACATTCTCAAGCGCGTTTCCAGCCTGTTCATTGCCTCTCTGACGAGCTCTGGCGTTGCTCTTCGATTCGATCCCCTGGCGTATTACGACGGGAGCAACATCGTAGACCCGGATCATGATGCGGCGGCCATCGCCAACGCCGAGGTCAGTAATCTCCTGGAAAAGTTCAAGATGGAGTATCGGGTCCGGGATGCCCTTTTTGACGGGGCCCAGACTGGCGATTACTGCGCTCATTTTTGGTTCGATCCGGATGCGCTCCCTTATGGCGGTGCCTTCGGGTCCTATCGCGGTGAGATTCAGATGGAGCTTGTGGACGGCATCAATGTGATGTTCGGAAATCCGAACGATCGTAGAACCGAGACGCAGCCTTACATTCTGATCGTTGGCCGAGATACGGTGGAGCACCTGCGCTGGGAGGCTGAACGCTTTAAGGCGAACCAGAAGATCTATAAGAGCGGAAAGGCCAATCCCTCAGATCGTGAAATGCTGGAGGTTTCTATCCAGCCGGATGCGGAGAACCAATGGTTTACTGGTGTTGGCGGAAGAACAGAGATCATCAGCGACGATGGAAACGGGAAAGCCCTGTATGTGCTGCTCTACACGAAGGTCACCAAAGAGGTCGATCAGATCGACGCCAACGGAGATCCGGTTTATGAGGATGTTCTGGACAAGGACGGAAATCCCATCTACGAAAAAGACGATGACGGGAACGAAGCCCTGGACGCTTACGGGGAGCCTGTTCCGAAGCGCCGGAGGGCGAAAACCTTGGAGACCTCCGTCCACGTTACCAAGGCCACCCGAACGGCTGAGATTTACAGCGATGTTGATACCGGTCTTTCTCGGTATCCCATTGCTTGGGGTAACTGGGAGAAGCAGAAGAACCAGTATCACGGTCGGGCCCTGGTTACCGGCCTTATCAATAACCAGATCTTCATTAACTCTATTTTTGCCACGGGCATGCGCCAGCTCCAACTGATGGCGTTCTCCAAGACCGTCTACAACGCGGACCTGATTCCCCGGTGGGATAACACCGTCGGGCAGGCGATCGGGGTTCACGGCCTTCAGCCCGGGCAGGCCATTTCCCAGGTAGCATACAATCTCCAGCCTGCCGAAATGAGCAATCAGGTATTTTCCTTGATCGATAAGGTCATGGCTTACACAAAGGAGTGCCTTGGTGCTACGGATGCGCAAATGGGCAACGTGCAGCCGGATAATACCTCGGCCCTGATGGTTTTGCAGACGAACGCCGAGGTTCCCCTGGAAAACATCCGTTCCGGTCTATATGAGTGGATCGAGGACATCGGTGCTATCCTTTTGGATCTCATGGGGACCTACTATGGGAAGCGCCCGGTCGTCATGGATAAGGAGTTCAAGGAGCTTGTCATGTCCCCCGATGGTTCCACGCCTGCTATCGATCCCATGACTGGGCAAATGCAGATGCAGACGATTACCCGCAAAACGGTAGTGGAGTTCGACTTCAACCAGCTGAAGCACCTTTGGCTGAATTTGCGGGTAGATGTTGGCGCCACTACTTATTTCAGCGAGATCGCTATGACGCAAACGCTGGACAACCTGCGCCGTGATGGCACGTTGGACGTGATTCAGTATCTGGAGCGCATTCCTGATAAGCTAATCCCCAAAAAGCAGGAACTTCTGGATGAGCTGAAGGGCCGTATTGCCGCGGGCAAGCAGCCCAACGCCGCCCCTGGAGCCGCGATTCCGCAGCCCGGGTCTCCCCTCCAGGGGTCCGGTCAGTCTGGACCCGTACAGGGGGGCGCCCTGGACACGAACAAAGCCGTGGCAAGCCTTCCCGGCTTGTCTGAGGTACAGTTCTCAGATTTACCAAACATTGCGAAAAAGACCGCGGTATCGCAGGGTGCCATGCGGGCTGATTAACGGACAAACGTCGTCTTCGGAGTCAACAGGCTGTGGAGGCGGCTTTGTAAATAAACTTTCTTTCTCACCATGAAAGGAGAATTTCCATGCACGAAGACGAACTGAAGACCACCGATTTTGGTGGAGATAACGACGCCATCTTCCCCAGCGGCTGGAAAGAGGGCGACGATATCTTCGCGGATCCTGATACCTGGGGCGGGGATTTCGAGCCGGCTGACGAGCCTGACGCGGACCCTTCCGTGGGCGATCAGCCGGCCGAGTCGGATCCTGCGCCTGAGGACGCCCCCACCACGGGCGATGATGATGGCGAGCAAGACGGTCCAAGCGCCGACAGTGAGGCAGACGAACCTGCGTCCGGCCAGACGGAGGAGCCTGTCAAGCAGTCGAGAATCCTGAAGCTGAAAGTGAACCATGAACCTCAAGAAGTGGACGTGAACAGTCTTTCCGATGACGAGCTGATCGAGCGGCTGCAAAAGGCGGCTGCGTTTGACGCCATGCGGGACGACCAGCTCAAAGAGAAGTATCGAAAGGTCTACCAGGAGCAGATCTACAACGGCATGACCGAAGCCGCGGCCCGAATGGTGGCCGCGCATGAGTGTGACGGCCGGGATTTCCCTTTGGAAGATCCCGAAGAGCCCAAAACCTCCGCCGCCGTTGCCGAGGACAAGGAAGATCGCAGAACTTCTCATGGCCCCCACCTGGAGAGGGACTTTGAGGTTGAGGTCCGTCAGCTCAGAGCTCTGTACCCCGATTTCAGCGTAATGCCTGACGAGGTTGCCCGTGCGGTTGCCGCCGGGGCCCCTTTGCTGAGCGCGTACGTTGCCTATCGGGAGAAGCAGACGAGTAAAGCCGCCGCATCCCTGAAGAGGGAAAACGAAGTGCTGAAACAAAATGCAGCTTCGGCGGCGAAGGCGCCTGTGAGAGGCGTTACTGGTGGCGGGTCCACCCAGCAGAAAAAGGAATCAGACTTCCTGAAGGGGTTTAACTCCGACGAGTGGTAATCCCGCCGAAATGAGCTGCCGAAGCCGTGTTGGTCGATTGAAAGGAGATCAAAAACATGGCTGGTGGCCAAAATCTTGCCAGCAAGTACGCCCCTGAAGTGGACGAGCGGTTCTACCGCAACTCCCAGGCGGTGCTGGCCCTGAACAACAACTACAAGTTTACCGGAGTTCAGACTGTCAACGTCTACTCCATTCCCGTGGTGCCCATGACCGATTACAAGCGCACCGGCTCCAATCGGTATGGTACTCCCAATGACCTGACCCGCAACGTGCAGACCCTGAAGGTCAACCGTGACCGGGGCTACACCTTCATCATCGACAAGGGCGATAAGATCCAGAGCCAGATGGTGATGGATGCGGGTAAGGCCCTGTCTCGGCAGATCCGAGAGGTCTGGGTGCCTGAGTACGACACCTACGTTTTCCAAACTCTGTCCGCCAAGGCAACCGAAATGGGCAACTTCGACACCACTGAGGTGTCTAAGTCCAACGCCTATGAGCTGTTCCTGGCCGGCCAGGAGGCCCTGGGCAACGCCAACGTCCCCGATGACGGCCGCGTGGCGTTCTGTTCCTACCGGTTTGCCAACTTCCTGAAGCAGGATCCCGCGTTCATGAAGTACGGCAATGAGTCCCAGGAGATGGTGATTAAGGGAGTCATCGGCGAAGTCGATGGCTGCAAGATCGTGAAGGTTCCTTCCGGTCGGCTGCCCAACGGCTGTGCTTTTATCCTGACTCACCCCATCGCCGCCACCGCCCCCAAGCAGCTGGAGGAGTACAAGATCCACGATAACCCTCCCGGCATTTCCGGTTGGCTGGTCGAGGGCCGCGTGATCTACGACTGCTTCGTTCTGAACGAGAAGGCCAACGCGATCTACTACCACGGTTCTCAGCCTGTCTCCAAGAACCTGACCGTCATGACCTCCGGCTCCAATCCTTCTAAGTCTACGGTCATCGTGATCCCGGGTGCTCCCGAGTCCGGGAACTCCTGGAAGTATGAGACCGCGGAGGCCGTCTCTGGCCTGACCGCCGCGGAGTACGGTGCCGCCTGGGCTTCTACCGGCACCGCCCTGGTCGGATCCGGCGCGGAGATCACCCCTGACAGCGGAGACACTGTGATCCAGGTCGTCGAGCTGGACAGCGCCTCCAAGGTGGTTGCCCGCGGTGTGGCGCCCCTGAACATTGGCTGATTGCCATGCGAGTATGGGGCAGGCGCGTAATGCGTCTGCCCCTCTCCTCTCTTTCCGGCGGTACATCGTCACCAGAACTGGAGGTTAGAAACTATGATATACGCTGAGATCAAGCGGCAGACGCTTGAGCTGGCTAACATGAATACTATCGCGGGCGAGGTTGTCCCTGGGTCTTACAACAACCAGCAGGACTACCTGAACAAAATTCCGGTGCTTATTAACACCGCGTTGGTGAACATTCGGACCCTCGTGAAGCGGGAACCGGTGGTTTACCACCTTCAGAACGGTGAACCTCTGGGAAATATGACCCGGTACACGCTTCCGGAAGATTTTTACTGTCTTAAAACCGGAGGCGTAAGCCGCATTCTCGATGGACGTTTTGAAAAGTCAAACCTCTATCAGCTTCAAGGCCGGAAGTACATCCTGATTCCCAGCCGCGCTCGCGGAGACTTTTTGGTTGAGTATTTCCGATATCCTCCTCAGCTCCCCGCGAATCCCTCCGACGACTATGTTCTGGAGGAAGATCCGGAGGTCATTCAGGCTGCGGAGGTTTATGCTGCTGCGTATTTAGTCCTTCCGGATGACCATTTTATGTACAGCGTTCTTTACAATGACTACGAGTCTCGTCTCGGTCGGATCAGCCCGGGTGTGACGGTAGAGGTTCATGAGGTGGAGGACACCTATCGATTTAACACGGATTGGGGGTTCCAGGTATGAAGTTGGATCTGCCAAACCCGAGTAAAGTCTACGCGGTGGACTTCCCCCGCCTCGACGGCGGACTGAACATCTGGGAACTGGACTACCGATTGGATAAAAACGAGAGCCCGGACCTGCGAAACCTCTGGTGGCAGGACGGCGTGTTACAGTCTCGGGATGGTCAGGTCCGTCTTACCGTTGACAATTCTCTCGGCACCGGCTACGCAAGCTACCAGGACACATTTTTCCGGTATGCGTTTTTCCACATCGGCGGGAAGCTCTACTACATGAACCCCGACGTAGAGATCGAATCGGGCGAGTTGGTGGAGATCGCGGATGGGGTTCCGGAGAATCGCGGGACGTTTTTCCGCTACAACGAGTGGCTGTTCTATAAAAATCGAGGCGGGTTTTATAAGATTGCCTACACGCCAGACGACGAGGCCCTGTTTACCGTTACGAATGTGGCGGATGAGGCGTATACCCCGGTTACTGTCATCAATGCGAATCCGTCCACGGGGTCCGGAGACCTGTACCAACCGGAGAACCGTTTAAGCGCGAAGAAAGAATTGTGGTATAACGCTCATCAGTCGAACAGCACTATCACAAGAACTGGAGACGGCGCGACCAAGACCTTCGACCTTGGGGTTACGTCAGCGAGCCACCTGGCCGGAGTATATCGGGTTTTGGTGGGGATTACCGAGATTTCTTCCTCGGACTATTCGGTAAACCTTGCGTCCGGAACGATTACATTCACGGAGGCCCCCGGGAACGGCGCCGACATCACGATCATTCTGCTGATCGGGTCGACCGTGTATAAGTTTCCTGTCTCTGACGTTGACTCAATCGTATCGGTTGTCGTCGATGGGGAAGAGTTGGCGGAAGGCACTGACTATGAGGTAGACCTGGAGGCCGGGACGATCACGTTTACGACCGCGCCCCCGGTTACGAATCCCCCGACTAACAATACTGTCAAAGTGACGTACAGCAAAGAAAACGCGGACGCCTTGAATAGTATTCTGGACTGCCGGTACGCCGCGGTTTTCGGTGGGGATCAGAATGTGTGCATCGTTTTGGGGGGAAGCGCCGCGCAGCCCAATGCCTTCTTCTGGAACAGCAACGACAGTGTGAGCATGAACCCCGCGTACTTCCCTATTAGTTATTACAACCTGGCCGGAGATTCTGAGGAGGCGATTACCGGATTCGGGAAGCAGTATCGAGATCTGATCGTTCTGAAGGAGTTCAGCCTCGGAAAGGTATCGTACAGCGTGGTAACTATTGATGACAGGGAGACGATTTCCCTTACATATCTGAACATCAACAGTAAAACCGGGTGTGACCTGCCCTGGTCGATCCAAATGATCGAGAACAACCTGGTGTTCTGCAACACCTATCAAGGGGTTCACATTCTTCTGGATAGCTCGGCGGCGTATGAAAACAACGTTGAGTGCGTTAGTCTGAAGATCAATGGAAATCCGCAGCGGGCGGGTCTTTTAGACGCCGTCCGCAGCGCAGATCGGGACGCAGTGTGCAGCTTCGATGACAACAATCGCTACTGGCTGGTTGCCGGAGGAAAGGCCTATCTCTGGGACTATCTATTGAGCACATATAAGAAGCCGAGCTGGTTTCCGCAAACCGGGATCGCCGGAGTTTCATTCTTTTGGATGGACGATAAAACGTACCACCTGTCAGAAAATGGAATCGTGTCTCGGTTTGACCGCGTTTTCACGGACTACAATCAGGCGATTGATAAGCTCTACAAATTCCCGGTTTTATTCTTCGACACCTATGAGCGTTTGAAGGATGTCCAGAAGGCAATCTTTCAAGTTCGGTCAGATACGGACACGGATATTCAAATCCAGTATCAAAGTGACTATGAGTCAAGGGATGATTTAACTCGTATTCAATCGTACAGCTGGCGATTAGTCCCGCGAAATCTGGCGTACCGATATCTCGGTGTTCAGAGGTTTGCAAAGGTTGCGGTCCGTAGGCCGGGATGTCGGCATATTCGCCATTTTACAATGACCCTGCAAAACAATATCGCCGGGCAGGACCTGGCCGTCATTTCAGCCCAGATCTACTTCCGATACGTCGGTGTTGATCGGTAAGGAGGTTGTATGGAGATTCAAAAACTTCAGTACACAAAAGATTGGAAGAACCCCACGGACTTCCCTACCTATGAGGCCAGTGAGACAAGAGTCCGGGAAGACCAACAGCTGTTATTCGACGAGGTTCGGGACTACCTGAATGAGACCTTGTCTCCGGCTGTGAAGGAATACGCAGCCGCCAACGACGAAGAGGTCGAGGGGAAAGTGTCAAAGGAGACCACTGTCAACGGCCATCCGCTCTCCGAGGACGTTACAGTCACCAAAGCAGATGTTGGCCTTGAAAACGTGGACAACACGTCGGACGTGGACAAGCCGATTTCCACAGCGCAGCAAGAAGCGCTGAATTTGAAAGCCGACAAAAGCGAACTTGCAGGTGTTGTTTTGGGGCAAATCCCAAACGAAAGTCTTACAGCAGAAAAGTTTGAACCTGGTGTTTTGCTGCAAGCTGACATTTTGAAAAGCTATAACCTGGGAGGCTGAGCCATGGCAGTTTACAAGTGGAACAGGTACAACCTGGTTACATCGGAGAGCAGCCGGGAGGTAAAATGCTCGAATTCTGAGTTTTACGGCGAGGTCATTCCCGGATGGCAGACCTATTATTACAGCAATACGGGAAAACCGTATATCTCTGGAAAGTATTATCAGGCTACCTTTGTGGAAAGCGGCGTCGGGCAAGGCCAGATGCCAAGCGTTGCGGGTAAGTATATTTCAAAATCCGGCCAGAATGTGCGGCAGATCTATTACGGAAAGTCTGGGGCAACAATCTATGGTGCTCAGTACAATTTTCCTTTGTCCGGCGATTTTACGGAATACACGCTGGAAGAAACCAAGGGCAGTTTGTCCGGAAATGTATACAGCGCGTCCAGCGGTACATATCCCAGCAACGGCATTTCCG
>OLGB01004554.1_pt1 | contig 11723 bp, 10 predicted proteins | sample 1605691 | NCBI WGS metagenome assembly OLGB01 (sample SAMEA3888925, study PRJEB22519) | human gut metagenome | biome: human gut; feature: human-associated habitat; material: faeces | place: Denmark | collected 2010
TTCAATACTGATGAAAGAACAACGCCTGCATGGCGTGCGTAACTCCCCTTGGGGTCGTATACAGATAGCGCAACTTGGATTTCTGAACTAACCTTATCTTTACTAGTAAGACCTTCCATCCCAAGCAACTCCCTTGTATCTACAATAGATTTTTTAAATATAGGATTTATGACTATTGATGAACCAGTCAAGATTCAAAATTATTTTCCATTATCTTCCCGCCAAACTCGACAAGTCGAATATCGGCAGCAGCACCGCGACGACTACGAAGCCTACCAGCACTCCCATCACCAGAATGATCATCGGTTCGGCGAGGGTCGCCCATTTCTGCATTGATGACTGGGCGTATTCCCAGCAGCTGGAGCCGAGGCGCACGGCGGCGTCGGGGAGGTTGCTGCCGCTTTCGCCGACGCGGATTATCGTCACGATCTCTTCGGGGAACGAGCCCTCTTTTTCCAGCGCCTGCGAAAAACGGTAGCCCTGACGAATGTGTTCGGCGACGACGGAGAGGCGTCCCTTGACGGGGTCGAGCGGCTCCGTCAGTTTAAGCGCCTGCACGAGCGGTATGCCGGCGCGCAGCAGCGTGCCGGTCTGGCTGAAGATCAGCGCGAAGCTCAGGTTGTCATGGATATCTTTGAACATCGGCATCGATATTTTTTTGTTGTTGCGGCGCATCCAGAAGATGATAAGCGCCACAACGGCCGCAAAGGGCAGGAAGCCGACGCGCACGGCGTCGGAAATGAAGATCAGCATCTTGGTTATGAAGGGCAGTTCCGCGCCCGACTCCACGACGAGCGCCGTGAGGCGCGGCACGACGAAGCTGAGGAGGAAGACGACGACGCCAAGGCCGACGATAAGCATCAGGACCGGGTAGGTCAGCGAGGATTGTATCTTCCGGCGCAGCGATATCTCATTTTGGATGAGCTCGCCGGCTTTTTCAAGGATGTCCGCGAGGGAGGCCGATTTTTCGCCGGATTCGACCATGCCGACAAGGCTCGGGCGGAAGACGCCAAGCGCCGTCATCGAACCGGCGAGCGAGCGTCCGCCCTCCACCGACTCCCTCAGCCGCGTATAGATCGGCTTGAGGTTTTTATCGCGCGTCTGTTTTTGCAGCAGCCGCAGCACTTCGGTCATGGAGAGCCCGCTGCGCATGAAGGATGAGAGCGTCGTGCAGAACAGGTGCTGTTCTTCGAGCGTAAGGTTTTTTTTGCGTGTTTTTCCGGAGAAGGACCATGTGCGCGGTTTTTCTTCTTTCACGCTGATTATTACATATTTCGCCTCGCCGAGTTCGCGGAGCAGGTCGTTTTCGCTCGGCGCCTCCTTGCGCAGCTGTTTTTTCTCCCCGGTAAGGGTGTAGACTTCGGCCTTGAAGAGCGGCATCGGCTACACCTCGCCGACGACGCGCAGCATCTCTTCCGGCGTCGTCTCTCCCTCGCGGACGGCCTGCAGCCCAAGCTCCAGCAGTGTCGCGAAACCACCCTTGCGCGCGAGGTCCCGCAGCTCGTGCATCGGTGCGCCGCGGGCGATGGCGTCCTGTATCTCGGGAGTGACGTCGAACTGTTCGTAGAGGCCGAAACGTCCGCGGTAGCCGGTGCCGTTGCAGCGTTCGCAGCCGGCGCCGCGCCAGGCCTTTTCGATGCCGTTTCTGAGGACGACGCCGGAGGTCGGTATCTCTTTTTTACAGTGCGGGCAGACGCGGCGCACGAGGCGCTGGGCGACGACGCCGAGCAGCGAGCCGGAGATTAGGTATGGCTCGACGCCCATGTCGGAGAGTCGCGTGACGGCGCTGATCGAATCGTTGGTGTGGAGCGTGGAGAAGACTAAATGCCCCGTAAGCGAAGCCTGAATGCCGATGTGCGCGGTATCGAAGTCCCGCATTTCTCCGATCATGATGATATCGGGGTCCTGGCGCAGGATCGAGCGCAGGGTGTTGGCGAAGGTGAGCCCCGCCTTTTCGTTGACCTGCACCTGGCCTACGCCTGGCAGGTCGTATTCTATCGGGTCTTCGACGGTGATGATGTTCACCTGCGGCCGCGCGAGCGCCTGCAGGATCGCGTAAAGGCTCGTGCTTTTGCCGGAGCCGGTCGGCCCCGTGAAGAGTATCATGCCGTTGGGACGGCGGATGAGGTTTTCCAGCCTTTCGCGTTCATAGGCCTTCATTCCCAGGTCTTCAAGGGTCAGCAGACCACGCGTCTTGTCGAGCAGGCGCAGCACGAGGCGTTCGCCGTGCTGCGTCGGCAGCGAGCTGACGCGGATGTCGACGAGGCGGTCTCCGAGGCTGATGCCGATGCGCCCGTCCTGAGGCACGAAACGCTCGGCGATGTCCATGTTGGCCATGACCTTGATGCGGCTCGTCACAGGCGACTGATGGCCCTTGGAGAGGGCGTAGCGGTCGGAGAGGACGCCGTCGACGCGGTAGCGCACGGCGACGCGGTCCTCGTAAGGTTCGATGTGGATGTCCGTCGCGCGCTCGCGCAGGGACTCCATGAGGATGCCGTTGACGAGCTTGACGACCGGCGCGTCGACGCTGTCGCTCATGACCTCCTGGCGCGCGAGCTCGGAGAGGTCGTCCACCTCTTCGATGGCGTTCAGCGTATCCTGCCCAACTCCGCTCTTGATGTCATAGAGGCCGCGGATGAGGTTCTGTATCTCCGCGGGGGGGAAGAGCCTGGCGTCGGCGCTGGCTCCCATTGAGGCCGCAAGCAGCTGCGTCTCGACGATGCAGGAAAGGTCAGCCGCCGCAAAGGTGACGACCTCCCCGTCCCGAGAGATGGGCACGAAACACTTGTCGCGCAGCGCGTCCAGACTCACCCCCGAAGGGATAAGCTCAAGCACGCTCTCGGGCGTTATGTTCAAGTCTTTCAGCGACTGCTCCGTCATCTTATTGCTTATCCGTATTATTTGCGGGCGCTTTTTCCCGCGGCTTCACATCGTCGGATGTTCCCATGCCGGGGAGCTGTCCGTGCGGGTCGAGCATTTCCCGCGTGATCCCCTGCTGTTTTGTCGATTTAAGATAGTCCTCGTTGTTGCGCTGCAGCAGGATGCGCTCCGCCTCGCTGAGCCTCTGTCCGTCGGTGATGATCTCGTTCGTGATCTTCGAGGCGTGCTGCGGCGTCTCAAGTATATAGGGCGTAAGGAAGATCATCAGGTCGACCTTTTCGCGCTGTTTTTCCTGCGACTTGAAGAGGTTTCCGATCAACGGGATGTAGGAGAAGAGCGGCACGCGGTTTTTCAGCTCCTTCTCCGCCTCCTTGATGAGGCCGCCGATGACGACCGTCTCGCCGTTCGCGACGAGGACGCTGGTCTTGACTTCGCGTTTCGAGGTGATCGGCGTCGTCGAGTTGGTCGTCGTCAGCAGGTCTTCGATGCGCTGTTCGATGTCGAGCGCGACGAGGTTCCCGCTCCTGATGTGCGGCGTCACCGTGAGGATGAGGCCGACGTCCTTATATTCATAGGTGTTCGTCACAGAGTTAGTGTTCGTCTGGTTCGTAAGGCTGCCCTTGAGCTGCGGGATGACCTGCCCCACCTGGAGCGAGCTCTGAAGGTTGTCGGTGCACATCAGGCGCGGCATCGAGAGGACGTTGACCGCGTCGAACTTGTTGAGCAGCTTTATGTAGGCATATACAAGCCCCGCCCCCTGGGTATTTGATGTTGTACTATTACCAAGGTAGTTGCCATTTTTATCATATAAAGGAACTGTTTCCTCTTTTGTTATTAAACTCTGATAAAGCGTTTGTATGTCTGACGGCACGGCGGTGTTTCCAAGCTGTATATTACCAGCCCCAACTATGCTGCCGAAGATGTCGCCGCCCCAGGCCGCCCAGTCGATGCCGGCGCTGTTGAGCTTGTTGAGGCTGACCTCGGCGATCATGCCGCGCAGCAGCACCTGCTTCGGCTGCGTGTCAAGCTGTTCGAGGATGGTTTTGAGGGAATTGAACTGCTCCTGCGTGGCCGTAAATACCAGGCTGTTCGTCGGCAGGTCGGGCACGACCGTCGAGGGCATCGCGCCCTTGGGGTCGGGCGATAGCTTCGCGGCGACGGAGAGTATTTGCGAGAGCTGCTCCGCCACCGTCTTCGCGTCGGCGTTTTTCAGCCGGTAGACGTGGAAGTTCTCGGTCCGCGAGGAGACGTCGAGCGATTTGATGATGCGGTCCGCCTCGCGGATGTTCTGGCTGCTGCCGACGAGGATCACCCTCTTGGTGCGTTCGTCGGAGACCGCCACCATCCCCGCGAGCTTTGAGGAGGCGTCTTTCGCGACCGCGTTGAGCTGCGCTTCGAGCAGCTTAGCGTTAGCATATTGCAGCGTGCAGACCTTTATCGTGCGGATGCTGTCCGGAGCGTCGATGGCGCGGATGACGCCCACGGCGCGGGAGAGCAGCGCCGCCTTGCCTACGAGCAATACGGAGCTGCCGTTGCCGATCGGCGAGATCTGTATCTGCGGGATCGCCGTCTTGAGCGGCGAAACGACATAACCGGCCTTGACATAGCTCAGCGGCACGAGCTGCACCATTATCGTATCGCTCGGGTCGACGCTCTGGTCTCCCTTGACGATCATATTGCTCGCGGTGCCCCCGGTGGAGAGCGGCACGACCTTTGAATAGCCCTCCATGTCCTGTATCGAAAGGTTGTTCATCTCAAGCACGGAGAGCATCACCTGCCGCGCCTCCTTGAGCGTGACTGCCTTCGGCGAGACGACGGAGACCTTGCCGGAGACCCCGGGGTTCACAAGGATGTTTTCGCCGAGAAGCTCCGACATAAAGCGAATGAATTTCGCCATATCGAGGTCTTTGAAGTTCAGCTGTACGCGCCCCGCCGCCCTCATCTCCTGCGCGGCCTTGATCAGGTTCAGCTCCTCCTGGTCGGGCTCAGCCGCCGTCGACATGGTGCATGCGGATACGGAGATGGCCGCCGCTATGAATAATGTATAGAAAAACCTTTTCTTGCTGTGCATTACCTACCACTCCTAATTCCTGCTGCGATATTTATCTATAAAGGCAGTTCATTTTTTCCCACTCTGTCCAGTGTTTTCGCTTTTTTCACTTTTATCGGCCGACAGCCCCTCCGCAACGTTTTCCTCGGAATCCTCCTTCGACGGGATGTAGAGCGTTATCTTTTTATCTTTTTTATCGGCGACGGTGATCTCGCGCCATTTTACGCGCACGGGCTCGGCGCCGTCGCCGGAGGCAGCTTTGTCAAAATCAAGACGTCCGAACCCCTCGCCGAACATCTCTGTCTCCTTGTCCTTCGTCTCCCACTTAAAGTCACCGCTGGTACCGACATCGGAGAGCTCCTCCGTAGATATCCCGGCCTCCACCGCCTGCGCGGCGTTTATGAGGCCCTCCTTGTCCTTGACGGCGGAGAGCGTGTTCTGCGCCATTATCACAAGCCTTATCGCCGCCGTTGTGGAGAGTGCGAGCACCATGACGGCGATCATCACCTCTATGAGGGTGAAACCGCTCCGCCGCCGTGACATACTTCATTTCACCTGATACTTGAGGGCGAGCGGCTTTCCTCCGCGCTGGACCGTAACGTCGAAGCGCGTCCCCGCCATCAGCGAGTTCACGGCGTTGGCGGCGTCAGCCATATTGGATATGGCAACGCCGTTTATCGCCTGTATGACGTCTCCCTGTGAGACGCCGACACGCGCGAAGACACTGTCGGGCGCGATGCGTTCAAGCTTCATGCCGGAACCGTCTTCCGCCGGAGTCATGCGCAGCTTGCCCAGTTCGTCGTAGGGGTTCATCAGCAGCGCGTCAACGAGCTCGCGCGGCACGGCCCCCTCCTGCCCCTCTTTTGCCGGTTCGATGCCGGAGAAGTCAAGCTTCGGCCCGGATGGCTGCTGAGCGGAAGACGATGCGGACGAGGGAGCGGCGGACTTTGCCGCCGTTCCTCCCGAGAGGAATAAATAGAGCGAGTGCTCCTCTTTCCCGTCGGAGAGGACCACCTCGCCGTACTTTATCTTTTCCAGCGTGTATCCGCTCACGTTTTGCCCTTTCAGATAGAGCTGCGTCCCGTCGGGGCCGTCTATCCAGGCGCCTATATTGGGCAGCGTCCCCTGGAGCGACAGGGAATCGAGCGCCGCCGCGCGCGCGGACGCGCCGTTCTCCTCTTTCACGGGAAGATCGGCCTTGAAGGGATTCGCGGCGGTAAAGTCGCCCAGCCCGCCGCTTCCGCCGGCGTTGGCAAACGACGGCGCCCGTCCGCTCACCCTGGAGGCGGCGGCGATGTCGGCGTCAAGGCGCAGAGAAAGCAGGACGCCTTTGACCATCCAGCAGAGGCATAGAGCGGCGAAGAGGCCGCAGAGCAAAAGCACCGGCGCCAGCATACGCGCGCTGCCGGCCCCTTTGTCCCTTCCTCCGCCGGCAAAGGGCGAGCGGAGGTAAACGTAAAATTTTATTATCTGTTCGTAGGAGCCGTCATACTTGAGGCGGTCCGCCATCTTATCTTTTACGGAGGAGATAAAATTCATCTTTCGATCCTCCATTCTCCGCTCTTCACCTTCGTGAGCGGCGCCATCCCCATCTTGCCAGCCATTTCAAGGGCGCGGTCGAGCTCCGCCGGAACCTTGATAAGCATCTTCGCGCGCGTCAGCTTTCCCGTCTCGCGCGACAGTTCCGCAAAGCCGGTGGCCGAGGTCTTGCCGGCGAGGGCGATGTTCTCTATCATCAGCGACTGCGGCGTGAGCGAGATATCAGCCGTGCCGCCGTTCCATTCAAAGGCCTGTCTCGTGACGGGGACGACGCTGCCGCGCCCCATCTCAAGCCGGCAGCTCTTCGTCTCCGAAAAAAGCGAAGAGATTATCGAGGGAGTGACAGTGACCTCCCCCGCGCTGAATCTGAATACGGGGAAGTCGGCGTTCACCCCGCTATAGGTGAAGCTCTTTGAAAACAACCCTGATGTCTCCGACGAGGAGATCGTGAGGAAGATGCCGTTTTCCGCTGCCACGTTCGCCGCCGCCGAGGCCAGAGTTCCCGCGAGGGTCGACCAGGGGAAGAAGAGCAGCAGCCCGCAGACGAGTCCAACGGCTGTTATCGCGGCGTTGCGCAGGAGTTTCATCATTGAGCCTCACCCTCTATCGTCAGCGTCACGTTGATCAGCCGGCCGTCTTTCTGCCCCGTCATCAGGCGGAGTTCGGCCGTCTTTACCGAAAGCCCGTTCCTCTGGATATCCTCCACAAGTTTGCCCAGCTCCTCGTGATAGAGCCGGTTGACCTGAAGCACAAGGCCTGTCGGCGACGAGGCGAGCTGGTTCACCTTGCCCTGCAGTCCAAGTTTGTCTATTATCTCCGATACGGCGGAGAGCGGCTCTTTTCCGAAAACGGTCCCCTGCTGCGGGTAGGATTTCACCGTTATCGCCGCGTTCAGCACCCGTTCCGCGTCGTTCAGCCGGTCCTCGTTTTCTCTCATGGCGGAGAGCGCGAAAGAGAATGCGGCCAGCGCGGCGAGCCATATCAGCGCCGCGGCCAGCAGCCCCCTTTGCAGGCGCTTCGCGTCCGGCATCGCGCGCAGTTCTTCGATAGAGATCATTTCTCACGTCCCCCTTCCGTAAGGTTGAGCGTGAAACGCATGCCGCCGCCCGGTATCTGCTGCACATCGCCGAGCTTGACGGCGAAACCGTTCTTCGCGAGCGCGTCGCGCAGCTGCTGGATATTGTCCGTCTTCGGCGCCTGCCCCTCTATCTCCGTGCGTTCGCGTCCGTAGCGGATGGCGTCGACCTTGATATCCGTTCCGGCGGGAAGCGTCTTCCAGGCCGCGCCGAAGTTGGCGAGCGTTCCCTCCAGCGTAAGCTGGACGCCACCTCCGGTCAGAAGGCGCATCCTCTTTGTGATCGAGGCGAGCGGGCTGCGGCTGACCTCGCCCATCGCGAGCCGGTACACCTCGGAGGGCGCGGCGGCGAATGATTCCGCCATATATTTATTTTGTATGAGTATCACAAGCGAAAGAATGAAAAACATAAGGCCCGCCGCCGAGGCGATCTTTATGCTCCGGAAGGCGGTATTGAAAAAGGCCTCATACCGTTCGGCCATCGAGGCGCCGCGGTTGGAGAGGTCCAGGTGCGCGAGGCCGGGGGCGGCGGCAAAGGTCGCGGCGGCGGCGCGCCTCAGCTCGCCCAGAGAAACATCCTCCGAGCAAAATATGCGGATATCCTCCGCCGGTATCTCCTTGCCTATCGAAGAGGCATAGCTGCGCATCCACTGCGCGAGAGCCTCCGCGCCGCCCTCGGGATCGGGAGCGTATCTGTAAAGCTGCGGCGTATAGTCCTCAAGCCACAGCGCGCATGAGGAATTCCCCTCATGCCACACGATAAGGCCGTTGCCGCCGACCTCTGAGGCAAAGGCGGCCGGAGCCGGAAGAAAGATACTCTTTTTGCCCAGGAGTTCCTCATATTCTGAAATCTCTTCTTTAGCGACGAACCAGGCCGCGCCGCGCGTAAGGTTGACGCGCTGCTCCGTGACCTGCGGCACCAGCGAAAGCTTGGACTCCTGTTCGCCGAGGACGGGCCTGAAGGTGAGTGAGACCGCGTTCCTCAGGTTGACCTTGCGCCCGAAGGGGAAAGAGAAGGGAAAGACCGTGGCTGTACGGAAGGGAATGAAATATGCCTCTGTCTCGCCGGCCAGCGGAAGCTCGCCTTTCTCGCAGGAAAGATGATAAAACTTTATCTTATTCGAAGCCGCCGCCGGCTTGGCGGCGAAGGCTATTTTCTCCATTAAATTACGACCCTTTATCAGCACAGACCATTCCTCTCTGGTTGAAACCGCAATACTGCCGCCGCTTCGTGGAATACATTTATTCATACCAACTGAATATCCCGCATTTTTTGCCGCTGCGCTCCACTATCACCCGATAATTCCTGGCGTTGCCGGTCCTGTCTTTGACATTCACTTCAAGCAGAAAGTGAGTGCTCTCAAAACCGATGACATTCGCCAGCTTCGTCGCGAGCGCCGCGGGGAATCCGGGGACCCGTTTCAGGTCATCCATGCTCGTGAGCGGCGAAATAAGGCGCTGCGCCGCGATATTCTGCGCGTGAGACAGCGACAGGCCGTCGTCAAGCTTTTCTATCATCTCAGGCGCCGCGACGTTTATGTTTATCTTCTGACCGCCCGGTACGGTAAAATACTTCGCGAGGCCGCCCGGATGTTCTTTGCCTCCATAGAGCACGGCGTCGTCGACCTCCGCTATCGCCTTTAGCTCGTCAAGATCCGATATGAGCCTGTTTATATTGCCGTCGCGCTCCGCGCCGCCGAGCTTCTGGTTCTTGTCCTTATCGATAAAGTCAAGCACCGTCGCCGCGAGTTCAGGACGCTCCAGCTCCTCCCAGATATTATTCCACGCCGTCTCATATTCCGAGCGGAGAGTGACGCCGTCGGGAAGTAAAAGGCCGTTCACAGATATTCTATCATTTAACGGCGTTATTTGAACGGAAATATCATAATCGCCTATCTCAATTTTCGTCAGCTGCCCTGGCGCGTAAAGGGGTTCGGTGAGGCTGTCGTATTTATTGTTGTCCGCGGCTATCTTTTCGCCGATGACGCCGACCGCGATCTCCGCCGCGTTGCGGCATTTAAGGATATTCTCCCGTGCCGCCGCGCGGCGCGCCTCCGTGCGCGCGAACCATGCGAAGGCCGTAGCCGCCGTAATGAGCATGGTGGTGGATAGCAGCACCGATATGAGGATGAAACCGCTACTTCTCCGCCGCATTGGGAAACCTCTCCGTGTGCGAATAACGCCCGTCCTTGGCGGCGATCTCGGTCTTCAGGAGTTTCGGGAGCTTCCCGTCGTATTCCTGCTCCCATTTATTCTTCTTCCAGACATAAAATTTTACCCCCGCGGCGTCGGCGAGGATGAGCTTGCCCTTCTTAGGGTCGAGCTCGTCGGTGTTCACATCCATCGGCGTCTCCGGTTCGGAGGAAGAACCGCCGGAAATATCCCCCGATACCGCGGCGGCCGAGGGGACGTTGACGAGCACCCAGCGGTAGAGCCCGGGCTTCGCGTTATTGAGAGCGCCCTTGGCCACGATCTTATAGACGACCACGCCGACGTTTTTGCCCTCGTATTTCGGGGCGGCGCTCCACACCACGAGGCGGTCGTCGGCCTCGGTCGAGAGGCCGCTCTTATGGATGATCTTAAACGTCGAAAACGAGGGGTTGGGGACGACGCGGCGCACGTCCGAATATATCTTCTCCGCCGCCGCGGCGGTGTTGTGGGAGGTCCCCCATCTTTGTTGGGCCTCCTCAAGCGAACGGACCGTAAAGACGAGCGGGGCCAGAGCGGCCGTCGCGATGATGCCGATCAGCCCCACTACGAGCATTATTTCAATAAGAGTGAATCCGGAGCGGCGTCCGAACCTCATCTACTTTGACAGCGGCGCCGCGCTGCCGGGGGCGCTCCCGTAGGCCGTTGGATGCAGATAGCGCGCGAGCTCGGAGAGCAGCCGCTGGTTGCCGGTGCGCTGAGCGAGGTTTATCAGCTCCATGAGCTGCTTTGCCTGCGGCCTCGTATGGAAGCTGCGGTAAAGCTGCTCGATGCCGGCGGCGAGATCCTCCGGTTTTTTCGTCGCGTTCGCCACGGCGAGCAGGTGATAGGCAAGCTGTTCGTTCGCCTCATCCTTCCCCATCAGGCTGCGGCGAGCCTCGTCTATGCGGTAGCGCTGCAGGGAGGCGCTGTTCGTCATCGTCGCCGCCCGCAGATACTTATCCGCGCGGCAGCCCGAATAAAGGAAAAACATTCCCACGACGGCCACGACGGCGAAAAAAAGGCCGAGGAGCCTGTAAATAAAGCCGTGCCTTATCTCGCTGAACCTCACCGAAGACGGCAGCAGCTGCCTGTTGGAGAGCGCGAAGGCGAGCGGGAGCCAGACGATATTCTCTATCCGGTGGAAGGGGCGGCTGAAGATGGCGTCGAACCAGATCAGATAGACGACGGCGCAGCCCCACATCGCGGCGTAAGAGAGGTCCTTTTTCTGCGTGAGCGCGCGGACAAAGCTCCATATCCACCATGCCGCCGCTCCCAGCAGGATCAGCGTCCCGAAGATGCCGAACTCCGCCATCCACTGTAAATATTCGCTGTGGGCCCAGTAGGTGAACTGCCACTTCATGTCGGGATGATCCCTGAACGCCTCCCGCTGCCCTTCGAGGTAATGCCATTTATAGTGGCCGAGGCCTACGCCGGCGATCGGGTGCTTCTTGATGACGTTCCAGCTCGTGATCCATATTTCACGGCGCGCGCCGAAGTTCGCGGTATTCATCAACATATCCGAGGTCTTGTTTATCAGCGCGTAGGCGCGGCTCCAGCCGAAGTAGCCCATGCAGATATTGACCACGAGCATCACGGCGACCAGCAGCGCGGCGAAGCCGACGTTCTTCAGCAGCTTCCGCGGCTTGCAGTTCCAGATAATGACGGAAAGGATGATCGTTCCCGTCATCAGAGAGAGCATCCCTGCGCGCGTCGTCGAATTCCATAACCCCCACGAGTTGAAGGCCAACATGACGAGGTTGGCGTATTTTATATTCCGGTATTTACCGGCCTCCGCCTCTGAAAGCTGCGAGTATACCATGTGGAGGAAGATGCCGTTCATCGCGGCCATCGCCATCCAGAGGCCGAACATCTCCTGCTGCCCGGTGTTGCCGATATAATTCCCGGGGACGTTCATAATGAACCAGAACGGTCCGTTCAGGTCACGGATCAGCAGTTCGGCGAAGATGATATTCACCGCCGCGTTGAGGT
>OLGB01004557.1_pt1 | contig 11720 bp, 6 predicted proteins | sample 1605691 | NCBI WGS metagenome assembly OLGB01 (sample SAMEA3888925, study PRJEB22519) | human gut metagenome | biome: human gut; feature: human-associated habitat; material: faeces | place: Denmark | collected 2010
CGCCATTGAGACAGGCTTTGACCGGGCCTGGCGGGACAAGGTGATCCAGATGCAGATCCCCCTGTTCGCCCCCACCACCAAGGGGCAGTGGGGCCTGCGGTTTGACAGTTTCCTGGCCCAGGCGCTGGAGCTGGGGCCGCTTCGAAAGGATGCGCTGAATCTTCCGCCTGAGTTGGCGGAGAAGCTCCGCACGCTCACGCCCAAGGGGGTTCCTGTGGAGATGGTCGAAACGCTGGCGGCCTACTATCTTTCCAACAAGCCGGAGGACTCCGACTGGGTGGTGCTGCCGGTGGCCAACTTTGACGCGTACTTCGGCACCACCAGCTTTGGACGGAAGTATCTTAGGCAGATCCCAAAGACCATTTTGGAGCGCTCCGAAACTGGCTTTGGATTGTGCCGGTACCGGCTGGGGGAAACCATTGTGATCAAGTAGGGAAAGTTTTGCGGAAAGTTTCTCACATGCCGCCCCCGCCTTGACCCCATGCCCTGCAATCTTCTATAATAAATAAGAAAACCGCTGTTGCTGGAGGTATCTATGGAGTACATCACCGTACGGGAAGCGGCGGAGAAGTGGAACATCTCCCTCCGCCTGGCCCAAAAATTATGTACCGAAGGGCGGATCCCGGGCGCTCAGAAATTTGGCTCCACCTGGGCCATCCCCGCAGGCGCGGACAGGCCTGAGGACCTGCGCCGAAAGAAAAAGGAATCAAACAGCTCACCGCCTGTTCAGGCCGCTCCGGTGGAAGCGCTCACCATGATGCCCCTGATGAACACCCCCTTCCGGCCGGGACAGTGCAGGGCCGCCGTGGAGGCCATGGCGGATGGCCCCCAAAAGGACATCGCCCGGGCGGAATATTACTATTTCAGCGCCCAGGCGGAGCGGGCGGCCCAGGCGACCGAGCCCTATCTGGCCAGCCCGGACTTGGGCCTGCGGCTGTCCGCCTGCTGGATCTACGGCTACGCCAATCTCACCACGGGGCAGATCCGGCAGGCCCGCCGCGCCCTGGAGACTGTGCAGCGCACGCTGGCGGAGAGCGGCGGCCTGTCTCCCCAGCTACGGGCGGCGGTGTCCTTTGTGGCAGATGGAGCAGCCGTACTGCTCCATCTGCCCCTGCCGGATGGTATGCCCTCCACCCGAGAATTCCTGCCTCTGCTGCCTCCGGGCCTGCGGGCCTTTGCCCTGTATGTCCAGGCCCACGCCCTCTACTTGCAGGAGGACTACGCCAAGAGCGCGGGCATGGTGGAGGCCGCCCTGGCCATGGGAGCAGAGAACTACCCTATCCCCGCCATCTACCTCCATCTGGCGGCGGTGATGGACTATATGCGTCTCAGGCAAATGCCCCAGGCCCAGAGTCACCTGCTCGCCGCCTGGGCGCTGGCCCGGCCCGACGACCTCATCGAGGGCTTTGGGGAGCACCACGGCCTCATGGGCGGGATGCTGGAGTCGGCGTTTAAGGAGAGCCGGCCGGAGGACCTGCGGCGCATCTTGGACGTGACCTACCGTTTCTCCTGGGGCTGGCGGCGTATCCACAACCCGGACACGGGCCACGATGTGGCGGACAACCTGACTACCACGGAGTTCTCCGTGGCCATGCTCACCGCCCAGGGCTGGACCGGGCGGGAGATCGCCGCCCACATGAACATCTCCCTCAACACAGTGAAGCGGCACCTGGCGGAGATCAAGAAAAAGCTGGACATCTCCGACCGGCGTGAGCTGAAGCAATATATGCTCCACTGAAACGGGATAATCAACTACTGTGCGCGCATGCGAACAGTAAAAATTGGCAATAAGAGCGGCGGGATATCCCCAAGGAGGGGCGTATCCCGCCGCTTTTTTGCACGAAACGGCCTGTTTCCGGGGTGTGCCGGATGAAAGGAATGGGCCATTTCGGGGGTCAAAAGGGAGAATGGCGGGAGCAAATTTTTTGTGGTAAAGTAAGTACACAAGCTGCACCTGCGGTAGCTGCAGCAAAAACATCATCGGAAAACGCCATGGCGTTTTCCGGTATGGGTTCCCCCATACCGGAACATCTCTGTCCTGCGGGAAATACAAGGACGGGTACGCCGTCCGGAAGGAGAAACTGCGATATGCGAAAACGAATGTTAAGCCTGTTCTGTGTTCTGGCCCTCTGCCTGGGCCTGCTGCCCGCCACGGCGCTGGCGGCAGGAAGCTGGACCTACTACCCAAAAAGCGACGTGGAGGATAGGCTCTACGGTTATATCAAACAGGGAGACCTCCAGGTGGGCGTAAGGTCAGAAGCAGAGGAGGGTACTGGAGAAAAAAGCCCCTATAACCTGATTATCGGGTCTAACGGTGATAAGTTTGGCGATGCCACCGCGCTGGATCTCACCGGTACTATAACGGATAGTTCGGGAACACCGTGTGTCATCATCGAAGACAGCGGTACAACAGGCAGATATCAGATCACGTCGGTGCTCTTGCCGGACACGGTAAAACGTATCAGTGCTAACGCATATAGTAACGCTGCCCTGACCTCCATTAATTTTCCGGCCAGTCTGGAGTCGATCGAGCATAGTGCGTTCTACGGATCCGCTCTGAAGGAGGCAGATCTGTCCAAGACGCAGATCACCACCCTGGAAAGCTCTACATTCTCCAACTGCGCATCCCTCACCTCTGTTCAATTACCCAGTACGCTCACATTCATTGAGGGATCCGCTTTTTATAACTGCACCAGTCTTACCGAGATCACTCTTAATGCAACAACCCCGCCAACCCTGGGCTCTGGACAGTTGAGCACTTGCTCCTCCCTTGAAGTAATTTTTGTCCCGGAGGAAAGCGTGACGGCCTATCGGATGGCGGAGGGCTGGAAAGACTGCGCCGAGAAGATCTGGGCCATCGGTTCGGACCCTGTGACCTATGGCCTGTCCGTTTCCTCCCCCGAGGTAGCCTTCGGCAGCTTCATCGCGGGCAATGTGCCGGAAGCCCGGACGGTGACCATCACCAATACCGGCACCGGCACCGTGGAGGTCTCTTTGCCCAGTAGCGAGAACTTCGACATCGCCGCCGGAGAGGGCTTCACGGGCAATACTGCCATCATCGCCGGGAACGGGACTGCGTCCTTCACCATCCGGCCCAAGAACAGCACTGTGGACAAAACGGTCTCGGAGAAGATTACCATCCAGGGCACGCCCACTGACAGCGACTCCCCGGCTCAGCCCAGCGTCTCGGTCACCGCCAGCTATACGGTGACCGCAAAGTTGACCTATACCATCAGCGCTGCTCCCGAAATGCTGTCCTTTGGCAGCTTCACCGCGGGCGAGGCCCTGCCGGCGGCTCAGACGGTAACGGTGTCCAACACCGGCACCGGCACTGTGGAGGTCTCTCTGCCCGAGAGCCAGAAGTTCACCATCACCGGGGGAACGGGTTTCTCCAATGGGAAGGTTACACTTGAACCCAACGAAAAAACCACCTTTACCGTCCAGCCCGCGGACATCTCCACCGATGGAACGGTCTCTGAACAGCTGACCATCACCGGCACCTCTGTGGGGGCGGACCCCAATGAGACATCCACTGCCACTGTCGAGGCCAGCTACACGGTGGCGTTCCCCAAGGCGACGGTGGGCGGCGTGGAGCTGAAAGCGGCTCCGGGCGGCGCGGCGGCCTACGCCCTGACCGATGACACCGGCGCCGTGACCACGGAAGATGCCTCCGCATCCCAGTACAACATCAAATGGGACGGTGAAACGCTGACTCTGAAAGAGGCAGTGATCGCTGTAACGGGCCAACATGGCATCCAGTCCGACGCGGACCTGACCCTGGCACTGGAGGGCGACAACTCCATCCGGATTGATAAGCAAGAGGGTAGTCCTGCATCTTATTACGGCATCCATGCCGGGAAAGATCTGACCATCACCGGCACCGGCAGCTTGGACATCACCGCTGACAGCAGAGCCATCCAGGCAGCTGCGCTGACCGTCCGGGACGCCGCGCTCTCCCTTGTTTCCCAAAGCAGCAGCGGCATTTCCGCCGACAGCATGACCGTGGAGTCCGGCAGCGTCACCGCCCGGGGCCAGAGCTGTGGGATCAGCGTCACCGGCGCTCTTTCCGTCAGCGCTGCGGCCTATTTGAATGCCCGCGGCGATAGGGCGGCGCTGGAGGCCGGCAGCATCACCATTGCCGGTACTTTGTATACGGAACAAGTGGATAATGTCAAAGTCGTCATTGAAAACGGCACTCTCACCCAGACGGGCGTGCTGTATGTAAACGGCGTGGACATTCTGGAGGACGGCGCGGTGCTTCCCCAGGGCGTCTCCTACGAGCAGAGCACCAATACCCTCACTTTAACGAACGCTGTCATCGAAGAGTGCTATGAAAGCGATGGGGGCTTCTTCGGCATTTACACCAACGGGGACCTGAACCTGGCGCTGGAGGGCAGCAGCTCCATCAGCAGCCGCGCCATTGTGGAGCGTGAGGAATTTTACGGGATCGCCGTTCAGGGCGCTCTGACCATCAGCGGCACCGGAAGCCTGGAGATCGCCGGTGCATCCGGGCCGGAGGGAACCATCAGCTATGGGATTATGCCGCTGGATGGGTTCACGCTCCAAAGCGGCAGTGTGACCGTTACCCTTGGCAACTGCTGGCAAAATGTGGGCCTCTACGGTGGCACAGGCGTTCTGGTGGAAGGCGGCGCTCTCACCATCAAGCCTGCGGCGGCTCCCCAAACCGCAGGGGTGAGCATGGGTATCCTGTCGGAAGCCGGGTCGGAGGATCTGAACGGCAAAAGCGCCGTTCACATCACCGGAGGCACCGTCTCCGTCGAAGGAAATGAGCTTATCATACCTGCCGCTGATGTAAATGATTCCAGCAGCACCGGAATATCTGCCTCTTCCATCCTCGTGGAAGGCGGCACCGTCACCGCCCGGGGCGGCGACATTACGGTGGAGGGAACTGGCGCCGAAGCCGGTCGAAGCGCCGCGGTGATCAGTACCGGTATCGGAGCGGGACAGCTCATTATCAAGGGCGGCACCGTCACGGCTCAGTGCGGCCAGATCACCTGTGCCGATGATAACATTGAGATCGTCCAGGGGGCTTTCTACTTTGATCATGACGAAGACGGCTATGAGGCCGAAAAGATGCTCACCGTCTCGCCCAAGGCCCCCGGCGCGATCGCGGTGAAGCTGGGAGCGGCTGCGGCTGATGCAGCGGAGATCGCCGGCTCTCCCTTTACCAGCGAAACGGTCATCGGCTATGACGCTTTGCAGCAGGCTGCCTATTTCCACAGTGAGGTGATTGCGCCTCTGACCCTGACGGCGGACAAGGCTTCTCTCACCGGCGGCGGTATCGTCAGTCTGACGGTGGGCGGCGCGCTGGCCTCCCAGACCGACAAGCTGTCCCTGACCTGTTCCGACAGCTCCATCACGGTCACCGGCGGACCTGACATCTGGACGGCCGCACTGCCCAATGCGGACAAGGACTATACCTTCACCGTTACCTACACCGATGAGACCTATCCCGACGGCGTCACCGCCGCCTGCACTGTCCACACGACCCACCGCAGCTCCGGCGGCGGTAGTTCCAGCGGCGGTAGTTCCAGCGACCCCACCTACTCCGTCACTCTGCCCGGCAGGGTGGAGGGCGGCACGGTCAAGGCCAACAAACGCTACGCCGAGGCGGGTGAGACCTTCCGCTTCACCGCCATTCCCGACAAGGGCTGGGAGCTGGACACCCTTACCGTCACCGACAGCAGGGGCAGAGAGATCGACCTGACCGACAAGGGCGATGGGGTCTATTCCTTCACCATGCCCGCCGGGCGGGTGGAGATCGAGGTCTCCTTCCGGGAGATCGTTGTGGAGCCGGAGCATCTGCCCTTTACGGATGTGCCGGAGGGCGCATGGTATGCCGACGCCGCTGCCTATGTCTATGAGCACGGCCTTATGGCGGGCACCAGCGCCACCACCTTTGCCCCTGACGCTACCACCAGCCGGGCCATGATCGCCACCATCCTCTGGCGCATGGCGGGCAGTCCTGTGGTGAACTACGCCATGGACTACACCGATGTGGCCCAGAACCAGTGGTGTTCCGAGGCCATCCGCTGGGCCACCAGCGAGGGCATTGTGGGCGGCTACGGCAACGGCCTGTTCGGCACTAACAACCCCATCACCCGTGAGCAGTTTGCCGTCATGCTGTATCGCTTCGCCCAGGAGCAGGGCTATGACGTGTCCATCGGTGAGAACACCAATATCCTGTCTTATACGGATGTGGCGGATCTCAGTGAGTATGCCATCTCCGCCATGCAGTGGGCCGTGGGCGCCGGGATCATCAACGGCACCGGCGACGGTTCCACCCTCAGCCCCCATGGCCAGGCTACCCGCGCCCAGGCAGCGGTGATGCTCATGCGGTTCTGTGAGGAATATGTGACCTGGTAAGCAGCAAACCAAGACGACAGCCCCTGTTGGCCACTGGCCAACAGGGGCTGCTTTTGATCTTCTTCCGTTTTTTCGGGTCCATGATCCCTCCCGAATGCCCACGGTAGAGCCCGCCGGTTTCGTCATGATGTACAATCCAGGCCGGTTCTTTTTGCCAGATCCAGCATTCCGAAGCAGAACATCTCCCACCACGTCCATGTCATCTGTGACGGGTCTCCCTCCCGAATGCGCATGGTGCGGCGGATCTCCTTGGGAATGACCACCCGTCCCAGGTCGTCGATCCGCCGCACGATTCCAGTTGCCTTCATATCGAAAACTCCTTTTGTCTGATTGATTTTGCTCTGCCTGCCCGCTGGCGGCAGCCCCTTGGCAAAAGCTAGTATCCGCAGGATTTGTTTGCCTATGCGGTCTCTTCCCTGGTTTCATTTGCCAGAGACGGTGCACCGCGCGATAGTAGAAAAGTGGAGGCGGACGGCTCTGCAATTTGTGAAAGCTGTGAAAAGAGATCGCAAAATTTTGACATCATCTTGAGGGAATTGACAAAAACGTCAAAATAATCCTGTTGAAATCTTGGAAAAATTAGGCGATTCAAACAACTCTTCCCCAGCTTTTTCGACAGGACCATCCTTGACGGTATTTTTTGCAGGAAGTATAATATATAAAGTAAAATCGGGTCCGAAACAAGTCATTTATCCCCTAAAAAATCAAGGAACCTGCCCGCCCCGCGGACGCGCAGGGAGAGGAGCTGCTGCCATGGCAAAGAGAGATCTAGTAGACCGTTTCCATAAGGGCGAACTGACCGACGGCTGGCGCTGGTTCGGCGCCCACCCGGAGGAAAAACGCGGAAAGGCCGGCTGGACCTTCCGGGTCTGGGCGCCTCACGCTCAGGCGGTCTCCGTGGTGGGAGACTTCAACGACTGGGACGTATCCGCCTCTCCCCTCAAACAAAAAGGAGAGATCTGGGAGGGGTTTATCCCTGGGCTCAAGCCCTATACTGCCTACAAGTTTGCCGTCCGGGGCGCTGATGGCGCGGTCCACCAGAAGGCGGACCCCTATGGCTTCCATACAGAGACCCGCCCTGCCACTGCCAGCAAGCTGTATGACATCAGCGGCTTCAAGTGGACGGACGCGGTCTTCCGCAAGAAGAAGGCGGCCCGTCCGGTGTACCATGCGCCGCTGAACATCTACGAGGTGCATCTGGGCTCCTGGAAGAAGCGGGACAACGGGGACTTCGTGGATTACAAGGACCTTGCCAGAGAGCTGGCGGCCTATGTCAAGGACATGGGCTACAACGCCATCGAGCTGCTGCCGGTGACAGAGCACCCGCTGGACGACTCCTGGGGATACCAGTGCACCGGATACTTCGCCCCCACCTCCCGGTTCGGCACGCCCCACGACTTCATGTGGTTCGTCAACCATATGCACAAAAACGGCATCTCCGTGCTGCTGGACTGGGTGCCTGCCCATTTCTGCAAGGACGAGCAGGGCCTGTATCAGTTCGACGGTACCTGCTGCTACGAGTACAGCGACCCCAACAAGTGGGAGCACGCCAGCTGGGGCACCCGGGTGTTCGACTACGGCCGGCCGGAGGTCAAGAGCTTCCTGTTCTCCTCCGCCCGCTTCTGGCTGGAGGAGTACCACATCGACGGATTGCGGGTGGACGCCGTGGCCTCCATGCTGTATCTGGACTATGACCGCCAGGGCGGCCCCTGGACTCCCAACAAGTACGGCGGGCACGAGAACCTGGAGGCGATCGATTTCCTCCGGGAGCTCAACGCCATGGCCTTCTCCGTGGACCCGGATGTGCTGATGGTGGCGGAGGAGTCCACTGCCTGGCCCCTGGTGACCCGGCCTGCCGACGTGGGGGGCCTTGGGTTCAACCTCAAGTGGAACATGGGCTGGATGAACGACATGTGCCACTACCTCAAGCTGGATCCCTGGTTCCGCCAGGACCACCATAAGGACATCACCTTCTCCATGATGTACGCCTTCTCTGAGAACTTCGTGCTGCCCATCTCCCACGACGAGGTGGTCCACATGAAGGGCTCCGTGGTGGGGAAGATGCCCGGTGACTACGAAAATCAGCTGCGCTGCCTGAAGGGCTTCTACGCGTACCTCCTGGCCCACCCCGGCAAGAAGCTCCTCTTCATGGGCGCCGAGATCGGCCAGTGGCACGAGTGGGACTCCGACGGCCAGCTGGACTGGTATCTGCTGGACCAGCCCATCAACCAGAAGATCCACCGCTTCTTCCGGGAGGCCAACGCCTTCTACCAGAAGAACCCGGCTCTGTGGGAGATCGACTTTGGCTGGGAGGGCTTCGAGTGGCTGGTGCCGGACGATAACCACAACAACGTGGTGGTGTTCCTGCGCAAGGACAGCAAGGGCCGCGACCTCATGTGCGCAGTGAACTTCTCCCCCAATACATATGAGGGGTACCGCATGGGCGTTCCGGCCCACCGGCGGTATGTGCCCGTGTTCAATACGGACGACCCCATTTACGGCGGTGACGGCTTCGGCGACACCTCGCCGGTGCCGGTGGAGGCCATTCCCTCCCACGGACGGGAGCACTCCGCCGCCATCCGCATCCCCGCGTTTGGCGCGGTGTTCCTGCGGGGTGAGGGAACCTTCCCCAAGCCCCGGAAGAAACAACAGGCAAAGGAGATGGAGAAAAAATGAAAAAAGAGTGTATCGCCATGTTGCTGGCGGGCGGCCAGGGAAGCCGCCTCTACGTTCTCACCGGCGATATGGCAAAGCCCGCCGTGCCCTTCGGCGGCAAGTACCGCATCATTGACTTTCCTCTTTCCAACTGCACCAACTCCGGCATCGACACGGTGGGCGTCCTGACCCAGTACCGTCCTCTGGAGCTCAACAGCTACATCGGCAGCGGCATTCCCTGGGACCTGGACGGCACCACCGGCGGTGTCCACATCCTGCCGCCTTATCAGGGCAGCAAGGGCGGCACCTGGTACAAGGGTACCGCCAACGCCATCTACCAGAACATCGGCTTCATCGACCTGTATGATCCGGACTACGTGGTGATTCTCTCCGGCGACCACATCTACAAGATGAACTACGCCAAGATGGTGGAGCGCCACAAGGCCGCCGGCGCCGCCTGTACCATCTCTGTCATGGAGGTGCCCTGGTCCGAGGCGCCCCGCTTCGGCATCATGAGCGTGGATGAGAACGACCTCATCACCGAGTTCGCGGAAAAACCCAAGGAGCCCAAGAGCAACCTGGCGTCCATGGGCATCTATGTGTTCTCCTGGAAGGCTCTGCGCAAGTACCTGACGGAGGACGAGGCCAACCCCAACTCTGAAAACGACTTCGGCAAGAACGTGATCCCCGCCATGCTGGGCAACGGCGAGGTCATGGCCGCCTACCGCTTTTCCGGTTACTGGAAGGACGTGGGTACCCTGGAGAGCCTCTGGGACGCCAACATGGATATGCTCTCTCCGGAGTCCGGCCTGGACCTGCTGGATGAATCCTGGCCCATCTATGCCCGGTCCGTCAACGCGCCGCCGGCTTTTCTGGGCCGCGGGTCCCATGTCAGCCACAGCGCCTTCAACCGCGGCAGCGTCATCGAGGGCGTGGTGGAGAACTCCGTTCTCTCGCCCAACGTGATTGTGGGTGAGGGTGCCAAAGTCAGCTATTCCGTGCTGCTGCCCGGCGTCACCGTGGAACCCGGCGCCGTGGTGAAGTATGCGATCCTGGGTGAAAACTGCCGCATCGGCGAGGGCTGCCAGGTGGGCGGCGCGCCGGAGGATGTCCTGCCCGACTCCTGGGGGCTGACGGTCCTGGCACCCGGCTGCCAGGTGGAGAACGGGCGGAAGGTCCGGCCCGGCATCATGCTGGACCGAAACGGTGAGGAGGTGTCCAAATGAACGGTATGCACGGCATCATCTTTTCCTACGAAAAGCGCAACGACCTGCGGGAGCTGGAGGAGATCCGCTCCGCGTCCTCCGTGCCCTTCGGCGGCCGCTACCGGGCGGTGGACTTCTCTTTGTCCAATCTGGTCAACGCCGGCGTCACCGATGTGGGCATCGTGCTCCATGGCCATTACCAGAGCCTGCTGGACCATCTGGGCACCGGCAAGGACTGGGACCTGAGCCGCAAGCGCGGCGGGTTGAAGCTGCTGCCGCCCTTCGCCTTCAAGGAGAAGTACGGCGAGGGGGCCTTCCGGGGCAAGATGGAGGCTCTGGCCGGAGTCCGCTCCTATTTGCAGGAGATCCGCCGGGACTATGTGGCGCTGATGGACGGTGACCTGGTGGTGAACCTGCCGCTGACGGAGATCTTTGAACAGCATCTCAAGAGCGGCGCCGATATCACCGTGGTCTGCGGCAACGACAGCTTCCGGACTGAGAACGGCACCTATTTCGAGCGGAACAAGGAGGGGCGGATCACCGACGTCCTCTACCACCTCCACACCCCCAGGGGCTACCGGGGCCTGGAGGTCTACATCCTCTCCACCAAGCTGCTGCTGGAGCTGGTGGACGAGTGCGCCAGCCACGACCAGTTCAGCTGGCGGCGGGATGTGCTGCAGGCCAGAAAGGATACCCTCTATCTCAACAGCTACGTCTGGGGCGGCTTTGCCGCGCAGATCCGCTCCGTGCAGGAGTACTATGACCGCAGCATGCAGCTGCTGGACCCCGCCATCCGGGCGGAGCTGTTCTGCCCCGAGCGGCCCATCCGGGCCAAGGGCACCGACAAGTGCTCGTCCTACATCGGGCCGGACGGCCGCTGCATCAACTCTCTGGTGGCCGACGGCTGCAGCATCGAGGGTGTGGTGGAGAACTCCATCCTCTTCCCCGGTGTGGTGGTGGAGGCCGGCGCCGTGGTGCGCAACTGCGTGCTGTTCAAGGAGACGGCGGTGCGCCGCAATGCGGAGGTATCCTATCTGATTGCCGACAAGAACGTGGAGGTCCTGGCGGACCGGACGCTGATGGGCCACAGTTCGTATCCCATCGTGCTGGCCAAGGGCAGCGTCATCTGAGGCGGGGGAGAGCGCCCTGCCTCTGACGGTGCGGCCTGCGGGCCGGAAGTGAACCATTGTTAGGGACGAGGCGTTTTCGCCGCCGAAGGGCGGGATGCCCTGGCGGCGGCGAAAACGCCCGCATTTTTGTGTGTTTGTGTGGGAGGACCCGGCGGGACCGCAGCGGCCCCGGCCTGTTTTCCCGGCCCGTTTCCCACGGGCCGAAAGAAAGGAGTGGACCATGAAGATTTTATATGCGACCAGCGAGGCGGTGCCTTTTTGCAAAACAGGTGGTCTCGCGGACGTGGCGGGCTCCCTGCCCGGGGCCCTGGCCGCCGGCGGCGCGGAGGTGGCGGTGGTGCTG
>OLGB01004558.1_pt1 | contig 11720 bp, 7 predicted proteins | sample 1605691 | NCBI WGS metagenome assembly OLGB01 (sample SAMEA3888925, study PRJEB22519) | human gut metagenome | biome: human gut; feature: human-associated habitat; material: faeces | place: Denmark | collected 2010
ATGTTGATGAGTCCCCGGGTCTTGAGGGACAGCGCCAGCTTCTCGGAGCAGTCGATGATGGTCTTGAGCATCTTGTCGCCGATGGAGAAGGGCGGATAGACGGCAATGGAGTCGCCGGAGTGGACACCGGTGCGCTCGACCAGCTCCATGATGCCGGGCACGAACACGTCTCTGCCGTCGCAGATGGCGTCGACCTCGACCTCGCGGCCGGAGATGTACTTGTCGACCAGCACGGGCTTGCCCTCGCCGGTGCGCACGGCATTTTGCAGGTAGTGGCGCAGCATCTCGTCGTCGGCCACGATCTCCATGGCGCGGCCGCCCAGCACGAACGACGGGCGCACCAGCACCGGATAGCCCACCGTGTGCGCAGCCTTGAGGCCGTCGTCCAGATTCGTCACCGCCGCGCCCATCGGCTGCGGGATGTTCAGCTCGAGCAGCAGCTTTTCAAAGCAGTCGCGGTTTTCCGCGCGCTCGATCGCGGCGCAGTCCGTGCCGATGATCTGCACGCCGCGCGTCATGAGCGGCTGCGCCAGATTGATGGCCGTCTGGCCGCCGAGACTGGCGATCACCTGATCGGCCTGCTCCTCGTGCAGGATGTTCATGACGTCCTCGGGCGTGAGGGGCTCGAAATACAGCTTATCGGCGGTCGTGTAATCGGTGGAGACCGTCTCGGGGTTGTTGTTGATGATGATGGCCTCGTAGCCCGCGCGCCGGATGGTCTGCACCGCGTGGACGGTGGAGTAGTCAAACTCCACGCCCTGACCGATGCGGATCGGACCCGCGCCGAGCACGACGACCTTCTTCTTGTCCGAGCGGCGCGCCTCGCTCTTTGCGCCGGGGGCATAGGTGGAGTAGAAATAGGGGATGTAAGCGCCGGTGTGGCTGGTGTCCACCATCTTGTAGGCGGGGTAGAGCCCCAGCTGCACGCGCTGGGCATACACATCCTCCTCGCGTACGCCCCAGAGCCGCGCGATATAGGGGTCGCAGAAGCCCATCTGCTTGGCCTGCTTGAGCGTCTCTCCGTCGCCCTTGTGCGTGCAGAGCGTCTGCTCCATGTTCACGATGGTGCGGATGGTCTCGAGGAAGAACGGCGTGATCATCGTCAGCGCAGCGACCTCGTCCACGCTCGCGCCCAGACGCAGCAGCTGCGCGACGGCAAAGAGGCCGTCGTCACGGAACTGGCGCAGGTACTCGGTCAGCTCCGCCTTGGTCATGTTCTGGAACTTCGGCAGCCAGAGGTGCTGCGCGCCGATCTCCAGCGAGCGGACGGACTTGAGCAGGCACTCCTCGAGCGTGCTGCCGATGCCCATGACCTCGCCCGTGGCCTTCATCTGCGTGCCGAGCGTGTTGGCGGCGGTCGAGAACTTATCGAACGGGAAGCGCGGCAGCTTTGCGACCACGTAGTCCAGCGACGGCTCGAACGCGGCCGTCGTGTTGGCGACGGCGATCTCGTCGAGGTTCATGCCGACGGCGACCTTGGCCGTGACGCGCGCGATGGGATAGCCGCTGGCCTTGCTCGCCAGCGCCGACGAGCGGGAGACGCGGGGGTTGATCTCGATGAGGAAGTACTCCGAGGTCTTGGGGTTGAGCGCGAACTGCACGTTGCAGCCGCCCTGGATCTTCAGCGTGCGGATGATCTTGATCGCGCTGTCGTTGAGCATCTTCATGTCATGGTCGCTGAGCGTCATGATCGGCGCGACGACGGCGGAGTCGCCGGTGTGCACGCCCACGGGGTCGATGTTCTCCATGCCGCAGATGGTGATGGCGCGGTCGGACGCATCGCGCATGACCTCAAACTCGATCTCCTTATAGCCCTTGACGCTCTTTTCGATCAGCACCTGATGGATGGGCGAGAGCTTGAACGCCTGCATACCCAGCTCGACGAGCTGCGCCTCATCGTCGGCAAAGCCGCCGCCCGTGCCGCCGAGCGTGAACGCCGGGCGCAGCACGACCGGATAGCCGATGGCCGCGGCCGCGGCCTTGGCCTCCTCGAGGTTGTAGGTGATCTGCGACGGGATGACCGGCTCGCCGATGCTCTGGCAGAGCTCCTTGAACTGCTCGCGGTCCTCGGCGCGGCGGATGCTGTCGCTGTCCGTGCCGAGAAGCTCGACCTGACACTCCTTGAGCACGCCCTTCTGCTCGAGCTGCATCGCCAGATTTAGACCGGTCTGGCCGCCGATGCCTGGGACGATCGCATCCGGACGCTCCTTGCGCAGGATACGCGCCACATACTCCAGCGTCAGCGGCTCCATGTACACCTTGTCCGCGACGGAGGTATCCGTCATGATCGTGGCGGGGTTGGAGTTGACGAGGATGACCTCGTACCCCTCCTCCTTGAGCGACAGGCACGCCTGCGTGCCGGCATAGTCAAACTCGGCAGCCTGGCCGATGACGATCGGGCCGGAGCCGATGATCATAATCTTCTTCAGATCCGTTCTTTTGGGCATGTGATTTCCTCCTCAGTACGTAAAAAGTTCTGTATGTGATGTATTTTTGTATGTAGGTGTAAGGCGCTCAGGCCTGTGCGTCCTGCCAGACGACGGCGCCGCCGCAGACATTGCGCACGCACCGCCCGTAGACCGTCTGTCCGGCGAAGGGCGTGCTCTTTCCCATGGAGCGAAACTGCGCCGGGTCAATACGGTACTCCGTGTTCAGGTCCCAGACGGCATAATCGTCCGCGCGCAGCGGGAAGCCGAAGCGCTTTCGGGGGTTGACCGCCATGAGCTCCACGAGCTTGTCGAGCGTCAGCACGCCGGTGCGCACAAGGTGGGTGTAGAGAATGGGGAACGCCGTCTCGAGACCGACAATGCCCATGGCGCTCCCGGCGAGGCCCCTGGCCTTTTCCTGCGCGCTGTGCGGCGCGTGGTCGGTCGCGATCATGTCCACCGTGCCGTCGAGGATGCCCTCGAGCAGCGCGTCCCGGTCTGCCTGCGTGCGCAGGGGCGGGTTCATCTTGAAGCTGCCGTCCTCGCGCAGGTCGTCCTCGGTCAGCACGAGGTAGTGCGGCGCGGTCTCGCAGGTGACGTCCAGTCCCTGCGCCTTCGCCCGGCGGATGAGCGCCACGCTCTCCTTGGTGGACACGTGGCACATATGGTAGGCGCAGCCCGTCTCGCGCACCAGCTCGAGATCGCGCTCCAGCTGCCGCCACTCGCTCTCGCTGCTGATGCCCTTGTGCCCATGGGCGCGGGCATACGCGCCGTCGTGGATATAGCCGCCGTGCAGGAGGGTGTTGTCCTCACAGTGCGCGGCGATGAGCTTGCCGAGACTTGCCGCCTTGCGCATCGCGGCGCGCATCACGTCCGCATCCTGCACGCCGCTGCCGTCGTCGGAAAAGCCGGCGACGTAGGGCGCGAGCTGCTCCATGTCCGCAAGCTCCCTGCCGCCGCGGTGCGCGGTGATCGCGCCGTAGGGCGTCACATCGATGACCGCATCCGTGCGGATGCGCTCCAGCTGGGGGGCAAGCGTCTGCAGGCTGTCCGGCGCCGGATCCAGATTGGGCATGGCGCACACGCGGCTGTATCCGCCGTGCGCCGCAGCAAGCGTGCCGGACGAAATGGTCTCCTTATAAGAAAAACCCGGCTCACGGAGATGTACATGTACATCTACGAAACCAGGTAATACCACGAAAGAAGAAATATCAAGTTCGTCACCGGCAATGCTGCCGCTGCCAAGAAAAACAGAATCACGGTTGCCGGAAAAAAGATCCCACCCAAATGCCTGCATATTCTCTGCGGCCGCAACCATTTTTCCTCGCCTCATTTCTGCCGAATCGCAAATTTTTGATATAATATCACAAAAACGCCCGGTCTGTCAACAAATCCCGCGGCTTTGCGTGCCGTCTTTTTGCACGAAAAATTCCGTCATTTTCCGCCCCGTGTTGACACGCAGACCAGCGCACAATACAGTGCCGGAAAACCGAATACAGACAGGCTCAGCGGCGCGCCCGAAATGGGCGCGCCGCCTTTGCTTTGCGTAAATGAAAGAAGGGAGAAGGATGTATTCCGGGGATCAGTCCTCGAGCTCCGCCGCGACATTGGACGCGTCGTACTCGCGCTCCTTGATCGGCAGCGTTGCCAGCGAGCAGAGCACGTAGGAGATCGTGACCGTGGCAATGGCCACCGAGATCATGTTCATATCGACCAGCTTGCCCATGAGGATGGGGGCGACGAACGCGCCCAGACGGCCGATGTTGAACGTGAAGCCGACGCCGGTGCTGCGCAGGTGCGTCGGGAAGCACTCGCCGATGAACGTCGCGTGGATGCCGGTGGGCATGCCGTAGCAGACGCCGTAGAGCAGCATGAGCACGAGGATGTTGCTGCTGTTGGCCCAGAAGGCCAGGCACAGGCCGAAGATCGCCGTGCCGATGGTGCCGATGAGGAAGAGCTTCTTGCGGCCGATCTTGTCGGCGATCTTGCCGCCGCCGGCCGTGCCGATGATCATGGCGATGTAGCCGGCTGCGGTGATCCAGCCGCCGGACTGCATGCCGACCTGCGACTGCACGTAGTTGGGCAGCCAGGTGATGAGGCCGTAGTAACCGTAGAAGTACAGGATCATGGAGATCGACCAGATGATGAAGGACTTGCGCATACGCGGGTGTGCCCAGATCTCGGCATAGGCGTTGACCTTTTTGCCCTCAGCCTGATCGCGCTTGTCGCGGTTGGCCTTGGCGGCGGTGAACGAGGGGGCGTCCTTCATGCCGAAGATCATGAAGATGACGAAGATGATGGGCAGCGCGCAGATGCGGAAGCACCAGCGCCAGCCGATGCTGGGCAGCGCGAACGCCGACATGGCGCAGCAGACGACATAGCCGAAGTTCCACACGGAGGTAGCGACGCCGCTCATGAAGCCGCGCTTATTGGTGGGCACGAATTCGCCGATGAGGATGGAGGCGATGTAGTAGCAGCCGCCGAGGCCGACGCCGGTGACAAAGCGCAGCAGGCCGAAGATGGAGTAAGACTGCAGCAGCGAGGTCGCAAACACGGCCAGCGTTGCCAGAATGACGTCGACGATCAGGATGTTTTTGCGTCCGAAGCGGTCGGCAAGGTAGCCGGCCACCATGCCGCCGAGCATCTGACCCATGAAGGTATAGGTACCGAGCGAGCCCGCCTGCACTGCCGTGAGCGCGAGGTCGGTTCGAATGGTCGAGATGCAGACAGAGTACATCATGGTCGCCAGACCGGCGGTCAGCATGGAAACAAAGGACCCGAGCAGCGCATTGCGCGAGTACTTCTTGAGTTCAAGTTCTGTCATGGTTTTCTGTTTCCTCTCTAAATGGATTCAATGATAGATGTTGTACGTACCTTCTTTGTGCACCTGCGCACGCGGCGCTGCGGCCGCATAGCCGACGATGGCGATGCCCCAGCACACGTGCGTGTCCGGCACGCCGAATGCACGCAGGACGGGGCGCACGCGCGCGTCGTCGCAGATGTCGCGGGCCTGATTGATCCAGCATGAGCCGATGCCCATGTCGGCAGCCCGCAGAAAAATGTTTTCGAGCATGCAGCCGACTTCCAGCTTCTGATTGTCGTTGCCGCGCTCGACGCAGGCGAGGATCGCAGCCGCCGGCGCATACATATTATATCCGGGACGGCCGAGCACCTCGGCGAACACGCGCGCAAGCTTCTGCACGTTCTCGTGTCCGGCGATCACGCACAGATGCCGCGCATGATCGTGAAATGCCCACGGCGCCGCAAGCCCGGCGCGAACCAGCTCGGTGAGCTGCTCGTCGCTCAGCTCCGCGTCCGTAAAGGCGCGGATGCTGGCGCGGGAATACAGAATTTCCTGAAAATCAGCCATTGTTCATTCCTCCGCTGTGCCAAGTGCTTTTTGCTGTTTTTCCGCCGCTCTGAGCGCGAGATACTGCTTGCGGTACGGCCCTTTGAACAGGCCGACGAGCAGGATCACCATCGCCGCAGCGCCGAAGCCGATGATGATCTTCCACGCGAGACCGAACGACGCCGCCGTCCCGTCGGAGATGATGCCGCCGAGCAGCATGGGAACGCAGACGTTGCCGATCATCATTGCGCCGGCATATGAGCCGATGATCTCATCATAATACTTGCGGCCGAAGGCCTCGGGGATCAGGTAGGGTGCGGTCGCGTTGTCGAGCGGGCCGTTCATGCCGCACAGGATGACCGTGACGAGCAGCAGCGCAAACGAGCCGGTGTTGTTCATGAGCACGATCGCGCAGGCGTAGCCGACGATGGACACGACGTGCATCAGCACGACCATCTTCACACTGCCGAGCTTGTCGGCCATGACGCCCATGAGGATCATGCCGGCCGCGATGCAGACCGACAGCACGGACGCCCAGTTGGAATACGTGACGGTGTCCAGACCGATGGGGCCGCGGAAGAACGCGCCGTTGTAAAACCGGAACGCCACGCCGGGGAACGAGGAGATCGCAAGGCCGATCCACAGCAGCCAGTAGCTGGGCGTCCTGCGCGCCGCGGCCAGATCGAGTCCGCCCTGACGGCTCTCTTTTTCCTTCTTTGCCGCGACGGCCGCGGCGATCTCCGCCGCTTTCTCATAGCCGTAGGGCTTCACGCCGAGCTTGGCGGGGTCATCGACGATCATGAAGATCGTGACCAACAGCAGCAGCACGCCGCCGAGCGCATGGCAGCGGTAAGCGACCTGGTAGCCATAGGCCGCGATGAGCCGGCCGACGATCGGCAGGATGATCATGCCGCCGAAGCCGTAGCCGCCCATGATGAAGGCCAGCACGGACGAGCGCTTGTCCACGAACCAGTTGGTGATGACGACGGAGACCGGCGTCGCGCAGGCGAAGAGCGTCACAAGGCCGCCCAGCGTGCCGCAGATGCGCAGAAACCAGAGCGTCTCGGCATAGGAGTACAGGATGTAATGGAACATCAGCAGCAGATCACCGAAGATCAGGAGCTTTTTGGCGCCGAATTTCCGGAGCAGCGGCTTGAAAAAGAACATGGAAACGATAAAGGATGCCAGATATGCAACCGTCAGGTTGCCGGAGATGGAGCCGGTGGAGATGCCGGTGTGGGCGCTGATCTCGGGGAGCATCATGGAAAAGCTGGAGCACAGGCCCATGCCGAGGAACATCTGCAGGAAGCAGCCGGCCGCGATATACCAGGGATTGCGTTTGAGCGTTTTCATCGGAGGTTCACTCTCTTTCTACTGCTTGTAAACGGATCGCCGAATCCCTGCGCGCACGAGATCCAAACTTATCGTTGCTTCATTTTGGCGGCAGGCGGACGGCCAGCGGCACATACGCCTGTCCTGCTTGCCCGCAGGGCCTCGCCGGCCGGACAAAGCCCTGCGGTGCGGGTAAGGAATGCCTCAGTACAGCTTCTGGTCGTAGACCTCGCCGAGAAGCTGACGGGCGGTGTCTTCATTAAACTCCGTGGGGCAGAAGTGCCAGATCGGGTCGAGCATGACCTTCTCCACGGTTGCGTTGCTGACAAACTCCTCGCGGGAGATGCCGCGCTCTGCCGGGGTCGCGATGTTCATCTCCCAGACGAGCTTCTTCATGGCGTTGGCCACGTCGGCGGCGACGGTCTCGGACCGGTCGTCCATGCCGAAGCAGCGGGCGATGAGGCGGATCTCATGGTCGCACTCCTTGCGGGTGAAGTACAGCGCGACCGGAGCCGTCCACGCGCAGCAGTGACCGTGCGGGACATGGAAACGGGCGCCGATGGCGTGCGCCATGGAGTGGCCGCAGTTGCCGTAGCTCTCACCGGTCAGGCCGAGGTAGGCGGCCATGGACATGTTGGCGCGGGCTTCGAGGTTGTCGGGCTCTTTGTAGGCCGTGAGCAGGTTCGCCCACGAGAGTTCGAGCGACTTGCCGCAGATCATCTCCGTGAACAGGTTGCTCTTGGTGCAGCACAGCGCCTCACAGGCGTGGGCGATGGCGTCCATGCCGGTCGTCGCGGTGACGTAGGGCGGCAGGCTCTTGGTGATCTGCGGATCGAGGTAGACAAAGTCCGCCTTCGCCGCCTGAGAGGACAGCGTCGCTTTCACGCCGAGCGTCTGAGACGCGATGATGCACGACCGGGTCGCCTCCGCGCCCGTGCCGGACGTGGTGGGGATGCTGATCAGGTGCGCCTTGCGCGGCAGATCCGGGCCGTTGTACCAGCCGACAAAATACTGGTCGATCGGCAGCGGCTGGTCGACCAGCAGGGTCGCCGCCTTGACGATGTCCATCGTGCTGCCGCCGCCCATGGCGAGAAAGCCGTCCACCTGATGGTCAATGGCAAGCTGGCGCACCTCGAGCACGCCGGTGTCCTGACCGTCGGCATAGGGGCAGGAATACGGGATGAGCTCGATGCCCTCCGCCGTGATCGAATCCAGCACCGTGGACACCACGCTCTCCGGCAGATTTGCATCATAGCCGGCCAGAACCTTCGTGCAGCCGAATTCCTTGAACTTCTTACCGGTCTCCTTCGCGACACCGTCGCCGTATTTCAGCAGAGGCTTGATCGTCGTCTCAAAGCTTTTCATAACGTGTAGCTCCTTTCCTCTCACGGATAAGATGTTTTCGTTTATTCCAGAGCGATCGCGCAGTCATACGCTGCCGAGATCGCTTCATAGATCATACCGGTCTTTGCGCTGTCGCCGATGTTGAAGAATTTCTCCACACCGCACGCGCGCAGCTTCTCCACCTCGGCGCTGTTGGAGCGCACACCGATCGCGGGGATGATGACATCGGCCGCGAACGTGACCTGCTCGCCCGTCTCGACCGACTGGGCGACGACGGCGCTGTCCGTCAGCTCGAGCACCTTGTGGCCGAACACGGTCCTGACGCCGGATGCCTCGGCATACTCGAGGTCGAGCTTGTGCTCGAGCAGCGTGATGAACGCGCGCTCCTGCATCTCGATCTCCGTGACGTCGTTGCCGAGCGCGGCGAGCATATGCGCCGCCTCCAGACCCGTCTGACCGCAGCCGAGCACGACCACCTTCTTGCCGCGGATCTCCGGCCGCTCGAGAATGTAGCGGCGGGCGCCGATGACGTTCTCACCGTCTGCGCCGGGGATGGGCGGGATGAACTCATACGAGCCGACCGCGGCGATCACGGCGTAGGGCGCCTCCGCCTGCAGCAGCTCGGGCGTGACCTCCGTGTTCAGGCGGACATCCACCTTCAGCTCGCGCAGCATATTGGCATAGTAATTGATGCCGTTCTGGAACTCCTGCTTGCCGATCGGCATACCGGCCGGGACCATCATGCCGCCGAGAAAATCGTTTTTGTCGCACAGCAAATGGTGAACCGGGACTAAACTATCTGTGCAAAGGATATCATCAATTTTTCAAGCATGTGGCTCCTTATATGGATTTCATGAAAAACGAATTGATGAACCAGCGGCCGCCGGCCAATGTGATGGACGCTATCAAAGAAAACAAATTGATCATAGATTAAAATAGTAAAACAACGAATCATTCTAATTTTTTTATAAACTAATGAACAGACTCAAACTTTACTTACTGGCGCTGACTGCGCTGGCCGTTTGTTCCGCAAAAGCGGACGAGGGTATGTGGTTACTGCAATTAATGCAGCAGCAACACTCTATCGATATGATGAAAAAACAGGGACTGAAACTCGAGGCACAGGATTTGTATAATCCTAACGGAGTCTCACTGAAAGATGCCGTAGGTATCTTCGGGGGAGGATGTACCGGCGAGATTATTTCACCGGAAGGATTGATATTAACCAATCACCACTGCGGATACGCTTCCATCCAACAACATAGCTCTGTAGAGCATGATTATCTGACAGATGGATTTTGGGCAACTTCAAGAGACAAAGAATTGCCGACTCCAGGACTGAAATTTACATTTATCGAACGCATAGAAGACATTACGGATATTGTAAATTTAAGAATTGCCGCTAAAGAAATCACTGAATCAGAATCATTCAGCAGTACATTTCTTAATAAACTGGCTAAGGAGTTGTTTGAAAAGAGCGACTTGAAAGGAAAAAAAGGAATCGTTCCTCAAGCTTTGCCTTTTTACGCCGGAAATAAATTCTATATGTTTTATAAGAAGGTATATCCGGACGTACGTATGGTTGCCGCTCCTCCTTCATCAATCGGTAAGTTCGGTGGTGAAACAGACAACTGGATGTGGCCACGCCATACCGGTGACTTTTCAATGTTCCGTATCTATGCCGACGCGAATGGCGAACCGGCAGAATACAGTGCTTCCAATGTCCCCCTGAAAACCAAAAAACACCTGAACATCTCTATCAAAGGGCTGAAAGAGGGAGATTATGCCATGATTATGGGATTCCCGGGAAGCACCAGCCGTTATCTCACCGTCTCGGAAGTGAAAGAACGCATGGAGGCAAGCAATGCCCCCCGTATCCGTATCCGCGGAACCCGTCAGGACGTGTTGAAAGAAGCGATGAATGCCAGCGATAAAGTACGTATTCAATATGCCAATAAATATGCAGGTTCAAGCAACTATTGGAAAAACTCCATCGGCATGAACAAAGCTATCATCGATAACAATGTTTTGGGAACAAAAGCAGAACAGGAAGCTAAATTCGCTAAGTTTGCCAAAGAAAAAAATAATACCGACTACATGAATGTAGTGGCAAAGATCGACGAGGCTGTAGCTAAAACTTCTCCAATCAAATATCAACAGACCTGTCTGACGGAAACATTCTTCGGCGGTATTGAATTCGGTAGCCCATTTATGGTAATGGACAAACTGAAAGAAGCATTGGAACAGAAAAACGATTCAAGTATTGAAGCTAACATCAAAGTGCTGAAAGAGGTATTCAACGACATCCATAATAAAGACTATGATCACGAAGTAGACCGTAAAGTGGCCAAAGCCCTGTTGCCACTATACGCAGAAATGATTCCTGCCGGACAGCGTCCTGCCATCTACGATGTGATTGAGAAAGAGTACAAAGGCGACTACAATGCCTACGTAGATGCAATGTACGATACTTCAATTTTGGCCAATCAGGCAAACTTTGATAAATTCATCAAAAAACCGACTGTAAAAGCAATCGAAAAAGATATAGCCACTCAATATTCACGTGCCAAGTTTGACAAATACACCAATCTGGCCGAGCAAATGGGAAAATTGCCGGAAGAACTGGCTTTATTACACAAAACATATATCCGTGGACTAGGTGAAATGAAATTGCCTGTACCATCTTATCCGGATGCCAATTTCACTATCCGCCTGACCTATGGCAATGTGAAACCATACAGCCCGAAAGATGGTGTATATTACAAATACTACACAACAACCGACGGAATCCTTGAAAAAGAAAATCCGGAAGACCGTGAATTCGTAGTACCTGCCAAACTGAAAGAGTTGATCGAGAAAAAAGATTTCGGACGCTATGCATTGCCCAATGGTGAAATGCCGGTTTGTTTCCTGTCTACCAATGACATCACAGGCGGTAACTCCGGAAGTCCGGTACTGAACGAAAACGGCGAATTGATCGGTTGTGCATTCGATGGTAACTGGGAATCACTGAGCGGTGACATCAATTTCGATAATAACCTGCAACGCTGTATCAACCTGGACATCCGTTATGTACTCTTTATTCTCGAAAAGCTGGGAGGATGCGGACATTTGATTAACGAAATGACGATTGTTGAATAATGATGAAAAGAAACTTATTATCTGCTGCGTTTGCACTGATGGCATTGGCCGTCAGTGCTGACGAAGGAATGTGGATGCTGACTGACCTGAAAGCACAGAATGAAGCTGCCATGATGGATCTCGGGTTA
>OLGB01004572.1_pt1 | contig 11694 bp, 10 predicted proteins | sample 1605691 | NCBI WGS metagenome assembly OLGB01 (sample SAMEA3888925, study PRJEB22519) | human gut metagenome | biome: human gut; feature: human-associated habitat; material: faeces | place: Denmark | collected 2010
GTGGTTGCGCTGATTGACGCGAATGGTACGCAGGTGGTAGAATATGGTTATGATGTGTGGGGTAATCCGATCAGCAAGAGCGGAAGCATGGTGGCGACGCTCGGTACGGAAAACCTATTTAGATATCGAGAATATGTTTACGATGAAGAAACTAAGCTGTATTATAATAAGGAATGTGGGATTGATGGTGAAAAAAGTCTTAATGAAGTAAAGGGAGAATTAAAGTGATTTTAGATGGAATAAGATACCGTATTTTTTCGACAGGGTGTATCGTGGGTATAATGGGATTATTTTTGGCAATAGTCTCTGTTGTGCATGATAAAAAATATTTGGCGGCATCATTTCTGAGTTTGGCGTTTTCTTTAATATATGTGACATCCTATTTATATGTGTTGATGAATCCTCTTATAATATCCTTCACGGGAAAATTCAAGGAAAGTTATCGAGATTCAAGGATTGCGCCACCATTACCTGTGACTCGTGCTTATGTATTCGACATAGGAGAAAAAACTAATAAAGTAGTATATTTGGATGCGTTTACAAAAAATAAGTATTTTCAAGAAAATATGGTGATTGATGACGAATATACGATATATTATGAAAAAAGAACAAAGATAGTTGTAGGTGTAAAAAAAGAAAGCTGATGACTTTATAGACGGAGTTCAGAATACCAAGAAGAATAAAAAGGGTATACAAAGAAGAGCGCCGTTTAAGCAAATGTTGTTGAAGTATTGACAAACGAGGGAAAATGAAAAAAGGTATTTGTATTATTTTTTCAGGTTTGACGATTTTTCTGATCATAATGAACATGGTGTTTTATGAAAATGGAGAGAAATTCGTAAAGGAAGAATCGTATGCATGGAATGAGAAAGAAATATATGTATCGGATCATTTGATTGGGAAAAACGCATTTCAAGAAATAAAAGAATTAAATGGAGCCGATATAGATGTCAATAAGGAAATCAAATATGTAAATATAGTGAATAATTTGGCTTTCGTCGTTTTTGAAAAGGATAACTTGAACAATGGAAAGATTCAATTCCTTTTATATTCAGTAGATGGACGTTTTTTATATGGATATCAAATAACGCCGAAAAATGCTGCGAGAATTCAGGTGGGAATTCTGGCGGAGAGTGAAGAAATTTGTATATTCGATCCTAAATTTGGATATGATTATAACGATGGAAAAATAAGATATGGAGTAACGATTATAAAGAATGATGGGGCGTTATCTTATGGCTATTTTTATGATGATAGAGCTTTGGGGTGGGAAGCATATACGGCATCTTTTTCTGAATTTATACCCAAAGAGATAAAGAAGGGGAAGGTAGTCATTCAGGAATCTGAAACGGGAAAAGAAATCATTTTGTTTGTTAATCGAGTGGGACAGCGCTCATAATGGAATGCATTATTTGCAGGAGAGCCTGTGCCAGAACCATGGAATTCATTATACTTTCAATGAGAAAGACTGAAAATATGGTATATTCATTTGATAATAAAGATGATATCAATAAAATTAAAATACATGATTGCGCCTTTTACGGTTTTGAATATAAGCAGAAAAAATCAGAAGTAGAAATCTATTGCAAAAATGAGATGACAAAAGAAGAAATAATAATTAGATTTAGAAGTGTTATATGTATATATATGCAATCGTGCAGATTTTGGGCAGGGGGGAATAATATACAGTGCATGTATGTGGCTAATGATGATTATATTACGGAACTTCAGAACAAACAAAACCAGAATCAAGAACTATATTCTGGTTCAAGGTTGGCTAATGGAGATAGGTTTATTCCGGTGGGAATGGAGATAAATTCTGGAGATGAACTTGTTATATGTTGTGAGGAACTTGAAGTGATATAAATGATGATTGGGGCGATGATTAGACAGAGATCGAATTCAGAGCATTTCGATCCGGCGCAAAATGATGCTGACGATTCGCGAAGCGGCGGAATACGGCAGCACCGGCATCCCAAAAAATTGAGACAGAAATCGCAACGAAAATCCAGCCGTGCCTTGAGAAAAGGGGAGGGGTGTGTTATAATCAGTAATCGTGTCAGGTTTTTGAACGGAATAGCATGTCAAGCAAGGCAACAAAGGAGCTGTGAGCATATATGAAATTGGGCGTTGTCGGTCTGCCGAACGTCGGCAAATCCACTTTGTTTAACGCAATCACCAAGGCGGGAGCGGAAGCGGCGAATTACCCGTTCTGCACCATCGAGCCGAACACCGGCGTTGTCGCCGTGCCGGATGAGCGGCTGGATGAGCTTTCCGCCATGTATCACCCGAAGAAGACGACCCCGGCCGTCATCGAGTTTGTCGATATCGCCGGTCTGGTCAAGGGCGCGAGCCACGGCGAGGGCTTGGGCAACAAGTTCCTCTCCCACATCCGCGAGTGCGAGGCGATTGTGCACGTCGTTCGCTGCTTTGAGGATCCGGATATCATCCGCCACGCGGACAGCCTGAACCCGCAGCACGACATCGAGACGATCAACCTCGAATTGATCGCCGCCGACCGCGAGACGGTCGCCAAGCGCGCCGAGCGCGCGGCGAAGATGCTCAAGAGCGGCGAAAAGCGCTTTGCCGATGAGGCCGCGCTGGGCGAAAAGCTGCTGGCGCATCTGGATAATCTCCAGCCCGCGCGCACCTGCCCAATGACGGACAAGGAGCGCGAGATTGCCCGCGAGTGGTTCCTGCTGACCACCAAGCCGGTGATCTACGCCTGCAACATCAAGGAAGACGACCTCGGCAAGGACGAGGACAGTCTCCCCGGCGTGGCGGATGTGAAGGCCATCGCCGCGGGCGAGAATGCCAAGGTGCTGGTCATCTCCGCGAAGATCGAAGAGGACATCGCGCAGATGGATGACGAGGAAAGGGACATGTTCCTCGAGGAAATGGGCATCGGCAAGAGCGGTCTGGATCGCCTGATCGCCGAATGTTACGATTTGCTCGGGCTGATTTCCTTCCTGACCGCCGGCGCGGACGAGTGCCGCGCGTGGACGATTCGCAAGGGCACGAAAGCGCCGCAGGCCGCCGGCAAGATCCACAGCGACTTTGAGCGCGGCTTCATCCGCGCGGAGATCGTTTCCTTTGACGATTTAAAGGCGAACGGCTCCATGACCGCCTGCAAGGAAAAGGGCCTTGTCCGCAGCGAGGGCAAGGATTATGTGATGCAGGACGGCGACGTGACGCTCTTCCGCTTCAACGTTTAAGCGGGGGAGACGTTGGGGCATTGCTCCCCAAACCCCGGTCGGGAACGGCGTTTCCGACGCCTTCCGAATCTGTATCGCTGTGCGGTGCAGGGATGATTATGAATGAAAAGACGCGGCTTGAAGAAAAAGCCGCGCCTTTTTATTTAGCCTGTACCGCGCAGCGATACAGAAGCGGGAAGCGCAGGAACCTCAGGCTCCTGCCAGGGTTCGGGACATCGTCCCGACGTCCCTTTCGTTACTTGCAGCCGCACTCGTAGGAGCCGCACATGCTCTCGTCGCTCTTGCCGGAATGGCAGTTGCAGTTTGCGCAGACGTTGATGCTGCGCAGTTCGCAGCGGTTCTGCGCGTTGTGGTGGCGGCAGGAAGAAACAGAACAGTTGATCGTCTGGTTTTCCATGATGCAATCCCTCCATGTTGGTTTGTGAGCCAATCGCTCGCGGCTTAGTATGGCGGAAAACCGTCTCAATATGCGCGGAAAACGCTTGTCGGCTGCGGCAAAGCGATTCGGGCGCGATTCCCGCATCCCCGCCTTGCCAAGAAAAGCAAAAAACGCTATAATAGATCATGGATCAACAGGTTTCAATCTTTTTTGCAAGCGTCAAGCAGAAAGACAGGGAGAGCGTACATATGGAATATACGACATTGGGCAAGACCGGCCTGCGCGTGTCGCGCATGGGCTTTGGCGGCATCCCGATTCAGAAGGTGGATGCGGCCGTTACGCGCAAATTGATGGAGCGACTGGTCGAGCGCGGCGTGAATTACATTGATACCGCGCGCGGCTACACGGTCAGCGAATCCTTTTTGGGCGAGGCGCTGGAGGGCGGCCTGCGCGAGAAATTCGTGCTGGCGACCAAATCCATGGCGCGCACGCGGGCGGAGATGGAGCGGGATATCGAGATCAGCCTGCGCAACCTGCGCACGGATCACATCGACCTGTATCAGGTGCACAACCCGTCCCTCGCGGAGCTGGAGCAGGTGACCGCGCCCGGCGGCGCGCTGGAGGCGCTTTTGGCGGCCAAGGCGGCGGGCAAGATCGGCCATATCGGCGTGACGGCGCACATGGCGGGTGTGTTTGAAAAGGCGCTGACGATGGACTGGGTGGAAACCGTCATGTTCCCCTACAACATCGTGGAGACGCAGGGCGAGGCGCTGATGCAGAAGTGCCGCGAGCAGAACGTCGGCTTCATCTGCATGAAGCCGATGGCGGGCGGCGCGCTGGAGGATGCGCGGCTGGCGATGCGCTTCATCGGGCGCAACGAAAATGTCTCCGTCGTGATTCCGGGCATGTACGATGTGCGCGAAATCGACCAGAATATCGAGGCCATCGAGGATGCGTCCCCGCTGACCGAGGCGGAGCACGCGCAGCTCGACGTGATCCGCCGGGAGCTGGGCACGCAGTTCTGCCGCCGCTGCAATTATTGCCAGCCCTGCACGGCGGGCATCGCCATCAGCGGCATCTTCGTGCTGGAAGGCTATCTGAATCGCTACGGCTTGGGCGACTGGGCGAAGCAGCGCTATGCGGCCATGGGCAAGAAGGCCGGGGACTGCGTCGGCTGCAGCGCGTGCGAAAAGCGCTGCCCGTATCAGCTTCCGATTCGGCAGATGCTCGCACGGTGCAAGGATGAATTTGGCGCGTAACGCCTTTTGCCATGGCCGCGCATGCCAATGGGAAATCCAGAAATCTCGGGTTTCTGGTGGGGTTTGGGGCAAAGCCTCAACCGTATCCTTTCAGGGAGGAAACGTATGATCGATCGCATTGACCGCAAGCGCGAGGTGCTCGTGCACGTCGCGAAATATTGCTTTGAAGGCACGCTGGAGGCGCATAAGGAGTTCATTCCGCTGGAAATCGTGCCGCACGGCAGCCAGCCGACCCACCGCTGCTGCGTCTACCGCGAGCGCGAGGTGCTGCGCAACCGCGTGGACTGGGCCTGCGGCCGCGCGTCCGTGTACGACGGCGAAAACCACTATACCTTCACCGATCAGCCGGTCGCCGTTATGAACAGCGCCTGCGAGGGCTGCCCCCTGCAGCGCTACACCGTCACCAGCAACTGCCAGCATTGCATGGCGCAGCGCTGCCTGCAAGCCTGCCGATTCGGCGCGATTACCATGACCCATCAGGGCGCGATCATCAACCCGGACAAGTGCCGCGAGTGCGGCATGTGCGCGCAGGCCTGCCCGTACAACGCCATCGCCGACGCGCGCCGTCCCTGCGTGCGTTCCTGCCCGGTGGACGCGATCTCGGTGGATAAGAAGAACCGCCGCGCGTCTATCGACTACAACAAGTGCATCTCCTGCGGCAACTGCACCGTCGCCTGCCCGTTCTCCGCGATTTCCGATGTGTCGATGATTACCGACGTCATCGAGGCCATTCGCGATGAAAAGCAGGAGGTCTACGCCTGCTTCGCGCCCTCCATCGAGGGGCAGTTCGGCGGCGTGAGTGTGGGCGAGATGATTAAGGCGCTCCAGCGTCTGGGCTTTGACGACGCGATGGAGGTGTCCCTCGGCGCGGACGCGACGGCCTACTACGAGGCGCAGGAGGCCAAGGAGGTCGCGCGCGAGGGCGGCCACATGACCACGAGCTGCTGCCCGGCCTTCTACAACATGGTCGCCAAGCACTACCCGGCGCTGCTGGACAAGGTGAGCCACACCGTCTCCCCGATGGTGGCGACGGCGCGCTTCATCAAGAAGAAGCATCCCGGCGCGGTGGTTGTGTTCATCGGGCCGTGCATCGCAAAAAAGAGCGAGGTCAAGCGCTACAAGGACGCGGGGAAGATCGGCGCGGATTACGTGCTGACGTTCGACGAATTGTATGCCATGTTCGAGGCGAAGCACATCGATCCCGAGGCGATGGCCTCCGGCGACGTGCAGCAGGGCAGCAAATACGGCAAGAACTTTGCGGCGGCCGGCGGCGTGACGGCGGCGGTGCAGGAAGTGCTCGCCGAGGAGAAATTCGATATGCCGGTCAGCTGCGTCAAGTGCTCCGGCGCGGCGGAGTGCAAGAAGGCGCTGATGCTGCTGCGCGCGGGCAAGCTCAACGAGACGATGATCGAGGGCATGGTCTGCGAGGGCGGCTGTGTCAACGGCCCGGCGAAGATCACTGATCCGCGCGAGAGCCTCGGCATGCGCAGGCAGCTGATGCTCGGCGCGGACGACCGCAGCATTGCCGATAACCTTGAAATGAACGACTTTAAGGATATCGACATGAAGGACGGACGGATGTGACATGAAAACCCTCAAAAAGGCGCTTCCGGTGGCGGCGGCGCTGGTCTGGGCGCTGCTGCTCCTGCCGTTCTTCCTCGGCGCGGAGGCGGCGCACCCGGCGACGGATGATTTCACCTTCGCCGTCTATACGCACCCGACGTGGGTGCAGACCGGCAGCATCCTGCACGTGCTCAAGGACGCGCTGAGCTATACCCTGCGCACCTGGCGCGACTGGCAGGGCACGGTGACGGGCGTGCTGATTATGACGCTCAACCCGGCGGTGTTCTCCCTTAAGCACTACGGCGCGCATGCCGTTGCGCTGCTGGGGCTGATTCTGCTGGGCACAGGCGTTTTTCTGCGGCATTTTCTGCAAAAGCGGCTGAATCTGCCGTGGCGCGCCGCGTTTGCCGCGATTTCCGCCGTGCAGCTCCTGTTTCTGCCGGATATCGTGGAGGGCGTGTACTGGTTCAACGGCGCGTGGTTTTACATGGGCGCGCAGGCCGTCGCGCTGATGACGCTCGCGCTGGGGGACAGCCTGAGCGAGCGCCCGGTTCGCGGGGCGGGGACGATTCTCGCCTTTGCGCTCTGCTGGGCGCTGCTTTTCGCGCTGGGGATGGATAACTACATCACGGCGATGATGACGGCGGCGGCGCTGCTGATGCTGGCGCTCTGGCGGGCGGCGGCGCATGAGCGCGCGGCGGCGGTGCGCACGGCGCTGATGCTTCTGCCCATCGGCGTGGGGCTGCTGATTTCGGTGATCGCGCCGGGCAACAGCGTGCGCATGGCGGCGGACGGCGCGCACGAGAGCGGGCTTGGCTATCTGCTGGCCTCGATCGGCTGGACGCTGCGCGACGCGGTGAAATACATCCTGCGGTTTATGCTCAAAACGCCGCTTTTGGCGCTGCTGCTGCTGGCGCTGCCGGCGGCGAGCCGACGCATGAATGAGCGCGGGGAGACGGGAGAAGGCCTGCCGCGGATCGGCTTTACGCTGGTGGGCGGCTATCTGATGCTCTGCGCGATGATTATTCCGCACATGTATTCCTCCGGGTACGCGGGGTCGGGGCGCGTCATCAACATGTATCACAGCTATGTGCTGCTGTTTGCGCCGGTCGTCTGCATGATGGCGCTGGCGCGCGTCAGGCCGGAAAAGCGCGCGGCGCTGGCGGCGGGGCGGGGAAAAATCGCCTGCTTCGCGCTGGCGGCGGCGGCGCTGGCGGTGTGTCTGTGCGGCGGTCAGCTCCGCAATTATAAAAAGCTGGTGAGCGACCAGCTTGATGGCACGCAGGATGCGTATATCGCGCAGTTTCAGCGCGAATATGCGCTGTGCGAGGCGGCCGGGGCGGCGGACGACGTGGTTCTGCCCGCGTGGACGGTGCAGACCGTGACCGGCAAGCCCACCGCCTGCGAGGACGCGGCGTTCTGGACGAACGAAGCCATGGCGCAGTATTTCGGCGTAAAAAGTGTGAGGGTGGAGTAAGAAGAGATGCTGGAACTCAGAAAAATCGACAGAAACAACGTTTGGCAGGTGGCGCGGCTCAAGGTCAAGCGCGCGCAGGCGGATTACGTGGCCTCCAACATCGAAAGCATTTTGGAGGCGTTTGCGACCCGTGAGGCGGGTGGAATTGCCGCGCCGTTCGCGCTGTATGACGGCGTGGCGCTCGTCGGCTTTGTGATGATCGGCTACGGCGACCTGCCGGGCGAGGAAAACCCGACGATTTCCGCGGGCAACTACTGCCTGTGGCGGTTGATGATCGACGAGCGCTGGCAGGGGCGCGGCTACGGTAAGCAGGCGATTGAAAAGGTCGTCGAATACGTCCGCACCAAGCCTTTCGGAGAGGCGGAATACTGCTGGCTCTCCTATGATCCGGATAACCAGCGGCTCGGAAAGCTGTTCACGTCGTTCGGCTTTGCGGAGACGGGCGAGATGGACGGCGAAGAGGCCATCGCAGCGCTCAAGCTGTGAGCGGGGGACGGACAATGAAAATCTTGCGAGCTCTGCTGGCGCTGGCGCTCCTGCTCATGCCCATGCGCGCGCTGGCGCAGGAAGCCAAAGCGCTGACGGCGGATTGCGTCATCACCTCCGGAAAGGTCAAGACCGCGGCAGTGCACGACGGCGATTATACGACGGCGTGGCGCAGCGAACGGGTCAGAAGGCCGTATCTGGAATTTGAGCTGCCGGAGGGCGAAACGGCAGGCTATCTGGACGTCTGCTTTACCGAAATGCCCCAGTCGTGGGCGGTGGAGGAGCGCGTGGACGGCAAATGGCGGGTCGTCGCCGAAGGCGGCACGGATTACCTGCACGCGCTGGTCGAGCTGAACGGACAGAACCATTTCCGCATCGTGGAAAACTCGGGTGTGACCACGCGGCTCAAATTCAACGAGGTCTTCGTCTTCGGCGCGGGCGAGCTGCCGGACTGGGTGCAGCGCTGGCAGCCGACGGCTGAAAAGGCCGATCTGCTCGTGCTGGCGACGCACCCGGACGATGAGCTGATCTTCTTCGGCGGCACGATTCCGACCTATGCGGTCGAGCGGGAGAAAAGCGTCGTCGTGGCCTACATGAGCGGCGCAAGCGCGGCGCGGCGGAGCGAGCTGCTCAACGGCCTGTGGCACATGGGCGTTCGCCAATACCCCGTGATCGGCCCGTTCGGCGACGCATATTCCACCAACATGGCCGTGATATACGACCAATGGGGCAGGGAAAGGGTGCGCAAATACGTCATGGGGTTGATTCGCCGGTATAAGCCGGACGTGGTCGTGACCCACGACAGGGGCGGCGAATACGGCCACGGCGCGCACAAAGTCACCGCCGACGCGAGCGTTTACTGCGTGGAAAACGCGGCGAATCCTTCCGTGCTCCCCGCGCTCTGCGAGGCATACGGCGCGTGGACGGTCAAAAAGCTCTATCTGCACATGGGCGAGGAGAACGTGATCCGCATGGATTGGAACGTTCCGCTGTCCGCCATGGGCGGCAAGACGGGCGAACAGCTCGCGCAGGAGGCCTTCCTGCTGCACGTCACCCAGCAAAAGACGCGCTATGTCGTCACCGACGAGGGCAAGACGGGCAACGCCAAATTTTCGCTCGTCTATACGACCGTCGGGCCGGATATCGTCGGCGGGGATTTCTTTGAGAACGTCGAATGAACAGGCGAAGGGCTGCTGCAAAAGCGGCTTTCCGAATAAAGAGAGCTTCCCCTGAAAAACGGATAAAAAAACGGAGAATACAAAAAGACCTCCCGTTGCGGCGTGGAAATGCGCTGTAACGGGAGGCCTTTCCAATTATTTAGGAAACTGCATAAAATCGCCCGCGTGAGCAGGCGTTTGACGCTTTGCAGCTTTTGACGGAGGGGCAGGCGGAAATATATGGGAAGAAATGGAGCGGGTCGGTCGTTTTATATAAAGAATGTTCCTGAAAAGGAAGAAAAAAACGGGAGGAAGAACGGAATGAAACGAGCGATGCTGCTGTTGATGACGCTGCTTGCTTTTGCGCACGCGGCGCTGGCCGAGGATTTTTCCGCTTATGCGGTGAAAACCAACGGGTTTGCGGTTTTTGCGCCGAACCCGATTTTGGAAAACGGCGATATGTTTTTCAAAACATGGAGCGACCGGGTGGGCACGGTCGGCGACGGATATTTTTGGCATTTCGAATGGATGCGCGGCGGCAGCGTGTATCGCGATCTGCCGTATGAGGTCGCAGTCGATCAGAGTTGGAGTCCCCTCGAATTTATGCCGGTTGGCGGCGAATGCTATGTGATTGCGCAGACTGTCTTGCAGGAGGATGAAGAAGGGACAGACCGCGCGGTCACGGCCGCGGTGTATCGCTGGACGGACGCGGGCGTGGAGCAAATCGCGGCGATTCCGGATTACGGAGAGCGCACAGAGATCACGGTGCTTGGCGATGCGTTTTCCGTCTATAAAGGGGAAACCGGCATGATGCAAATCTACCGGTATGACGGAACGCCGCTGCAAACCTATCGGTTTGAGCCGGAAAGCACTGTCATGTCGGTTTTAAGGGCAAAGGACGATACGCTGTATGTGGTGAACAGCCGACGCTACGCCGGGGATGACGGCGCAGATACCGTTTACGCGCTAAGGGACGGGGACGTCCTTTGGCAACGCGAATATCGGCAATATATCGGGATACGCTGTCCGGGGGACGGATATCTCTATGTCCTCCAAAAGGAAAGCGGGAAGAAATACAGCCCCATTCACATCGAACGTGTGGATGCGGACGGCAGCGTGCTGCTCAGCCGCACGTTGTCTGCGGACAGACTGGTGCTTTCCTGCGGCTTCGCTTTCCAGCCGGACAGCGGCCGGCTGATGATCTTCGGGCATGGCGTTGCGGTTTCGCGCGATCAATACAACGTGTTTGTCATGGAACTGGATCAGGATATGCGGGAAGTATCGACGGATGTGCGAAGGTTCTATTATCATGGGGATTACGGTTTCAGCGTCTGCCCGATGCCGGACGGACGTTTCATGGTGTTTAGCAATGGCACCGATATCCGTCCGCAGGAACCGTCCGGCGAACCCGTTCTGGTTCCGTTTGATGTGCTGGAAAAGACGGATCGAAACGGTTTGACGCTGCGCTGACAAAACGCGCGGCCGAAGGAAGATAGGACAAGGGGTCTGTTGCAGAAAAACGATTCGGCAACAGACCCCTTGCGTATATGCTTTTTCAGTCCGTCTTACCGCTCGTCATACGGCTTAAAGACGACCTCGTGCTTTTCAAAATCAATGAAAAGCTGATAGGCGTAGTTATCCAGACTGGTATCCCAGATTTCCACAAACTTCGGCGTGACCTCGATCAAAATCTCCGTGTCCTCGTGGGAATACTTGTTGTAGCTGCCCCAGAGGTATTTCTTATAGAGGGTTTCGAACGTGCGCCCCGGCTCGTCAACGACAAGCCCCTTGTTTTCCGCGACGCCTTCGACCTGAACGCCGCTCCAGCAGAGCGCGACGTTCGGGTTTTCGAAAAGCTGCTGGGTCTTACGGAAATTCTTATCCGTCTTGAAGTAGATCTTGTTGTTGTAGAACAGGCAGCTCACGTTGCGCACCATCACGTGGGTGCCGACCGCGCTGGCGAGCGCCATGATTTTGCTGTCGCCGAGCTTTTCAAACATCTTTTCGACGGCCTGTTCGAAGGTCAGGTTCTGTTCTTTGCTGAACTGCATATGATTTGCTCCTTTGCAATGTAAATTTTTTTCTTTACAATAATTGAGCAAAAGACAAATTCTGCACAAAACGCGGGCGCGCCATGCGCGCCCCTACGGGTACGGCG
>OLGB01004575.1_pt1 | contig 11690 bp, 12 predicted proteins | sample 1605691 | NCBI WGS metagenome assembly OLGB01 (sample SAMEA3888925, study PRJEB22519) | human gut metagenome | biome: human gut; feature: human-associated habitat; material: faeces | place: Denmark | collected 2010
GCGTGTGAGCCGCTGTGTGCGCGGTTAGGGGCTGGGGTGGCGTGTGTACCCGCCGCAGCCTCTTGAAACGAACGTTGCGGCGTTTGTGGGCGATGCGTGAAAAGGCTCGGTGAATCCTGCTCCGGCGATGGGAAACCGAGCCTTTAGGGATGGTTTTTTGCCCCCGGCAAAGTCCCGTTTCGGAGGTTTTCGCCCCTTATTTGCCCGTTCGATAAAAGCACAAGATAAAGAGAGGTGCCCCTAATTGGGCCCCTCTCAGCCACAAAGCCCCGCAGTGCGGGGCTTTCAGAGGTTTGGACAAGGTGCACCTTTTGCGGGTTTTGATGGAAAACGGGTGCACCTTACCCGCAAAAACGCAGGCGTGACAAGAGGTTGCGCCTTTTCAGAAAGGAGAGCTGCAAAAATGCAGGAAAATGACGAAAAGCGGATCGAGCGCACAGTGGTATGGCTGGATGCCAAGCTGGTTCCCCGTATGGACGGCTGGCTGGCCGCGGATAATTGCAAAAACCGCAGCGAATTTATCAACAAGGCCCTGCGCTTTTACATGGGCTATCTCGGCACGGAGGACAACACCGCCTACCTCTCCCAAGCCATCCTCACCGCCATTCAGGGTACGCTGGACGACAACAACAATCGGCTCTGCCGCATTCTTTTCAAGTGCGCGGTGGAGCTGAATATGCTGTGCCACACCATCGCCGCGCACTTCCGTACCGATCCCATCCACACGCGGGAGCTGCGGGCCTACGCCGTGGATGAGGTGAAGCGCACCAACGGTCAGGTGAGTTTTGAAAACGCGGTGCGGAGCCAGCGGCGCATTGAGCCGGAGGATGAATGGCCCGGATCGTACTGATTTCCCCCTACCTCAAGGGCGGACAGAACGCCGCGAAGCTGGCCCAGCGCACCCGCTATGTCGCCACCCGTCCCGGCGTGGAACTTCTGGTGGATGAGCGCAGTACACTCCCCGCGACGAAAAAGCAGCAGGACTTCATCGCACGGCTGCTGAAGTCCTTCCCCTCCTGCTGGGAGCTCATTGAGTACGAGGAATATCTGGATCACTCCACCCAGGGCAATGCCTCCGCGTTCATCCAGCAGGTGCGGGAAGACTACATGGAGGCGCTGGATCAAAAGGAAAATTTCATCGACTACATCTCCCACCGCCCCGGCGTCCAGAAAGACGGTGAGCACGGGTTGTGGGACGCTCACGGCAAGGTACAAAATCTCGCGCGGGCGGTACGGGAGGTGGCGGAGCACACCGGAAATGTGTGGACACCGGTGGTGGCGCTGCGCCGTGAGGACGCAGAGCGGCTGGGCTATGACAGCGCGGAAAACTGGCGGGCGCTGGTGAACGCCTCCGTCTGTGACATCGCCACGGCGTACAAGATCCAGCCGGACAACCTGCGCTGGTATGCCGCCTTCCACCAGAAGCCAAATCAGGTGCATATCCACATGATCATCTTCTCCGCAGATCCCAAGGAGGGCTACCTCACCAAAGAGGGTATCCGGGAAATGAAATCCGTATTCGCCAGACGGATCTATCACGCGGATCGGATGCACATCTACCAGCAAAAGGACATCGCGCGGCAGGAACTCCAGACGCGGACCCGCAAGGCCATGGTGGAATGCATCGCACAACTGAAACATGGTGCAGTGGATAATCCGCGGCTGGAGCAGCTCACCGAGGAGTTAGCAGAGCGTCTGCTGACGGTCAAGGGCCGAAAGGTCTACGGCTACCTGCCGCCAAGGGTCAAGGCCATCGTGGACGCCATCGTGGAGGAGCTGGCGAAGGACGAGCAGGTGTCCGCCGCCTATGAAACATGGCAGACGCTCTACGAGCAGGTGTGTCTGGACTACGATCAACGGCCGCCCAAGCGACTGCCGCTCTCCCGGCAAAAGGAGTTCCGGAGCGTCCGCAATATAGTCATTCAGGAAACACTGCAATGGATAGCGGAGCGGCAGCGGTACGCGGATGTGCGGAGAACACCTTCCGTGCAGGAAGGACCTATCATCAAAAAGGATGCCGCAGAAGCCGCGTCAAAGAACTCTGAGGTCACGGCATCTCTCGCATTGGCGCAGCCCAAATCTGACCGTGCGGCCAGCGCCACATCGGAAGATCCCGGTTCCGCTGACGCTGCCGCCTCCAAAGATACCGCGCCGCCCGTGGGCGAAATGACTCCGACGCACTCACAGCCATCCGGTCAAGCAGGGCAAACCGTACCGGCAGGATCAGATTATCGTGCTCCCACGGTGGGCGAAACTGTTGTGCGGATGCTGCATCACATGAGCGGAATTTTTGAGGACAGCAGCAAGATCGACCAGATCCACCGCGGCTTGCAGATCGACCGCAAGCGCCGTCAGGAATTGCAGCGCAAGCGGCTGGCGATGGGACACAAGCCGGATGACCACGAGGAACAGACGTTCAGATAGCGCAAAGCAGAATTTGGAAAGGACACATCATGAGCAAATATATTTATTTCACGCCGGTGGAAAAGGCGCGGGCGCAAAACACAGACCTCGTGTCTCTGCTGCGTGCCCAGGGGGAACGGCCCGTGCGCTCCGGCCGGGAGTTCCGCACGCCCAACGATCCCAGTATCACCGTCCGGGGCAACAAGTGGTTCGACCACTCCAAGCGCGAGGGTGGCTATGCCGTCAGCTTCGTGCAACGCTATTACCGTCTCCCTTATCAGGAGGCGGTTTTGCTTTTGCTGGGCAGAAAAAACGGAAAATCGTATGAGCAGGCAAAGCCCGCAAAGGAGGCTCCGAAGCCCTTCGCTCTGCCGGAGCCTTACGGGACCATGCGGCGTATGTATGCCTACCTCATGCGTCAGCGCCACATTGACCGGGAGGTCATCTCCTATTTCGTACATGAAAAGCTGCTCTACGAGGACAAGCACCACAACTGTGTTTTCGTGGGGCTGGATGGCAGCGGCGAGGCGAAACACGCCCACATCCGCAGTACCAACAGCGAAGGCCGGGTGTTCCGCATGAACATTGAGAGCAGCGCCAGCGAGCACTGTTTTCATAAGAACGGCACGGACAAGTCCCTCTATGTGTTCGAGGCCCCCATCGACCTCCTGTCCCACATTACCCTCTATCCATACGGCTGGCAGGAGCACAGCTACGTCGCCTGCTGCGGGACATCCATCCAGCCGGTGCTGGAACGGCTGCGGCAGAACCCCAAGCTGGACACGGTGTACCTCTGCCTCGACAACGATGACGCGGGCAATGACGCCTGCGACCGCATGACGGATACGCTGGAGGACATGGGCTTGGAGGTGGAGCGGCTCTGTCCGGTACACAAGGATTGGAATGACGATCTCCGGGCCAAATTCGAGAGAAAGGAGAACCTACCATGAACGGGGATACCTGGATCTTCCTCGCCCTCTGCGGCGCTCTGCTGGTGTTTTTGCTGGCGGCATCCTTCCTCTCCAAGAGCTACTCCCTTGACCGCATCAAGAGCAAGACGGTGGGCGACGGTCAGCACGGCACGGCGCGGTGGGCGACGCCCAAGGAGATCGGCAAGACCTACCACACCGTACCCTTCCGCCCCCGCCGCTGGCGCAAGGGGAAGGAGCTGCCCACGGAGCAGGGGCTCATCCTCGGCAGCGTGGGCGGCAGAAAGCGTAAAAGCAAGGCGGGAATTCTGCTGAAAACCTCCCGCAAACTGCTGGAAAAGCTGCGCCGTCCTGTGGCGGGAAAGCAGAAACGGAAACCGAAGAAAAAATCAAAGGTGCTTTCAAAAGTCAAAAAGATGATCGAGGAGCAGGGGGATATCCGGGCGCTGGTGGACAGCGACGACATCCACTGTCTGATGATCGGCGCCTCCGGCGTGGGCAAGACGGCGTTTTTCCTCTACCCCAATCTGGAATACGCCTGCGCCTGCGGCATGAGCTTTCTGGCGTTGGATACCAAGGGGGATCTGGCGAGGAACTACGGCGCCATCGCCTCCCGGTACTATGGCTACCGGGTATCCGTCATCGACCTGCGTAACCCAACCCGCTCAGACGGCTTCAATTTTTTGACGTTGATGAATCACTACATGGATATTGCGAGAGCAGATCCGTCCAACTTGGCGGTGCGGGCCAAGGCGGAAAAATACGCCAAGATCCTTGCTAAGACCATCATCAGCCCGGACGGTGACGCCTCTCAATACGGTGATAACGCCTACTTCTATGACAGCGCCGAGGGATTGCTGACGGCCGTTGTGCTGCTGCTGGCGGAATTCGTGCCGCCAAAGGACGGAGAGCCGGAAAAGCGGCACATCGTATCGGCCTTCAAGCTGGTGCAGGATCTGCTGGCGATGCCGAGCTCACGGGGCAGGAACGGCTTTCAACTGCTGGTGGACATTCTGCCGCCGGAGCATAAGGCACGGTGGCTGGCGGGCGCGGCGCTGACGGCGGCAGATCAGGCGATGGCCTCGGTCATGTCCACCGTCCTCTCCCGCCTGAACGCCTTTCTGGATACGGAGCTGGAGCAGGTCATCTGCTACGACAGCCCCATCAACGCGGAGATGTTTGCTGCCGAGAAGTGTGCCATTTTTCTCATTCTGCCGGAGGAAGACCCCGCCAAGAATTTCATCGCGGGCCTTATGATCCAGAACCTGTCCCGTGAGCTGTTCTCCGTGGCGGACGAGCATGACGGCAGACTCAAGAACCGCGTGGTGCTGTTCTGCGATGAGCTGGGCACCATGCCGCCCTTCGACATCCTGCCCCTGTTCAGCGCTGGCCGCTCCCGCGGGCTGACGCTGGTTCCCATTATCCAATCGCTGGCACAGTTGGAAAAGAACTACGGAAAAGAGGGGGCGGAAATTATATGCGATAACTGCCAGGACACCATCTTCGGCGGCTTTTCGCCCCAGAGCAAAACCGCCGAGGCCCTCTCCGCCGCCCTTGGCAGCCGCACGGTGCTCTCCGGCTCCGTCAGCCAGGGCAAGGAGAGCAGCCAGTCCTTGCAGATGATGGAGCGCCCGCTCATGACGCCAGATGAATTGAAGTCCATCCCCAAGGGCGAATTTGTGGTGATGAAGACCGGCACCCATCCCATGCGGACGAGGCTGCGCCTGTTCTTGGATTGGGGCATCACCTTCGATCCAGACGGCTACCGGATGCCGGAGCGGGCGGCCAGAAAAATCGCCTATGTGAACCGCGACGAGTTGGCCCGCAATATTCAGAACCGCCGCGAAAACAGCCCTTACAATACGGAGGATGCCAAATGAGCAAATTCAACTTTATTTACGCCGAAGATCTGAGCCATCGGGAAAAGACGGTCTACATCTACCTCCGGGACCGTGCGGACGCCTCCGGCGTCTGCTGGCCGGGGATCAAGACCATCGCCGGTGAGCTGGGCCTCTCGCCCCGGACGGTCCAGCGGGCCTTGGCAGATTTGGAGCGCAGGCAGCTCATTGAGAAGCGGCAGCGCCACCGCGCCAACGGCAGCCTGACCAGCAATCTGTACCGCCTGACAGCGGCAAAAACGTCACAGCCTCCCGCCAAGGGGGGACTGTGACCTTTTGTGAAAAATCTGTCCATAGGGTGGTGTCATCATGGCGCATCCAGAAGAACCTACTCTACCGGAGGATACAGGACAGAGAAAGAACAAGAATATAAACAATGTTCTTCATGATATAAGTAGGTTCCTGCTGTCTGAAATTCAGGGGCGAGCATTTCTCAGTCCCAGATCAGTAAAGCAATAATGGCAGCTTCTTCAAGGTAGCGAAGCTACGCCATATCATTTTGATGGAGGTCTGGTTGCCCACGCCGTCGTAGGTGTACTCCACCCGCTTGCCGGCGTGATCCGTGGTAGCGGTCACCTGATGCAGCAGGTCCAACTCAAAGGTAGTCGTGCCCAGCCAATCGGTCATGGAGACCAGATCGCCGGTCTTGTTGTACCTGTAAGAGACTTCCTTGGCATCATTGTAGTTAATCTTTGTTACTAAATCAAGTGCGTTGTAGGTATATTCGGTGGTATATCCGTCTGGATCGGTCTTGGATACCAGATTGCCGTTACTTTCAGATAAACGGTCACCTCCCTGAAACACAAAAGCAGAGGTGCCCATGCTGTCACGCATGGGTACCTCTGCTTTTTGATCTGTTATTTAACTTTTGCATGGAGATATCTTGGTTACTTAATCAACCAAGGGGGCTCGATTCCAGCGTGCGACTAAAAGTTCAATTAGCTTTTTGTTGTCTGGGCAGGAATAGTAAATCCCATCTACTAGAATTGTGTTTTCTCCAACGATTACCTCAATAGAGCGTTTTTTTCCTTTAGAAGCTCTTGAAGGAACCTTTTCAGGAAATACATGGCCAAATGTGAGACGAAATACCCAGTTTTCAATAGGCTGTTCATCCGCTTTAGAGAGATTCCAGGAATTTACAAAATCTGCCCACTCAAGATCGGTACTGAATTTTATCTCATCTGGAGCGTCGATATATTCGATTTTTACAGGGTAATAGTCTTGAGGAATATAAGGAAACTGATTATTCTTTGGAGTCTTTGAACAAAAGATGGCTCCAAATAGGACAGCTAAAATTATTGGCCAGTATTTAAATTGAGAGGAAAATTGTTTGTTCATTTTAAGGCTGAATGCTATAGGTGTATGGCACCTCAGCATAGCTGGTAGTCATATGTAAGATTGTGATGCTGGTGTCAGTGGGGACACCATAGGAAATTTCCATGTTACCTGAAACATTAAAGTCTACATCGATAGGAGTTGCATTGCTGCCCTCGTATTGAAACTGTGTTTTCACGGGAAGTCCAGTGCTTGTATACTGATCGCCATCCGTTTCATCCATGGAGAGCCCACCTGATCTCTGGATAGTCCATTCAACACTATTGGTGTCAAATTGAGAATCCGAAGAAAAACTGTCAAAATTGAGACTGACTCTGCTCACTTGGAAAGGAATCCCGACTATCTCGACTGCCCCGCCACTCACGTACGGCACATAAAGTGTTACTTTTTCACTTGCAGATTCATTTGGTTGACATTCTGCTTTGGAAGCATGGAAATTATCGGACTGTGCTTCCATTAGGATGTTAGCTTCACTAATACCCGGATACATTGCGATAACGCCTTTTGTATTGCGCATATACTTGATGAAATTTTGGCTGTTAGTATTGAACTTTGCCCTAACAGTAGTGTAAGAACCATTGCGGGATTCTGTAGCGGCAAATAGACTAAGACGTGCAATTTCAAGAGAGCCAGCTTTAATAGTATCATGGTCCTGATACTTTACAGTTGCGTCAACTCCCGCCGCAGCAATTTTGGTATCCGCGATGTTTTTCAAACGCGCCTGTTCGGCCTGCGCGATAAGCAGACTATTTGCATATTTGGTGCTTACGGTTGCAATAGCCGCGGTGTAATCTCCGAATGCATATGTCTGAGGTAAGGAAGTTTCCGACAACGTTCCAAGTGTAAGGATTGTAACGCAATCACCACAATCAGCAACAATCACATCTGCAATAACAGGTGTGCCGTTGACATTTCCATCCAACTTTGCGACATATCCAGACTCTGCTTCTGCAACAACTCTTGTTGCAGAACCGACAAGATTGACACTTTCTTGGACACCATTCATTGCTAAGGAGACAGTTGCTGTTACAATTTCGTTTTCAAAATTTCCAAAGCTGATATTTACAGAAGGAATAGCCTGCTCAGTATTAAGGGGCTGAATTGCTTGGCCATTAAACGCAGCGGTGTATTCTGCGTTTTGATTTAAATTGAAGCTGGCGGTTTCATTAACTGTGGCAGCGGCTGCAGAAAGATTTAAAGTCAGGCAAAGTGTTGTAGCTAAAATAATACTCCATAGTTTTTTCATAAAAGTTATCCTCCACATCTAAAAAGATTTAACTTTAACCTTAGCAATATGCTGTTGGATTTTTACTGCATTGGAATACTCCTTTCGTACCTCCGGTGGTGTGGAATCGTTAGTTAACAATATTTTTTGTATAGAGATAAACTCCGTTGCCCTGTTATATCATTTAGGTCATTGTATTCGTCCAATATCCATAAAGAAGCCATGCTCTGTGCTTTTATTGTTATGAAATGTGAGGGCTTCTCACAAATCACAGATTTGATGGATTATCTGGACAGCAACCGGCTCATTGCCCACTACTTTTCACAAAAAATTCTCCCTCTCTTAGCTAGTGAAATCTTCCACTGTATAGGCAGATAAGTTTTTTTGTTTCCATACAATTTCTCCCAATCAAATTGTTGAATCATGATAAAGGAACACCGTACAGAGGTCATGAGCAGAATATTGGAAAATTTTTATAACTTCCCACTCAAATCCCTCAAATGTACTCTGTACGGCAATTCCTTAATTCTATTTTACTTGTACTGGCAGATCGACATGGTTACATCTGTGGGGGTTCCTGTTTCAATGCCGTCCACATCAAAGTCCAATTTGCTCTGCAAGCGGGAGGCCGAAGTATCCATTGTAAAAGCGCGGGTCAGGGTCTGTCCAGGTACCAATCTGACGGTTGAAAACGCCTCACAGGGACGGTTACTGATGGTGATTGGGCGGCTCACCCGAACAGTCTGTGCGTACTCCCCATTGTTCGTCACTGTGAAAACGATCAGGCTCCCGCCGTTGGCTCTAAATTCCGCCTGCGTATAGCACCCGGTCGTAGACGTCTGGTGGCTGTCAGGAAGCTGGATCAGCGCATTTTTACCGTCCGTAGTCATGGTGCTGGGATCGATTTCAGTGAATGGCCCCGCCTTGATACCGTATTCAGGAATCGACGCCACACCGGGCCGCTCTCCGCGGGATACAGTCACGGAACCATCTCCGGCAGGCGCGATGTCAACATTGCCGGTCTTGGCATTCCATGAAATTTCCGCATCCAGCAGCTCAGAGATCTGGCGAATGGAGAGATAATTGGTTTTGCCGCCGGTCTCATCAACGTATGTAATGACAGAGGGAACGTCCTGCCCGTTGGGGGCGCGAAACGCTTCTCCTTTTTTTATGGTTTCAGTTCCAAAAACGGCGATTCCTGTCTGATTGTAAAGAGTTCTTCCAGAGAAAAGCTCTGATGCGTTGGCAAACGTTACCCCTATAGAAAGAACCAGAAATGTCGAGACAGCTCCAGCAAAAAACGAAGAACCTCTGAAACGTTTCATGCATTTCCTCCAATTCATTTAAATGTGCTGGTAGATAGACAGCCAATACACAGAATTTCCTCCGTTGGCTGGCTTTACAACAACCTTTCCAGCCCCAGTCAGATAGGAATTATCCGTGCTACTGATATACGTAGTTTCCGTTTCGCCAGCATACAGTAGATACTGCTCAACAATTTTGCCACCATAATAGACATAGACATTCAAAGGTACATCGCCGATGCTGTTATCAACGCTGATATCCAATTTGCTCCCAACGCCCTCATTGCAGTTGAATGGGAAAGTAGTGGAATAACTATTCAGCTCTTCTTGCGCATGATAGTGATAGGTTCCTTTGCTAGCCCGCGTAATAGGCTGGAGCTTATAGGGACCGCTGATTGTTTCAATCAACAAATCCCCGACCTGCTTGATGCCCCGAGTAGGAGCACATAAACCGGTTGCAGCAGCAGGCAAGGAAAGGCTCAAGCACATAATCAAAGTCATCACGATTGCAAATGCTCTGCGAGTGTTTTTCATAAGTAATCCTCCTATAGTTTGATAGTTCTATTGTTCTCTGCAAATGGATCTCAGATAATCCGAAACGCAAAGGCAAATGTGTTTATCTTTCTATTTCACACACCACTCCTATCATAAAAAATTTAGCAAAAGACCGTATCCCCTCCTCCCTCTTTCCACAGGACCTTTTGCATTGAAAAGGAATCCTTGGCATTTGCATTCTCAGGGTCTATATTGCAATATCAATACCTCACAAATCCAGAAGCTTTAATTGTCTGCCCCGAATTGTTTTTGATCCCCAGCCTGTAATTTCCGCTTTCCGAAATTTCAAATGTCTTGTCAAAAATTCCATTTGCATCCTTCCCTTCGTATCAAACGGTTTCGGGTCTTCAAGTGTGAGACTGCCTATTACAAAATACGTAAGCGTTCAATTTCCAAAGTTTCAAGATTGCAAAAGCAACTCAGAGAGTATGCAAAGTCTTCACTCTGAAAAGGTTGCCCCTCTGAATCGTAATAACCAACCACACTAATTTCAAGTTTCAAGAATACATCTTTGTTCTGCCCATCTGTAGCATAAGTAATCACATTGTGATAGCGGGGTGATTCTGGCATTTCCATCAAGGTAAAACAACTTTCTTCTACCAGACCTTCACCTGTTGTTACAGCAAAGTAGATTTTTGCATCAATGGGGAGGTTATTGCTGTAACCTTTATCGTGCACTAAAACCTGATAGTAGTCCATAGTTCCTTGTTCTGGACAAATAGAGGGAGTAATTTTTCCGCTCCATACCAATGCGTTTTTTTCCGTATCCAGAGCGTCCCAATAACTAATTTCCGAGATTTTTTGTATAGAGATAGAACGTTCCATAGACGTTTGATCAGCACACATATATAGCCGTAAATATAGGCTCACTCCGGTCACAGTCAATATCACAAACAATAATGCAAGGCACAACTGCCTATTGTGTTTATTCGCTTGGAAGTTCATTTTCATTTGGCCCCGTTCTGTATAGGGAGTTTCATTTTAGTAATTTAGGGCAATGTCTCTGTAAAACTGTCATGGATGGACTTCCTATAGTATCCATTTACAGATGCACCAAAGACAGCTTCAACGGCTGCAATTTCAAAGCCTGCCTGTCCGATAAGATTCGCTGCGATTTCCACTGTACAATCAAGTGTGAGTGTCAATCTCGTATAACTGTTATTGTTGACGATCACTCTATAATCATCTTTAATGCTAAAGAATGCATTATTTGTCTCAGCGCGGCCTTCGCCAAAGGAACCAGGTACAAATGTATAACTCTGTGGATCTGAAATGATTTTTCCAAATGCTTTATATGTCACGTCAACGACTGCTGTGCTATATGTATTATACACGGTAACATAATGCAAGGTAGCCCCTTCAATTGGGTCATGCCCATCATAGATGATACCGCAAGTGACAGGAATATTATTTCTTTCAGCGTAATCTTTCCAAATCTGCTTATTTTCTGCTTGATTAATTGCAAGCGCTTCATCGTAGGTTATATTGTAATACTCTGCATAATTATTTAGATACTCATTTCTTGAAATTTCGGTATAGTTCTCAGGATTGACAGTGTTCTGATTCTCCGGGGACACTGCACCCGCAGGAATAGCTAGAGATAGAATCATACACAAGGACAGAAAACCTGACACAAGTCTCTTTTTCATAAAACTTACCCCTTTCAGTTTTTTGTAATGATAGCCTTTTGCAGTAGATAATTTTTGCTTATTTGCTATATTAGACAACTTTCTTTGAGATGTGCAACAAATATACAGGAAGAAAAACAACGCCAATACCAGAAGCACGCCCCCACCCAACGCTCTAAAGTAGTTTTCACGGTAAGGATTATCAAAGGCCAAGTCATCCGGTATAATATATTAAGTACACTATTGTTGATGTACTGCGCGATAATGTACAATAACGGATCTGTTGACAAAAGCAAAAAAACTGCTGAAACCAACAGTGGTTCCAGCAGAATAATAAATTGTGAGATAGCGAAAGAAATTAGGGCCATGGCAGCAAGGAGGCATTCTTCCGTAGCTGCAAGAATGCCCCTTTT
>OLGB01004583.1_pt1 | contig 11672 bp, 9 predicted proteins | sample 1605691 | NCBI WGS metagenome assembly OLGB01 (sample SAMEA3888925, study PRJEB22519) | human gut metagenome | biome: human gut; feature: human-associated habitat; material: faeces | place: Denmark | collected 2010
GCTGCCCGGCCCCCAAGATCGTGTCCGGCGGCGCGGGCAGCAAGCTGATGCTGGATCCGGACCGCTGCGGCCGCATCGTGGAGCAGGTGGTGGCCCACACCAGCCGCCCGGTCACGGTCAAGATGCGCAAGGGCTGGGACGCCGACCATGTGACCGCCGTGGAGTGCGCAAAGGCCTGCGAGCAGGCGGGCGCGGCCCTCATTGCGGTACACGCCCGCACCCGTGAGCAGATGTACACCCCGGGCATCGACCCGGAGATCATTGCCCGGGTAAAGCAGGCAGTCCATGTGCCGGTGCTGGGCAACGGCGACATCCATTCGGCCGAGGATGCCGTGGCCATGATGCAGCAGACCGGCTGCGACGGCGTGATGATCGCCCGTGCTGCGCTGGGCGACCCGTGGCTGTTTGAGCGGGTGAATGCCGCCATCGAGGGCACCCCGGAACCCAAGGCCCCCAACCTGCAGGCCCGCATGAATGCCCTGCGCCGTCAGGTGGAAGAGATGGTGGAGCAGAAGGGCGAGTTTGTGGCCATGCCGCAGGCCCGTGCCCAGACCATGCACTATATGAAGGGGCTGAAGGGCGCTGCCACCCTGCGGCGGTACTGCTGCACCCTGACCCATCTGGAAGATCTGGACGAGCTGATCGCAGCCGTGTTCGAGGAGCAGCGCAAGGCAGGCGTGGATCCCGACGACGTGCGGGAGGTTCCGTTCCCATAAAGAATATCATCCGTCCTGCCGGGTCAGCTCATCCAGATTCTGGGTGTAGCAGGGCAGGCAATGGGCTATGAACCAGTCGGCCTCCGGGCAGTGCATGGCTTCCAGCGCGGCTTTCTGCTGGGCCAGTGCCGCGTCAAACTCGTGGTTGCCGCTGCGCTGCTCTTCCAGGCACTTGACCAGGGCACTCAGCCGGTCGGCAGCCTTGAGCAGCTTGGTTTCCTCTGCCGTGAGCAGCTCTCCGGTGAGGAAGGGCGCGACCTCTTCGGCCAGCTCGTCCGGCAGCATGGCCGTCATGCTGGCCACGCTCTCCCGCTCCATGGCCTTGTAGGCGTCGCGCAGGGTGGCACTGTGATACTTGACCGGCGTGGGCAGGTCCCCGGTGATGATCTCCGGGGCATCGTGGTACAGCGCCGCTACCGCCACTGTTTTGGGGCGGCAGGGGGTGCCGGTGTACCGCCGCGCGATCAGGCACAGGGTATGGGCCAGCAGGGCAGTGTCGCAGGTGTGCTCACTGAGCGACTCGGCGCGGGTGGAGTGCATCAGGCTCCAGCGGGTGATGTACTTCATGCGGGCCAGCAGGGCGTTGAACGGATACAGCATGGCAATGTTTCCTCCCTCAGGTTTTTTCTCCACCATACCTGCCCGGCGGGCGCTTGTCAAGGGGCAGGGGTGAAGAAATGTCCTTTTTCAGGGCAGCATTGCGTGGTATACTGATAAAAAAGCAGCTTCCGCCCCGGCGGCGGAGAAAGAGGGTCCCATGGAACAATTCGGAATGTCCCGGCAGCTGCGGCTGCCCGGGCAGCAAAAGGATCGGTTCTGGCGGGCGGTGGTGCTGTGTGCGCTCACCGCAGCCGTTTTTTTCCTGCCGTTCTACATCATGGACGGCGGATTTTTCCACTATGCAGGCGACTTCAACAGCCAGCAGATCAGCTTTTATCGGTACATGAACGGCTTTTTGAAGGGGGCGGGCTACCCGGACAGCACCTTTGCCGGGGCACCCCGCAACACCTTCTCCTGGGCAACGGACCTGGGCAGCGGTGCCATGAATGCCTACTCCTTCTACCTGTACGGCTCGCCCTTCTTCTGGTTCTCGCTGCTGTTCCCGCAGCGGTGGCTGCCCTACCTGATGGTGCCGCTGCTGGTGCTCAAGTTTGCCGTGGCGGGCGGCGGCGCGTACCGCTACCTGCGCCGCTATGTGCAGAACGCGAATTTTGCGGTGCTGGGTGCCTGCCTGTATACGTTTTCCGGCTTTTCGGTCTACAACATCTTCTTCAACCACTTCATTGACGTGGTGGCCCTCTTCCCCTGGATGCTGGCCGCGCTGGACGAAGCAATGTATGAGCACCGCCACGGGCCCTTTGCGTTCTGGGTGGCGCTCAACCTGCTCAACAACTATTTCTTCTTTGTGGGGCAGGTGCTCTTCCTGGTCATCTACTTTGTCTGCAAAGTCAGCACCGGGGATGTGAAGCTGACGCCGAAGCTCTTTGCGCGTCTGGCGTTTGAAAGCCTGCTGGGCGTGGCGCTGGGCTTTATCCTGCTCTGGCCGGCGGTGCTCTCGGTGCTGCAGAACCCCCGCACCATCGACCTCTCCTCCGGCTGGGGCTTTTTGACCTATTCCAAGGTCCAGCAGTATCTGGCCATTCTGGTCAGCTGGATCCTGCCGCCGGATTCGCCTTATATGACCTCCATCTGGTCCGAGGGCGTCATCAAGTGGACCAGCATGTCCGCCTACCTGCCCCTGTGCAGCCTGGCCGGTGCCATGGCCTACTGGCGGGCCCGGAAAGGGGACAGCAAAAAGCGGATCGTGGCCACCTGCGCCGTGTTTGCGCTGGTGCCCGTCCTCAACAGCGCGTTCTATGCCCTCAACTCCAGCTACTATGCCCGCTGGTACTATATGCCGGTGCTCATCCTCTGCGCCATGACGGCCTGCGCGCTGGAAGCGCCGGACACCGACCTGGATGCCCCGGCCCGGGGCATTGGCTGGCTGATGGTGGCCACCCTGGCCTTTGCCGTGGTGCCGGTGCAGGACACGGAGAGCGGGAGCTGGAGCTTTGGCGTGCTGCAGAACCCCGGCCAGTTTGCGGCGGTGTTCGCCTTTGGTCTGGGCGGGCTGCTGGTGTACCGCTTTATCTGCGGGCGCTGGCGGGGGCAGAAAGTGTTTGCCCGGCGGCTGCTGGCGGCCACGCTGGCCTTTGCCTGCGCGTTCAGCGTGGTGCACATCGGCATTGGCAAGTTCGGCCAGTGGAACACCGACAGCGACCTGGTGGAGGAGTACACCAACGCCCTCAAGCTGAAAGAAGACCTCCCCGCAGGTGACTGGCGCGTTGACACCTACAAGACCCACGATAACCTGGGCCTCTGGCTGGACAAGAGCTGCCTGCAATACTTTGGCAGCACGGCAGCCCCCAGCATCCTGAGCTTTTACCCGGCACTGGGCGTCAAGCGGGACGTGCGGAGCGAGCCGGAGCTCTCCAACTACGCCCTGCGGGGGCTGCTGAGTGTGAAATATCTGCTGACCACGCGGAAACATCAGGAGGATTTCCTCGCGGAGGCCGACGAGGGCTGGAGCTACTACGACACCCGGGACGGCTACCTGCTGTATGAGAACGAGAATTACGTCCCCATGGGGTTCACCTACGATTACTACCTGACCGAGAGCCAGTACGAGAACACCATCAAGACCACCCGCTCCAATCTGCTGATGCGGGCACTGGTGCTGAAAGACGAGGATGCCGAAACCTACAGCGAGTACCTGCAACCCCTGCCCGAGGAACGGCTGAACGACCTCTACTATGACACCTACGTAGAGGACTGTGATGCCCGCCGGGCCACGGCCAGCCGGGTGTTTACAATGACGAATTCCGGTTTCCATGCCGAGATCGACCTGACCCGGGAAAACCTTGTCTTCTTCTCGGTGCCCTATGACGATGGCTTTACGGCCTATGTCAACGGGGAGCAGGCCGACATCGTGGAAGTGGACGAGGGCCTGATGGCGGTGCTCTGTCCGGCAGGGACCAACCGCGTTGATTTTGTCTACCAGGCCGATGGCTACTCCCTGAGCCGGACTGTGACGCTGGCGGCCATCCCGGTCTTTGCAGTCTACTGCGGTTTCTGGTGGGATCGGAAGAAACGGAAAACCGTGTAACAAAGCATAAAAAATTGTCAATACGCATTCTCCCACAAAATCCTGCGTTCTTTTTGGTAAAAGAGCGCATAGCCTCCGCAGCCCAAACGTGATAGAATAAGTCTGTTTGCGGCAGGCCGCGAAATACTGTGAGGAGAGTGCAACATGGAACAATGTTATCTGATGCCCGGACAGGAACGCTGTGAGAAGATCAAGGATGCAAACGGCGTGCCCAAAGTAAGCTACTCCTACCGCTCGCTGCAGGGGGCGTTTTTCCACTGTGTGAGCCGCAGTGTGGAGGAAGCCCAGAGCCGCTGCGAAGACTGGCTTGTGACCCAGGACCGCTGCTACCGCAACTGACCCACGGCAACAAAAGGATATTTTGCAAAGAGAGCTGCAGCCGCTGCACGGGCGGAAGCGGCTCTCTTTTTGTATGTGGAAGAAAAACAGCGATCCAGACAAAAAGAAAAGTGAAAATCTGGCAAAATTGTGGGCCATTGTTCCGGGTGAAAATAATATTAGATGGGGGGAATTGACAACATTTTTGATTCCGGGTATAATGAAACACAATATTATGGGAATCTGTTGAAATTTGAAAAAACAACGTAGGCAAACGATTTCAGAACCACAGAAAGGGGGCTTCCGGGAATGGACGAACGGTATACGCGGTACATTGAAAACCTGCGCCGGGTCCGTGCCCTCGTGCGCCCGGAAGTCCACGCCGGAATGAAAGCCGCCGACCTGCTGGAAGAGATCAAGCAGAACGCGGCGGAGTCCTACACGCTGATGCAGCAGAGCAATGCCATCCTGGACGAAGTGATCTTTTCCCGCCGGGCGGAAAACCTGACGGAGGAGGAAGCCGCGGGCCTTTCCGAGTTCGCGGGCAAACTGTTCAACTACGCCAACAGCGAGGACTGCGGCATTGCCTATAAGATCCACGCCCTGCTGCTGGACTACGCCCGCCTGAAACAGGACGACCGGGCCATCATCCGGGAACTGTACTGGGCCGGCGTGACCATGCATTACATGAATGTCCGGAGCGATGATTCCAGCATCAACCCCCTGGGCAAACAGGTGCGGGGATACTTCCAGGAGGGAGCCTCCTACATGGCCCGGTACGAGGGATTTGACCTGGAGACCAAGAGCTATATCATCCGGTGCCTGGGCAACAGCCGGATGGCCATGTCCCGCCACAGCCATGCCGACTGCGAAGCTTACATGGAAGTGTTCGACAAGGCCATGGGGGTCATCCGCTCGCCCTATTACCGCAAGCTGGACCCCTCCATCCCCTGGGATAAATTTGAGTATGCCATGCACGCGGATCGGATGACCCTGCTGGCTTACCTGCGGGATTTTAAGGACCCGGAGATCGCGGAAAAGGTGCTGGAATCGGCGGAGTACATCCACCGGGAGCAGGCGAAGAACCAGACGGACGACGAGCGGCTGCAGAACTGGCGGCTGGGCTATTTTTACGCGATGGCCCGTTACCACGCCGGGCGCTGCCCGGTCCGCGAGGTGGTGGACGTGCTGTTGGAGGCCATTGAAAAGGCGGACCCGAAAGACTACTCGCCTACGGGCATCAACAACAATCTGACCAGCCTCTCCTCCCTGTTTTATTATGAGGCCGCGCTTCCGCCGGAGGAAAAGCCCCAGTACGCCTACCGGCTGGAAAAAGTGTTCAGCAAGAGCGTGAGCTACCTGAACGATCTGCCTGTGAACCAGTATCCCCGTGTGGCCAGCAACGCGGTGCGGGAACTGGTGGAGATGCAGGCAGGCGCGGAGCGGCCCTACCGCAAAAACATGCTGGTGTACATGCTGGCGGCCCACAAGCCGACCTATGTCCACTCTTTGATGGTGGCCAACCTGACCCGCTTTTTTGTCCGGCGGCTGCTGTGGAAGAAGCCTGAGGCCATGGTGGGCACCATGGGGCACGATACCGTGGAAGCGGTGCGGCAGCACGCGGAGGAACTCTGTGTGATGGCCTATGAATGCGGCGTGTACCACGACATTGGCAAGAGCATGGTGACCATGTATGTGGGCAACAACTCCCGCCGCCTGCTGGATGAGGAATTTGTCTGCGTGCAGTGGCACGCGGCGTTTGGCTATGAGCTGCTGTGCAAGATCGGCCACAAAGACGACCTGGCGCTGGCGGCACTCTACCATCATACGTATTATGACGGCCAGGGAGGCTACCCGAAAGATCAGCCGCCCTGCCCGAAGAACATGAAGCCCATTGTGGACGCCCTGACCGTGGCCGACTCTCTGGACGCGGCCACCGACAACATCGGGCGGTGCTACACAGCGGCAAAGCCACTGGAAAAGCTGATCGAGGAGCTGCGGGCCCAAAAGGGCAGCCGCTACGCCCCGGCGGTGGTGGAGCTGTTCGACGACCCGGATTTCTGCACCGAGTTTCGGCGCAAACTGTACGAGTCCCGCCAGAGCGTGTATCTGGAAGTGTACCGCGAGACGATTTAACGCGCGAAAAAAGGCAGCCGCGAAGGCGGCTGCCTTTTGTGCTGTCAAAATCAAAAAATCAGTTCTCGGAAGAAATATCCTGGCCGAAGTATTTCTCACCCAGCTCGGAGAGAGTGCCATCGGCACGCAGCTCCTCAATGGCGTTGTTGATGGCCTCCAGCAGGGTGGCGGTCTCGTCGCCTTTGCGCAGAGGGATGGCAACGTGGGAAGCTTCCTCCGTGAATGCCACCAGCTTGAAGTCCGCGTCCGGATGGACATTGAGGTAATCGTAGAACGAGACGTCGGCGTTCAGGGTAGCGTCGATGCGGCCTGCCGTCAGCAGCTGGATGGTCTCTTCCAGCGTGTCGATGCCCTGCACGGTAGCGCCGTAGCTCTCGGCCAGCTCCATGTAGGTGGAGGCCAGGCTGTTGGCCGTGGTCTTGCCGTCCAGGTCCTCAAAGCTGGTAATGCTGTCGTTGTCTTTCTTGACGGCGAGCGCGGTGTGGATGTAGCCGTAAGGCGTGGTGAAATCGTAGGTCTTGGAGCGTTCCTCGGTGACCTCCACGCCATTGCAGACCATGTCATAGCGGCCAGCGTCCATGCCGGCAAACAGGCTGTCCCAATCGCTCTCCACATATTCCGGCTCCACGCCCAGCTTCTCAGCAATGGCGCGGGAGACCTCGACGTCATAGCCCACCAGCGTGTCGTCCGCGTCGTGGAAGCTCCAGGGCTGCCATGCGCCTTCCAGCGCCACGATGAGGGTACCGCGGTTCTGGATGGTGGAGAGCAGGTCGCCGCCCGCGGAGGCAGCACTGGAGGCGGCAGTGCCAGCGGTGGAAGCCGCGGTGTTATTAGAGGAAGAGCAGCCGCTCAGGCTCAGCACGCCTGCCGCTGCCATCACGCTCATCAGGGAGATAAAGGTTCTTCTTTTCATGGTTGGATTCCTTTCAGTTCGTCTGTTCAATTTTGCGTAAAAATTCTCTGGTGCGTTCTTCTTTGGGGTGGGCGAAGAACTCCTGCGAGGGAGCGGCCTCCACCACCACGCCGTTTTCCATGAAGACCGTCTTGGAGGAGACGCCGCGGGCAAAGCCCATCTCATGGGTGACCACCAGCATGGTCATGCCCTCTTCGGCCAGCTGCCGCATAACGGCCAGCACCTCACCGGTCAGCTCCGGGTCCAGGGCGGAGGTGGGCTCATCAAAATAAAGAATTTCCGGGTCGGTGGCAAGAGCCCGGGCAATGGCCACCCGCTGCTGCTGGCCGCCGGAGAGCTGGCGGGGGTAGGAATCGGCTCGGTCGGCCAGGCCGACTTTTTCCAGCATCTTCATCCCGATGGCGTCGGCCTGGGCTTTGGGCATCTTGCGGGCGATGACAAGGCCCTCGGTGACGTTCTGCAGGGCGGTCTTGTTCCGGAAGAGGTTGTAATTCTGGAAGACGAACGCCGTCTTTTTGCGCAGGCGGGCAATGTCGGCCTTGGTGATCTTACCCAGGTCAAACTGCTCGCCGTCAAAGATCAGGGTGCCGCTGTCGGTTGTTTCCAAAAAGTTGAGGCAGCGCAGGAACGTGGTTTTGCCCGAGCCGCTGGGGCCCAGGATGGCGACGACATCGCCCTTGTTGACGGTGAGATCCACGCCCTTGAGGACATCCAGCTGGCTGACTACCTTGCGGGCCCCGGGCTTGTGGAAGATGTCGGCCTGCAGGCCGGATTTTGCGTAAGTATAAAACGATTTGCGGAGATCCCGCACTTCTAACATGGCCATACGCTCCACTCCTTTCTCACTGGAAGCCGCGGGCGTTCAGCTGGCGCTCCAGCAGGCTCTGCAGCTTGGTGATGACGGTGCAGAACAGCAGGTAGACCACGGCGACCTCGCAGTAGATGGGCAGGAAGATATAGGTGCGGGCGGCCACCCGCTGGCCTGCCATGAACAGCTCCGCCACCGTGATGTTGGACGCCAGCGAGGTGTCCTTGATCATGCCGATGAGGGAGTTGGAGAGGGCAGGCACGGCGGTGCGCAGGGCCTGCGGCAGCACGATGCGGCGCATGATCTGCCACCAGCTCATGCCTACGCAGTAACCGGCTTCCAGCTGGCCCTGGGGCACGCTTTCCAGCGCGCCGCGCATGGTCTCGGCGCAGTAAGCACCCTCATTGAACGCAAAGGCAATGACGGCAGCCGGGAACGCGTCCAGCATGATGCCCACGCTGGGCAGGCCGTAAAAGATGATGAACAGCTGCACCAGCAGCGGGGTACCGCGTACCACCCAGATGTAAAACCGGGCGATCTGACGCAGCACCGGCACATGGGCATACTGTACCAGAGCCACCGCCACGGCAATGACCATGGCGAGGGAGAACGAGATCAGCGTGAGGGGGATGGTCATGGTGAGGCCCGCTGATAAGATACGGGGCAGGGCCTCCCACAGCACGCCGACGGTGCGGTTGGCAAGGAATGACTCAAACATAAGCTTTTTGAAATCCTCTTTTTTTAAAGAAAATGTGACGATGAAGCAGAGTATACAGGATAAACCTGCGTTGAGGTCAAAGGGTTTTTGAAAAAACCTACAAAACCTACCAGAATACTATAACATGAAACGTCCGGCGGTGCAAATGGTTTGCAAAAATCGCGTATTGTGAACAAAAACGGCCCAGCCGCTGCGGGAACTTTGTGCAATGCGGCAAGCCGGTTGACGCGGCAGGCGCTTTCGTGTACAATGGGCATAACAACGTGCACACCGGGTTTGCCGGTGCCGCGCAAATTCACCGGCGGCCCGGCTGCCGGTGCAAACGGAGGACACAAACGTGACGAAACGGAAGATTGGCGTTCTGGGTGCAGGTACCTGGGGCATGGCGCTGGCGCGGATGCTGACCGTCAGCGGCAACGAAGTGCAGGTGTGGTCGGCCATTGAGGCGGAGGTGGACAACCTCTCCACTACACGGGTGCACCCCAACCTGCCGGGCATGAAGATCCCGGCCGAGCTGCAGTTCACCAAGAGCATCGAGGAAGTGTGCACCGGCAAGGATGTGCTGCTGTTTGCAGTGCCGTCGGTGTTCGTGCGGGGCACCACCGCCAAGGCACGGCCCTATATCCCGGACGGTCAGATCCTTGTGGATGTGGCCAAGGGCATGGAGCCGGATACCTTATATACCATGACCGAGGTGATCGCCGACGAGCTGAACAGGGACGGCGGCCCCAAGGACGTGAAGCTGGTGGCCCTCAGCGGCCCCACCCACGCCGAGGAAGTGGCGCTGGACCTGCCCACCACCATTGTGTCGGCCTGCCCGGATGACGAGGCGGCCCGCTTTGTGCAGGATGTGTTCAGCAACACCTGCATGCGCGTGTACACCAACCCCGACATCAAGGGCGTGGAGCTGAGCGGTGCCCTGAAGAACGTGATTGCCCTGGGCGTGGGCATCTCCACCGGCCTTGGCTACGGCGACAACGCCCGCGCGGCCCTGATCACCCGCGGCATTGCCGAGATCGCCCGCCTGGGCGTGGCCATGGGCTGCAACATCCACACCTTTGCGGGCCTGGCCGGCATCGGGGACCTGATCGTGACGGCCACCAGCATGCACAGCCGCAACAACCGCGCCGGCATCCTCATCGGCAAGGGCGAGAGCCCGGAGCAGGCCGTAAAGGAAGTGGGCATGGTGGTGGAGGGCATCAACGCCCTGCCCGCCGCCATGGAGCTCGCCGCCAAGTACAACGTGGAAATGCCCATCGTGCAGACGGTGAACGCCATCGTCAAGGAGGGCATGAGTGCCAGCGACGCGCTGCGCACCCTGATGGACCGCAACCGCAAGAACGAGATGCCCCAGGGCTACGAGAACCTATAAGAATTGATACCGGAAAGGCACAGCTGTTCTGAGAACGGCTGTGCCTTTTTGCGCTTTGCGTGCAGAGCCCATATTTTCAGAAACGACCCGGTAGAATGCAGTAAGAATCATTCAAAATTTTTACAGAAATCAGACACGAAAGGGTAGAAGGTCGGGAAACTTTCTGCTATACTGAAACTATGAGCGCACTGCGCCCGACAGAAACAGGAGGGGATCTTATGCCGTCAACTTATGCGCACCGCCGCTTCGGCGCGGATGTTCTGCAGCAGCTGCCCGCAGCCCTGCAGGATCAGATCGGGAAAAACCGGGCCCTGTTCGACGTGGGCCTGCACGGGCCGGATCTGCTGTTCTACTATCATGCAGCCAAGTCCAACCCCGTGAGTGCCCTGGGCAATGCCATGCACGAGCAGCCGGGCCGGGTGTTCTTTGAGCGCGCCCGGGGCGTGGTGCGACAGGCAAAGGACCGGGACGCCGCGCTGGCCTATGCGCTGGGGTTCGTGTGTCACTTTGCGCTGGACAGCACCTGTCACCCCTATGTGGAGGCCTACACCCGCCAGAGCGGGGTGAGCCACTGCGAAATCGAGACCGAGTTCGACGACATGCTGCTGCGCCGGGACGGCCATGACCCGAAGAACTTCTTCACGGCCAGCCATATCCGGCCCACGGCGGAAAATGCCCGGGTCATCGCGCCCTTCTACGAGGGCCTGACCGGCCTGCAGGTGCTGGACGCCCTCAAGGGGATGATCGCGATGCACCGACTGCTGCAGCCCTCCGGCGCGGTCAAGCGCTGGGTGGTGCTCACCGGCATGAAGGCAGTGGGCAAGTACGATGTGCTCCACGGCCTTGTGGCCAACCCGCAGCCCAACCCGCAGTGCACCGAGAGCAATGAGAAACTGGATGCCCTGTACCAGCAGGCCATTCCGCTGGCGGTGCGGCTGATCGAAGCCTATGCGGAAACGCTGGACACGGACACCCCGCTGGACAAGGCCTATGACCACACCTTCGGGGAATTCTGAGGGGCGGCCAGCAGGAGGTCAGAGAAACTCCCTGCCGTTCAGAAAACTGGGAAAAGAGAGTGCACCGCACGGCGGTGCGAGAGGAACAAGAATGCAAAAGAAAAAATTTAAGGTCACGCCGCTGGAGCGTGCGTGGATCCTGTACGATGTGGGCAACTCGGCCTTTGTGCTGATGATTGCAACGCTGGTGCCCATCTTCTTCAATGCGCTGGCGGAGGCCGGCGGCGTGAGCAAGGTGAACTATCTGGCCTACTGGGGCTATGCAAGCTCGGTGGTCACGGTGGTCACCGCCGTGCTGGGGCCCATTCTGGGCACGCTGGCCGATACCAAGAATTTCAAAAAGCCCATCTTCATGCTCTGCCTGTTCGTGGGTGTGCTGGGCTGCTGTGCCATGGGCGCGGCCCGCACCTGGCTGCCGTTCCTGGTCATCTTTATCGTGGCCAAGATCGGCTTTTCGGGCAGTCTGGTGTTTTATGACTCCATGCTGGGCGATGTGACCACCCCGGAGCGGATGGACATGGTGTCCTCCC